>RCMY010000805.1_pt1 | contig 29994 bp, 32 predicted proteins | sample 2041341 | NCBI WGS metagenome assembly RCMY01 (sample SAMN09708234, study PRJNA481090) | Marine sediment metagenome, whole genome shotgun sequencing project. | reverse complement strand
GGTGGTGACCGGTGATCCATCCGTAATCACGGCCCAGTCGGCGCCGTTTTTCTCGACCTCGTCTGGAGACAGCCAGCTGCCATCACCATGTTTATAGGTTTCGTGCGTCACCATCCCCTGGGTGAACAGACTCTCGAACGGTTCGGCAAAATCAAGCTTGCCGATGCTCGCCAGAGCGCGAGTCCAGAAACGGGCATAGAGAAGATGCAGAATCGCATGTTCGACGCCGCCGATATATTGCGTGACCGGCAGCCATTGTTTGACCACTTCGGGATCAAAGGGGCGGTCATCCGGCTGGCTGGCAAAGCGCAGGAAATACCAGCTGCTGTCGACAAATGTGTCGAGCGTATCGGTTTCACGCCGCGCCGCTGCGCCGCATTTCGGGCAGTCGATCTGTTTCCAGGTCGCATGGCGTTCCAGCGGATTGCCCGGCGTTTCAAAATCGATGTCTTCGGGCAGGACGACCGGTAGCTGATCCTTTGGCACCGGTACCGGACCGCAAGAATCGCAATGGATGATCGGGATCGGTGTTCCCCAGTAGCGCTGACGCGAAACGCCCCAGTCACGCAGGCGCCATGTGGTCTGGGCCTTGCCCCAATTTTCGGACTGGGCACGCTCGATGATCGCTTTTCCGGCGGCTTCGACCGTCATCCCGTCAAGAAACGCGCTGTTCACGATCTGGCCCGAGCCGGTATAAGCCTCGTTGCCGACATATTCGGCGGCGGTTTCGTCGCCATCAGAGACCACGCGCTTGACCGGCAGGTCATATTTGCGGGCAAAGTCGAGATCGCGCTGGTCGTGCGCCGGCACGCCGAATACCGCGCCGGTGCCATAATCCATCAGCACGAAATTGGCGACATAGACCGGCAGTTGCCAGTCGGGATCAAGCGGATGAGTGACGGTCAGGCCGGTATCAAAGCCCTTTTTCTCCATCGTTTCGAGTTCGGCAGCGGTGGTGCCGCCGGCTTTGCATTCCTTGGCGAAGGCGGCGAGTGCCTCGTTCTTTGCCGCCAGTTTCTGGCTAAGCGGATGGTCGGCCGCCAAGGCGACGAAGCTCGCTCCGAATATGGTATCAGGCCGCGTCGAAAAAACTTCGACACTATCGATATTGCCCTGCGCTTCGGGCAGAGCGAAATGGAATTGCAGACCCTGCGACTTGCCAATCCAGTTTTCCTGCATCAGCCGCACCTTTTCCGGCCAACCTTTAAGGTCACCCAGTCCGGACAGCAGATCCTCGGCAAAATCGGTAATCTTCAGAAACCATTGGCTGAGCTTGCGCTTTTCGACTTGCGCGCCCGAGCGCCAGCCCTTGCCGTCGATCACCTGTTCGTTAGCGAGCACAGTCATGTCGACCGGATCCCAGTTGACCGCCGATTCCTTGCGATAGACCAGACCGCCTTCGAACAGGTCAATGAACAGCGCCTGTTCATGGCCATAATAATCCGGATCACAGGTCGCCAGTTCGCGGCTCCAGTCAAAGGCAAAGCCCAGCGTCTTCAGCTGGCTGCGCATCGATGCGATATTGGCTCTGGTCCACTCGCCGGGGTGGACTTTCTTTTCCATCGCCGCATTTTCTGCCGGCATGCCAAAGGCATCCCAACCCATCGGATGGAGCACTTCAAAGCCCTGCATCCGCCGGAAGCGGGCGAGCACGTCGCCCATCGTATAGTTGCGGACATGGCCCATGTGGATGCGGCCCGATGGATAGGGAAACATCTCGAGCACATAGCTGCGCGGTTTGCTGCTGGCGTCATCTGCTTCGAAAGTGCCAGCGGTCGCCCAGCGCTCTTGCCAGCGTTTGTCCGCCGCCAGTGGATTGAATCGCTGATCGGTCATTGCGGCCCCATGCTGTGGCAGGAAAGTTTAGTTGGAGATCATACCGCGTCGCAAATCGCGCGCCTTGGTGAGAATGATCTGTTCCAGTTTTTGCGTCGTCGCCGCTTTCACCGGAGCATCTACCCAGGTGCCGTTGGTTGCGACCTGGCGGGATGCCGCAACGCGCAGGGCGTCGGCGCGCAAATCGCGATCGAGAATCGAAACGTTGATTTTCATACGTTCGCCCGGATTCTGCGGATTGACATACCAGTCGGTCAGGATCACCCCGCCGTTGCTGTCGGTCTGGGTCAGCGGCATGAACGACAGAGCATCCAGCGAAGCGCGCCACAAATAGCTGTTAACGCCAATTGTTGTCACCTGAGATGCGGCGAGATCGGCTTTTGGCCGTTCCTTTCCGCCGCAACCGGACAACAATGACAAAGCCAGCAGGCCAGCGGTTACAGAAGGCATTAAACGGGTTGTTTTGAGGCGGGACATGAAGCGCTCCTGGTTGTATTTTGCACCGATACGAAATCTTTTTTGCTAGATTTGTTCCGGACATATATTCATCTTAGCGCTCTCTATAAATGCTTTGCCGCAAGGGGCAAGCACAAGCGCATGTTTTGCTCTTGTGCACCGGGGAGTGAACACCAGTTGAATGGCGGCAAAATCATCCGAGGTTCATCTTGATCGCGCTAATATGCTCCATCATTGTCTGGACAAAAGCGTTACCGATCTGCAACAGAAAGGTGACGGTTGTGTAAAATCGGACAAAAACAACAAGTTGACTCGTGCAGCACGCCAGATTTTGGTATAGCCATGAGTCTCAAAGGGGAATAAGTTTTCGTCATGAAGAAAAAGGGCAGTCATTTGGGTTGGTTAGCGACGGGAATCGCTATCTCTGGCCTTGCCATGACCCCTGCTCTGGCGCGCGTCCTCTCCGGCGACGACGGGATGGTATCCCTCAAAACATTGGGATCGGTCGGTTCCTTCACCGTGGCCGGTGCTGATCCTGATCTCGCAGCCAAATATAAGCTCAATTTCCTGCGCGGAAATGCGAGCTTCAAATTTACACCAGCGGGCGGCACGCTCGATGGTGAACGGTCGGTTACCGTCGTGGTTCGGCAGAAGTCGAACACCAACGCGGTTTCCATTCGTGAAAATTTGCTCGCCGCCGCACCCGGTTCGGGTATCACCAGCGCCGCGAAAATTGCGCCCGTTTCCTATAGCCTCGGTTCTGCGAAGGGCCTGAAGAGCTTTGCCATTCCGGTCAAGAAACTGGCGAGCAATCTGCCCGACCTTTCGGAAATCGGTGCGGCACCTACGCTCGGCGAGGAAAATACTGGTAAGAAGAGCCGTTTCAATACGCGTATGACGCTTGATGCGACCGCGCCGATCAACGCTGCACCGCGTGCTTTGGATGCCAGCCAGAAAGATTATACGCTTGATGTTGGCGGCAGCTATTCACTGACCCGCAATTTCGACGTGACTGCGGGTGTCCGGATCAATAACGAGCGTGACCGGATGGCGCCACTGACCGATAGCCGTCAGGACAGCCAAGCGGTCTATGTCGGAACCCAGTTCCGCTTCTAATATTAACTCAGTTTAAAGCATCGATCGCTGCCCAACCATGGGCAAGCTGGTTTTTGCGCGAACTATAGCGGCTCCGATTCATCCCGCCGAGCAATATAACCGCACCATTGCAAAGGTCTGCAAGTCGACGGACTTGTGCCGGGTTAAGCGGACGCTGGCCGGGATGCGACCTTGTAGCAAAGATGGGCGACAGAAAAAATATCGCGGCGCCAGCGCGATTGGCCTGATGGATCTCCCGCGCATTATGGACCGGGGCGCTATGAGCCAGGCCCCGCGTCAGGGAACGACGGGAAGCTCGTGCATGAACGCCATCGGCGCGCCAGAGCGCAGCAAGGGTCGGCGACCCGGCGAGAAACACGCTATGCCCGCGCCGCCGCGCCGTCTTTCTGACCAATTCAAATCGCTCCCGCCGCGATGCTTCGTCCAAATGATAATGGCGAAAGATTATTCCGCTACCGCGCGGCATTCGCTGGATCGATCGCTCCAGCCGGTCGTCATTGCGCTGGTCGGTGAACAGCCATATCTGCGGCATCGCCGAGCCTACCGAGTTAGGCAAAACGGGGGAGGGCTGGTCTCGCAACATAAGCATGCCTATAGACGCAAGCTCGGCGAAAGAGAATGATAGAGACAGGTAAGAAATTGGCAAATCCCCCCCTCGAGGACATCAGCGGCAAGATTGAGAAATCTGCTCGGATAGCGGGTCGCAAGGCCTCTGATATCGCCCTTATTGCGGTCTCCAAAACCCGCAGCAGCGACGAGATCCGGCCACTGCTGGAGTCGGGCCATCGCGTCTTCGGCGAGAACCGGGTTCAGGAAGCGGCAGAGAAATGGCCCGCCTTGAAAGCGGAATATCCCGACGTCGAGCTGCACATGATCGGCCAGTTGCAATCCAACAAGGCTGCCGAGGCCGTGGCGCTTTTTGACTATATCCATTCGGTCGACCGGCTGTCTCTGGTGAAGGCGCTTGCCAAGGAAATGGATCGGCAGGACCGCCGCATAACCTGTTTTCTGCAGGTCAATATCGGTGAAGAGGCGCAAAAGGGTGGCTGCGATATCAAGGCGGTCCCGCAATTGCTCAAGCAAGCCCGCGACGCTGGTATCGAAGTGGCCGGCCTGATGGCGGTTCCGCCGGAAGGCACCAATGCGATGCCCTATTTTGCTCTGCTCGCCAAACTGGCCCGGGACAACGGACTGGACGAACTCAGCATGGGGATGTCCGGAGATTTTGAAAAGGCGATCAAGCTGGGCGCCACCCATATCCGGGTCGGCACCGCCTTGTTCGGACCGCGAGCAGCAACAGAGACCTGATCAGCTGTCGCCGTTTTTCTCGCTTTCCTTGGCGGCGCGGTCGGCCTTGCGCTCTTCCGGCGTGTCCGGCGCGACATAGCTGATGACGACATCACCATCTTCAATCACCGGCCGGGCATCGGTCGCGAAAAACAACAGCCGACGATCCGGCTTGAAAACTGCCAATGGTTCCTCGTCGTCTTCGAGATTCTTGCGATAATCTTCGACGGTGAATTTCTCTGTGATATTGGTCTTGCTGAATCGCCAACCCGCCAGATCACGATCGAGCAAAGTTCCGAAATCCGTACCGGACTCGAACAATAATCTGCCATGACCGACCCGGCTTTTGCTCTGTCCGTCATTGGCCAGTCGACTGATCTGTTCATAACCCATTTCCGGACCTAGGTCGGCGGTGATCAGCTGATTCTGGCTGTCATTGTCGGTGGCGGCGATGAGATGCTGAAATTCACCCATGTCGATATTGTCATTATGGGCCTCGTCGAGCACATCGCCGTGGCGGATGGCCAGACCTTCGCTGCGCGCCCGACGCAGGGCGAATTTGCTATTGTCGGTCATCAACACTTCGATATCGAGCGATTTGAGCATTTTACCCAGCGAGATCGACCAGCGATTGGCACCGGCAATCAAGATGCCCTCGCCTTTTCCTTCCGAAATCCCCAGTCGCTCCGCGACCCAGGAAGCCGAGAAACCATGCGCAAAAATCGTCGCGATGACGACGGCAAAGCTCAGTGGGACCAGCGCCTCCGCCCCCGGAAACCCGTAATCGACGAGGCGAATGGCGAACAGGCCGGTGATCGCGACCGCGACAATACCGCGCGGCGCAATCCAGGCGATAAACAGCCGCTCGCGCCACGGCACCGAGCTGAACAGCAGCGCTACCAGCACCGAAATCGGCCGCACGACGAACAACAGCAGGATTAGGAAAATGACAAATTGCGGCCGGAATTGCTGCACCGTTTCCCAGTCGAGAGTGGCAGACAAGATGATGAACACGCCGGAAATCAGCAGTACCGCCAGATCTTCCTTGAACCGGTAGAGCGCTTGACTCGAATAGATTTGGCGGTTGGCCATGACGATGCCCATCACCGTTACGGTGATCAGGCCGGTTTCATGTTTGATCAGATCGGCGATGACAAAACCGGCGATCACCGTGACCAGCAGGAAAGGAGCCTTCAGATATTCGGGCACCTTGCCTCTGGGGAACAGCCAGGTGACGGCGAAACCGAGGCCCGCACCGATCAATCCGGCGATGAAGCTGGCGGCCAGAACATCCATGCTGATGACCGCAATATTGGCGTCAGGGCCTTCATAGGTGATATAGGCGTAAATACCGACGGCAAGCAAAGCGCCGATCGGATCGTTGACGATGCCTTCCCATTTCAGAATGTTGCGAACCCGCGACGGTACCCGCAAGGTGCGCAGCATCGGCCCGATCACTGTCGGACCGGTGACGATCATGATGCCACCGAGCAAGGCCGATATTTCCCAGGACAGGCCAGCGCCATAATGGGCTGCGGCGGTGCCCAGCCCCCAGGCAATCGGCCCGGCAACGAACACCATTGCGGTAACTGCTCCGCCCGCTTGCCGTAATTCGCGGAAATTCAGGCTCAGCCCGCCCTCAAATAATATGACCGCAACCGCCAGCTTGATGATCGGTTCCTGCAAGGCTCCGAAATCGCGCTCGGGATCAATAATGCCCAGAACAGGTCCGGCTAGAATGCCGACAATCAGCATCAGAGCGATAGCGGGACGCCCGGTCCGCCAGGCTATCCATTGTGCGCCGATACCGAGGAGGCCGATCAGCGCGATCTTGACCATGAGTGAATCTACTATTTCCATGATCTATCCTTGGCGGGTTTTACGGGTTTATGCAAAAAACTTTCCTGTGGCTCAGGATCAGCGATTACCGAAATGGTCGATAGCTTCGTCAATAGCGCCATAAACGGATTCCAGATCCTCGCCCTCAATGCAATAAGGTGGCATGATGTAAACCGTATTGCCCAACGGTCGAAGTAAAATGTTGCGATCCCGGAAAAACGCCAGGAGTTGCGGTCCCAGGCTCGACATATAGTCGCCTTCGCCATCTTTGATTTCCAAAGCCAATATAGTTCCGCACTGGCGCAATCCACTGACGTTGGATTTTTGCGTCAGCCTGCCGGAAAATGCTCGATGAGAGGCGATGATGGCATCAATCCGCTCCTGAACCGGTTCATCGCGCCAGATAGCAAGATTGGCATTGGCCGCAGCACAGGCAATCGGGTTGGCGGTGAAGCTGCTCGAGTGGAAAAACATCTGCGCGCGATCTTCGGAATAATGCGCCTGATAGATCGCATCGGTGGCAGCGGTCACCGCCAGCGGAATGACGCCGCCGGTCAGGCCCTTGGCCATGCACAATATATCCGGATCGACTCCGGCCTGTTCGCAGGCGAACACGGTCCCGGTGCGACCCCAGCCGGTCATCACTTCGTCAGCGATGAACAGGACATCATGTTTACGGCAGATTTCCGCCATCTGCTGCAATATTTCAGGACTATATATTTTCATCCCACCAGCGCCAAGAATCAGCGGCTCGACAATCAGCGCAGCCGGCGGATGATCTTTGTCCCTGCAATAGGCTTCGAGCTGGTCCAGCGTCTGCTGTTCGGCTCCGGCCTCCGGGAAGGCGATAGTACCGACATCAAATAACAACGGCGAATAAGCCTGATTGAACACGCCGCGCGCGCCGACCGACATCGCGCCGATTGTGTCGCCATGATAGCTATGTTCCATGATGAGGATCTTCTGACGCTTTTCCCCGCGATTATGCCAATAGCCGAGCGCCATTTTGAGCGCGACCTCGACCGCCGTCGATCCGCTGTCGGAAAAGAATATATGGTCAAGTGATTCGGGCAGAAATTCCGACAGACCAGCAGCGAGCTTGCGGGCTGGTTCATGGGTCCATCCGGCAAAGATCATCTGGTCGAGCGTCGCGCTCTGCTGCTGGATCGCGGAGACGATCCGCGGATGGCAATGGCCATGGGTCTGCACCCACCAGCTCGATATCGCGTCGATGATTCTTGTGCCGTCCGCTCGATAGAGCGCCGCGCCCTCGGCTCGCGCGATCTCGGGAATCGGCTCGCCGAGACCGTGCTGGGTGAACGGGTGCCAGATATTGATGCTCATAATGTGAAGTCCGCCAGAGAGAAGTGCGAGTCAAAGGCTGCCTTGACGTCATTGGGTGTCAGGCTTTCGATCCAGGGCAGGCGCCCGAGATGACGGACATTGCCGATCCGGCAGATGGTCTGTTCGCTATCCACATTCTCCGGACCGGTGAAGGCCATGCCGTAGATCGGCACCCCGCGTCGGCTTAGTGCTTCTATGGTCAGCAGGCTGTGGTTGATCGTTCCAAGCCGGGTCGAGGCGACGATGATCACCGGCAGGCCCCAATGGGCGAAGAGATCGGCGAACAGCAGCTCAGGATTCACCGGCACCAGCGCACCGCCAGCGGCCTCGATGACCAGCGGGCCGTCGACCTTGGGAATCACGAAATCATCCCGCGCGATTTCGATGCCTTCCTGCGCCGCCGAATAATGCGGCGAAGCGGGGATTTTAAGCCGATGGCGTTCGGGCAGGATCTTGGCAGGGTCGACTCCGCCGATTCGCGCAACTGCTTCGCTGTCGGTCCCGTCCGCCAGTCCAGCCTGCACCGGTTTCCAGTAATATCCGCCCATGGCCGCGGTCAGCGCGGCGGCAAAGACGGTTTTGCCGATATCGGTGTCGGTTCCGGTGATGACGAATGTCCGGCTCATGCGGCTTTCTCCATGGCCAATGCTTCGTACAACGCGGTCGCGAGGTTTTGAATATCCTCTCGGGTGATGTTGAGAGTCAGCGAGATACGCAGGCGGGCGGTTCCTGCTGGCACCGTCGGCGGGCGAATGGCGCGGACGTCGAATCCCTGTGCCTGCAGCCTTGCCGCCACATCTACCGCCACCCGGTCTTCGCCGATTATGACCGGAAAAATCTGGCTGTCCTGCTGGTCGCCGAGCGATAGCCCCGCGAAACAGCTACGGGCCAGCGCAACAAGGTCCGCCAGACCGGCCTGCAGCGAAGGGTTCTCGGCGACATGCATGATGGCGTGTTGCGCCAAATGCGCGGTCAGCGGGCTCGGCGCGGTCGAAAAGATAAACGGCCGCGCGCGGTTGATGAAAAACTCCCGCAATATGCCCGCCATCGTCAGCAGACCGCCTTCGCCGCCCAAGGCCTTGCCAAAGGTCCGCAAGATGATGATATTTTCTCGGCTACCCAGGTCGCCGGACAGGCCGATGCCGCCCTTGCCATAGACCCCGACCGCATGGGCTTCGTCGATCACCAATATGGCGTCATGAATGTCGGCCATGCGCGCGAGATCGGCTAACGGCGCGCGGTCTCCGTCCATGCTGTAAAGGCTCTCTGCTGCGATCCAGACCGTCCCGCGACCGCCGGATGCCCGCCAGGTCTTAATTTGCCGCTCGACTTCGTTGCAGTCATTGTGGCGAAAGGACCCGGACTCAGCCCGCCCCAACCTCATACCGTCATGGACGCTAGCGTGTATATATTCGTCGTAGAGCACCAAATCGCCGGTCTGCGGCAGAGTCGCGAACAGGGCTGTATTGGCAGCAAAGCCGGAGCCGAAGAACAGGCTGGATTCCGCGCCATAATGGCTGGCGGCAAAGGTCTCGAGCGCTTCATGTTCGGGGTGATTGCCGCCCAGCAGCCGCGATCCGCCCGAGCCATGGGCGATGCCATTGGCTATCGCATCCTGCGCGACTTGCTTGAGATAGTGACTGCGCGAAAGGCCGAGATAATCGTTGGACGAGAAATCTTTGCCGGCCGGAACCAACAGTCGGCGCTTGCGGCCAGCCTTTTCCAGCGTATCCAGTTGTGCGCGATAGGGTGCGAATCGATCCATAACCGCGCCGTTAGCAGTCAGCGGGCGGTGGTGACCAGAGGCAATGCAAACTGCGGTCGATCGTTCATTTCTATGCCCGAGTCCGCGAACGGCAGCGGGAATCGCACCGGCCTATCCTCGAGCCCGATAATCGCCTCGGCCGGACCGCCAACGCAGGCCTCGATCGCCGGGTCCTGTGCCGCCATGCCGCCAGTCAGCGCGCCGAAAGCGGGCATGATTAGATGATGGCGGCCCCTGACAAAGCAACGCCGCGAAACATGGCGGCCGCGCACCGCGATGCGATATTTGGGGTGATAATGGCCCGATATCTCGGGTAATATACTGTCAGCACTGGCCTGGTGGCGGAGCGCGAGCCCCTCGCCGGTCCATTCGTCGACCACTTGCCCGCCCCAAGTGCCGGCAACATCGCGGTCGTGATTGCCGGTGATCCAGATCCACTCGAGCGCGCCGGTCATCGCGACCAACTGTCTCGCTGCCTCCGGTTCGAGCCGCGCTTCGCCCTCGCCATCATGATAATTATCGCCGAGGCAGAAAACAGTCTGCGCACCGGTATCGGTGACCAGATCGGCCAGTTCCGCAAGCGTCGCTTGGCTGTCGTAGGGTGGCAACATCTGCCCCTGACGCGCGTAAAAGCTGGCTTTTTCCAGATGGAGATCGGCCACCAGCAGCGCGTTCCTGGCGGGCCAGAACAGCGCAGCGGGAGCGGCAATATCAAAGCGGTGATGGGCGAACAGAAGGGGAACCATGGCCCGCTATGCGATGAACATGCAGATGATGCAAGTCGCCGGGTTGGAATTTTGCGCCAAGCCGCCCTATATGCGCTGCCATGACCGAAACCAACGCTCCCAGCAAAGTCGCCGCGCTCTATCATTTCGCCAAGGTCGATGATCCCGCGGCCCTGCGGCTCGATATACTGGCGCAATGCGAGGCCCATCATCTCAAGGGCACGATATTGCTCGCCGACGAAGGGATTAACGGCACCATCGCCGGTGCGCCCGACGCAATTGATGCGGTGATCGCCTATCTGCGCTCGCTGCCCCTGTTCACCGGGCTGGAGGTTAAATATTCGGAGGCCAGCACTATGCCATTCCTGCGGATGAAGGTCCGGTTGAAGAAGGAAATCGTCTCGATGGGCGTGGATGGCATTGATGCCGCGGAAGCCAAGGGCGATTATGTCGACCCCCGTGAATGGAATGACCTGATCGCCGACCCCGACACGGTGGTGATCGACACCCGCAACGGCTATGAAGTGGCGATCGGCAGCTTTGATGGTGCGATCAACCCCGACACCAAAAGCTTCCGCGACTTTCCCGCGTGGTTCGACGAATTTTCCGAGCAATTGCGCCAGAAGGACAGCAAACAGCCCAAGATCGCGATGTTCTGCACCGGCGGGATCCGCTGCGAAAAAGCGACCGCTTATGTGAAAGCGCAGGGCTTTGACGATGTCCATCATCTCAAGGGCGGGATATTGAAATATCTCGAACATGTCCCCGAAACCGAAAGCCTGTGGCAGGGCGATTGCTTCCTGTTCGACCAGCGCGTCGCGGTCGGCCACGGCTTGCGGGAATCGGACTATGGGCAATGCTATGCCTGCCGGATGCCGCTGGGCGCCGCCGACCGCGCTTCGCCGGATTATGTTCCTGGAGAAGCCTGCCCGCATTGTATCGACCAGCGCAGCGACGAACAGCGCGCCCGCTATCGCGAACGCCAGCGTCAGGTCGAACAAGCGGAGGAAGAAGGCCGCCAGCATCTCGGCTCGGCATGACCGAAATCGCCGAAATGCCGGTCCTCTACAGCTTCCGGCGCTGCCCTTATGCGATGCGCGCGCGGATGGCGCTGCTGGTCAGCGAGACTCCGGTCCGCTTGCGAGAAGTCGTGCTGCGCAACAAACCGGACGAAATGATCGCCGCCTCGCCCAAGGCCACGGTGCCGGTGCTGGCGCTAACCGACGGGCAAGTGGTCGATGAAAGCCTGGCGATCATGCACTGGGCCTTGGCCCGCAATGACCCGCAAGCCTGGCTGCAGGGGAATGAGACCGAAACCGCGCTGATCGCGGAAGCCGACGGCCCGTTCAAAGACCATCTCGACCGCTATAAATATCCGACCCGCTACGAAAATGTCGACCCGCTCGACCACCGTGCCGGCGGGCTGGAATTTCTCGAGAAGCTCGATGGCCTGATCGAGACATCGGGCCAGCTAATGGACGCTAAGCCCAGCCTTGCCGACCACGCGATATTCCCCTTCGTCCGCCAGTTCGCCAACAATGACCGCGACTGGTTCGACCAATTGCGCCTGCCAGCGCTGCAGAAATGGCTCGGCGATCATCTTGCCTCGCCGTTATTCGCCACGACGATGGTGAAATATCCGCAGTGGGTGAGTGGAGATGTTGAGCCGGTTTTTGCTTTGTAAGTGGCTGTTTAGGTCGAACAACCCTAATCAAATCCCAACCCGAAGCTTCAGCCCGACCCGCGTATCCGGTGCGGCGTCGGACAGTCCGAGTGCGCCGTCGACGCCGATGCGGACGGAGCGGGTCAGATTGGTGCCGAAGCCCATGTTGATGCTCTGGCTGTCGCCGATGCTCGAGGATGCGGATTGTTCGTAGCTATAGGAAGCGGTCAGCGCGCTGTTCTTGCCGAGCAGGAGATGGCTGCCGGCGGCTCCTGACAGCGTGTTGCGGGTTGCGAAATTATCCGGCTCTCCGATGATTGTATAGCCGGCGCCGACGAACGGCACGACCGCGCCGAGCTTCTTGGAAAGCTGGCCGGAAACTCCATAATCAACCTTGCCGGTTCCGAGGCCTTTTTCCCGCGATGCGGTCGGGACTTTGACCGAGGCGCCGATGCTGGCGTCGATGCCAGAGACGGGCAGCTGATAGGCGGCGGCGAGCGAGAGGTCGCCGATGCCCTCGCGCTTGACCTGACCGCTCTGGGTGCTGCTCGAGCTCAGCAGAGGCGTGCCAAACAGGCCGCCCTGGTTGATGATTACGTCCTGCGGAGCGGTCGAGGAAATATAGGGGAGCGAGGCGGACGCGCTGAACCGGCCTTTGGTCATCGCTACGCCGGTGGTGGCGAAAGTGGTTTCATAGTCCAGACCTTCCCCGACATCGCCTTCGACATGATCAACGCCAGTGAAGAACTGGAACCGGGTTTCGTTTTGCGGGATGTTGTCTTGTTGTTCGCTGCTGTCCTGAGCAAGGGCGGGGCTGGCGGCGGCGAGGATTATCGGCAGTGTGAGAAAAATACGCATGTTGGTTCGCTCCTGGAAGATAAAGCAACGCGCCCGAGGGGTGGATGCTTGTCTGTGTGAGGAGGGAACGAAGCGGGGCGGCGATTTAATCCATATTATTTTTCGAACAGCGATTTAGGCCAGTGAGGCCCTTTCTTGCCTAGTTGACGTAGGACCGGGCACTTCTCGGCGCGAGAAAATGGATTTTTCGTTTCGGAAAATCGATCGCGACCTGATCAAATTTTCGCAATACGTCCATTCCGAGCAACAGGGTCGGCTTGTTGGCCAGTCCGAACCGTTCAAACGGTGGCGCATCAGCAAATGCTACCAGCAGGCTGGCGAAGCGGGCGCGGCCGATCCGAAATTCGCGTACCTTGCCAAATTCTACCCCCAAAGTTTCTCCGGTAACCGCGATCAACAGGTTTTCATCTCCCAATTCCCTGGCGCGTTTCCGCAGTCGCTTCTGCAGCGCCATATTGCCGATGGAAACCTGGGCTCCGGTATCGATAATGACGTTGACCTCGACACCCGATATCGTCGCATCGGTGAAAATCAACTGGCCGGAACGCCGTTTGGCGGTCACCACAATCTCTCTGGACCTCGGCAGCTCGCGCGCATGTTCCGCGTCTTCGATGATGATCTGGTTGGCGAGGAAATCGAACAGGATCCGCTGGTCCTGCAAGCCGTCGAGGCCCAATATGCCATCGGCCCCGATATGCTGCGCCGACAGGACCGGTGAGATCAGGCCGCCATAGCTTTTCCGGCCCAGAGTCAGGCTGGGCACAAAGACCATGTCGACTATCGAGGTGCCGGCGATGCTCATCAATCGGGCCGGTTCTTCATCTTCCAGCGCCAGATTATCGGCGATCTTGCGCGAAATCACCGTCCGTTCGGCGCCGGTGTCGATGACGAAGGAAAAGGGTCCCTTGCCTTCGATACTGACCGGCACGGTCATCCGCTCCGCGCGGTCTTCGTCGATATTGACAATCTCTCCGACAGGATTGGTCAAGCTGCCGGGGGTTACCGGCTGGCCCAGGGGAACGGGATAGGCGAATGTCAGGGCGGATGCCAAAATTGCGGGCATGCTCATCAAAAAGGCCGACATAATATCTCCGATCTGGTTGCTCCGGGCAGCTTCAACTTAGGCTCCGGCTTGGGGCTTGCCACAGCGATAGCATGAACTGCTGTCTGGCCTCGACCAACAACGTTGCTAGACCCCCTCTGGCAGCAGAAAATAGATTTTGCGGTTGGCGAAATCGATCGCCACCCGGTCAAATTTGCGCAAGGCATCCATGCCCAGAAACAGCGCCGGCTTCTTGTCCAGCTTTAACGCCTTGAATGGTGCGATATCGGCGAAGGCGATCGGGATTACGCCAAAGCGGGCGCGGCCGATCAGCAATTCCTCGGCGATTCCATAATCGGCTGCCACCGAGCGGCCGGTGACATCGACCAGACTGGTCTGTTCCATCGCCGAGGACTTCAGACGCAATCGCCTTTGCAGCGCCTTGTTGCCAATCGACAGCTCGCCACCGGTGTCGATGATCACGCTGGTCTTGACCCCGGCAATCGTCGCATTGGTAAAGATCAGCTGTCCGGATCGCCGTCTTGCCGTCACCACAATCTCACGGCGCGATCGGCTGCTCAGCTTTTCGTTGGGATCGCCGACCGAGATTTGTCTGCCGACAAAATCGAACAGGATCCGTTGCCCTTGCAGGCTGTCGAGCCCGAGGACGCCGTCGGCTCCGAGATTGGCCGACCGGAAAATCGGTGAAACCAGGCTGTCATAGCTGCGCTTGCCCAGAGTCAGGCTGGGGACATAGACGGTCTGTACGACTGTCGTGCCGGAGAGAGCGATAATCTTGATCTCGTCTTCCAGATCGAGCGCCAGCGCACCGGCGATCTCCTTGGACAATATGGTGCGCTGCGAAGCGGTATCGATGATGAAATCATAGGGCCCGCCCTGTGCGATGCTGACCGAAACCGTCATCCGTTCGACATGGTCCTGTGCGATCGCTATCTGCTCGGCATCGGGATCGAGGAACTGCTCGGGCATGGCATCGGCAATATAGGCTTCGGTTTCCGGTTCGACCGGAATGGCCACTGCAAGCTGGGTCGCGAAAAGCGACGCGCAGACGGGAAGCAGGATTGTCGGACAGGTCATTTGGTCACCTTACGCCAAAAACCATATCCTTCCTAATCCCGCACCACCGCGCATAACGCTCTAGTCTATTTTCATCGCTTCGTTGATCAGCGATTCCGCTTCGATCAGCAGCGCATCGTCGGTAGCCCCCTGCGCAACATGCTCCCGACCGATCATTACCAGCACCGGCACCGCCAGCGGGCTGACGCGATCGAGATCGACATGGATCAGCGAATCCGCCGCCCGGTCGAGAAGATCGCCGAGCCGTCCGACATCGGTCATCCGCGCCCGGGCGTCCGCCCAGGCGGCCTGCATCAGCAAATGGTCCGGCTCATATTTGCGCAACACGTCAAAAATCAGGTCGGTCGAGAAGGTGACCTGCTTGCCGGTCTTGCGCTTGCCCGGATGCTGTCGCTCGACCAGACCGCTGATCACCGCGACTTCGCGAAAAGCGCGCTTGAGCAGATGCGAGCCCTCGACCCAGTCGAAAAATTCGTCCTCCAATATATCGGCGCTGAATAATGGCGCGGGATCGGTAACCGGCTCGACGCTGTAACAGGCCAGCGCATAATCATTGGCGACAAAGCCGACCGGCTTGAGGCCGCGATCCTCCATCCGCCGGGTCAGCAACATGCCAAGCGACTGGTGCGCGTTCCAGCCTTCGAAACTGTAACAGACCATATAATGCAGCTTCTTGTGCGGAAAGGTCTCGACCAGCAATTGCCCCGGCTCGGGCATCACCGAGCGATGGTCCTGCATCTCCAGCCATTCGCGGACATCATCGGGGAATCGCGCCCAACCCGCACGATCGGTAAGGAAAGCGCGCACCCGGTCGGACAAATGGGTGGTCAAAGGCAGTCTCGCCCCGCCATAGCTCGGGATCATCGCCGCTTTCTTGGCCGCCCGGACGATGACATCGCTGCTGTCCATCCTGATCAGCTCGAGACTCAGGCCGGCAAAGAAAAACGTGTCGCCGACCGACAACATCGCGGCAAAGCCTTCCTCTACCTTGCCGAGATTGCGGCCATTCTTGAACCGGACATTCATCATCGCGCCGTCGACGATGATGCCGGCGTTGAGCCGGTGCTGGGCGGCAAATTTCGGATGGGTCAGGCTCCAGACGCCCTTCGTATCCCGCCGCAGCCGCTTGAACTTGTCATAGGCCTTGAGCGCATAGCCGCCGTCGCGGGTGAAATCGAGCACCCGCTCGAACTGTTCCCGGTTCAACGCGCTATAGGGCAGGGCGGACTGCACTTCGTCGAGCAGATCATCCTCCTGAAACGGCCCGGCGCAAGCGCAGCTCATCACATGCTGGGCGAGTACATCAAGACCACCGGCGCGAAACGGTTCCCCATCGCGGCGCCCCTCATTGACCGCATCAAGGGCTGCCTGCGCTTCGAGATATTCAAAGCGATTGCCGGGCACCAGCAAAGCCTTGGACGATACATCGAGCCGGTGATTGGCGCGGCCGATCCGCTGGAGCAGGCGTGATGACCCTTTCGGGGCGCCCATCTGGATTACGCAATCGATATCGCCCCAGTCGACCCCGAGGTCGAGCGAAGCGGTGCAGACCAGCGCCCGCATCTTGCCTGACGCCATGGCATTCTCGACCTTGCGCCGTGCTTCCCGGGACAGGCTGCCATGGTGGACACCGATCGCGAGATTTCCGTCGTTGATGTCCCACAATTTCTGGAACGTATATTCGGCGAGAAACCGCGTGTTGCAGAAGACCAATGTCATCCGGTTCTTGCGAATCTGCTCCATCACTTGCGGCATCGCATAAGTGCCGGCATGGCCGGACCATGGCACCCGCACCGGATCGCCTTCCGGGGTTTCGGGTAGCATGATCGATACGTCGGCTGGCGCGCCCTCCGCACCGAGAACATGCGTGACCGTGTCGATATCGCCATAAGGCGCGAGCCAGGCGCGGAAATCGTCCGGCTCCGCAACCGTGGCGGACAAAGCGACCCGCTGCATCTCCGGTGCAATTTTCTGCAGCCGCGCCAGCGACAGTGCGAGCAAGTCCCCGCGCTTGCCGGTGGCAAAGGCGTGGACCTCGTCGATCACCACCCGCTTGAGACCGGCGAACAGAGTAAAGCTTTCCGGCTGGCTAAGCAGCAGATTGAGCGATTCCGGGGTGGTCAATAATATCTGCGGCGGCTTGACCCGCTGGCGCGCCTTGCGGCTGGCCGGCGTGTCGCCGCTGCGGGTCTCGACCGTGATCGGCAGGCCCATTTCCACGATCGGGGTCAGCAGGTTGCGCTGGACGTCGACCGCGAGTGCCTTGAGCGGGGAAATATAGAGCGTGTGGAGATCGCCTTTTGCGTTCCGTTCGCGCTGAGCTTGTCGAAGCACCGGGCCTGGCGCAATCGACCCTTCGACAGGCTCGGGGCGAACGGATGTCTCCTTCTCGCCTATAATCAAATCAACAAGCGTCGGCAGAAAACCCGCCAATGTCTTGCCCGCGCCGGTCGGCGCCGTCAGCAAGGCATGACGTCCCGCCCGCGCCGCCGCGAGCATCTCCAGCTGGTGCTTGCGCACCGCCCAGCCGCGCGAGGCGAACCAGTCGGCCAGGATTGGCGGTATTTGATCAAGGGCCATTTTGCTGGGAATAGTCTCTATTGCTTCAGTTCCGCCATCAGCCCGAACAGCTGCACCACATCCGGCGCGGCGCTGTCGCCGGAATATTCGCGATACAGCGTCGAGACGTTGACCGCGATCCGCTCGCTGTCGCCCCAGCTTGAAAAATCGCCAAGGCGGATGTCATGCGCCGCATCGCGTACCGACAGGCCCGCGTCATAGCGTTTGCGCGCTTCCTGATCGATATAGCGCAGATAATCCTGCACCCGCCGGACGCCGTGGACATCGGTGATCGGGCCGTGGCCCGGCACGATGGTTTCTGCCTTGAGACTGATGATCCTGTCACAAGCAGCAATCCAGTTCGAAACCGGCCCCGCCCACATGATCGGGGTACCTTCGATGAACAATATGTCGCCGGTGAAGACGGTTTTGTCATCTGGTACATGGACCAATATATCGCCAGCGGTATGCGCGGGACCGACTTCGATCAGATTGACCTGTTTGTCGCCGACTTTCAGGCTGTGCTCGCCGGTAAATGTCTGGGTAGGTGCCTTTTCCGCAACATCTGTGAAATCAAAGCTGCCGAAAATGTCGACCAGATATTGTCCGGCCGGCCCCATCGCCCGCGCCTGCGCCATGATCGCGGCCAGCGCGCTGGCGGGCAATTCGGCCATTTCCCGAGCGCTGGCTTCGGAGGCGATTACCTCGGCCTTGTGACAGCAGCCGTTGCCATGGGTATGGTCGCCATTGGCATGGGTGTTGACGATCACCCCGATATCATCCGCGCCGACACCGGCCGCATCTGCCATGACGTCAAGCATCTCCCGGGTCAGGCTGGCATCGAATAATGTATCGACGAGCAGGGATTGTCCGCCATCGGTGATCAGGCCGGCGTTTGACCAGCCCCAGCCGCCATCGGGCTGGAGATAGGCGTAGATACCGTCTCCGGTCTCGACCAGTCCTTTTTCAAAGGGAATTGCCGTCATACTCTCTCCCGCTCTCTGTGTCGCTTGTGGCCATTGTTGCAGCTTTCAAAAGATTTGAACAGGCACAGCGAGCCGGATGATCGAAATTGTCGCCCGGTACGCCTGATGCTTGCCCGCTCTTCAATATTCCCGTATCCGCTGGCCAGATAATGTTAAATGCGGTTGCGCGAGCGGACCCAATAAGAGCGACATATTATGGACAATCGGGAAACATCGAAAAAGCGTGTCGAATGGGGCTTTCTGATCACGCTTCTGGTGATTATCTCGCTGGCATTCGGGGTCCTGATCGAACCGTTTTTCGGCGCTATCGTCTGGGGCGTCGTTGTCGCGGTCCTTTTCCGTCCGGTCTATGACCGGCTGCTGGGATATCTGCCGGGCCGGACCAATCTGGTCGCGGCGATCACGCTGATCCTGATATTGCTGCTGGTCGTGGTACCGACAATCCTGCTCGGTATGGCGCTGGCCCAGGAAGCAGCGAGCATCTATTTGCGGATTCAGGACGGGGAAATAGACTTCGGCGCGGTGTTCGAGGCATTTGAAAATTCTCTCCCGCAATGGGTACAGAACCAGCTCGCCGCCTATGGCTATGGTGATTTTGCGAGCATCAGGGCAGAGGTCGAACGTTCGATTTCCGCCATTCTCGAATTTCTGGTCACTCGGTTGCTGAGCGTCGGTCAGGGCGCGTTCCAGTTCCTGTTGAGCCTTGGCGTCATGATGTACCTGACCTTTTTCCTGCTGCGCGATGGCCGCGCTCTGGCCGCGAGGATCGAACAGATCATCCCGCTGGGCCAGGACAAACGCGAGATTCTGATGGAAAAATTTCTGATTGTCATCCGTGCGACGATCAAGGGCAGTCTGATCATCGCGATCATCCAGGGCAGTCTTGGCGGCCTGGTTTTCTGGGCGCTCGATATTCGCGGCGCCTTGTTATGGGCTGTGCTCATGGGGATATTCTCGCTGATTCCGGCGATTGGCACAGGCTTTGTATGGGTCCCGGTTGCTCTGTTTCTGTTCGTCACCGGTGCTGTCTGGCAGGGTATCGTGCTGGTTCTTTGCGGCGTGTTCCTGATCAGCATGGCGGATAATCTCGTGCGGCCGATGCTGGTCGGCCGCGACACGCGGATGCCCGATTATGTGGTGCTGATCTCGACGCTCGGGGGGCTGCAATTATTCGGGATCAACGGCATCGTGATCGGCCCGCTGGTTGCGGCATTGTTCATCGCGATCTGGGGGATTTTTTCGGACATGCACCAGGATAGCGGCGCGATCGTCAAGGCCGGGAAATAGCCGGACGATCGGTAGCGTTGAGCGGCTAGCCGGAATCACGCAAATGATAGGTCAGGGCCATTGCGATACAATGTCTGACCGCGTCGACCGGTAGCTCGGCTCCGACATCAAACACCACCGCACGATTGCCATCAAAGCTCAGCCTGTCCGCGTATAGTTGCTGGTAGCGCTCGATCAGGTCGGTCTGGCAATGGACATAGAAAGCATATTTGTCGCCGGACTTTTTGTGACGGTTGATCCGGACGGTCGTCCCCGATCCGGTGGCCGACGTCAGAAACGCGGGCTCGCCCCATTTGAGCGTTTCCTCGAGCGGGCCAATCGCCGGATTGTCGGCAGCGACATCGAGAACGAGTTTGCGCAGTTCGATTAGCTTATCGGCCAAAGCCTTGGGAACGCTTTCCCATGCCGCAAGCGTCTGTTGAGGAATTTTATCCATCATTGCGACCCACTATCAGCCCGTCTTTGGCTTTGTCACGTCCCCGCAGCTCGCACAGTCTTGCCACGCGGGAAACTAATGCCCCGCTTGCTCGCCGCGCTCCAGTCCCGACAGGGCCAGTTGCTCGTCAATCTGGGCCATCAGACGGTCGAGGCCGTCGTGCGATCTGGCTTCGGCGCGGGCGACCAGCACATCCTGGGTATTGCTCGCGCGCAGCAGCCACCAGCCATCTTCGGTATTGACCCGCGCGCCATCGGTATTGTTCACTTCCGCGCCGCTCGCCGACAGTCGTTCCAGCACTTCGTCGATCACCGCGAATTTGCGGCTTTCATCGACCTGAAAGCGCATTTCGGGCGTGTTGATCATCTCGATCATGTCGCTGCGCAGCTGGGTCACGCTCTTGCCGATATTGGTCGCCGCCTGAATCAGGCGTATCGCGGCATAAGGCGCGTCGTCGAATCCGTAATAATCATGTTTGAAAAACACATGGCCGCTCATCTCGCCAGCAAGCGGCGAGCCGGTTTCCTTCATTTTCGACTTGATCAGGCTATGGCCGGTCTTCCACATCAGCGGTTTTCCACCCAGTTCCGCGATCCGGTCGTATAAAGCCTGCGACGCTTTGACGTCAGCGATGACGGTTGCGCCGGGCACGCTTTTCAGCACGTCTTCGGCATAGATTTGCAGCAACTGGTCGCCCCAGATCACCCGGCCCTGTCCATCGATCGCGCCGATCCGGTCGCCGTCACCGTCAAACGCCACGCCGAAATCCAGCCCTTTTTCAGCGACGAGAGCTTTTAGATCCTCGAGATTCTTTTCCTCGGTGGGATCGGGGTGGTGATTGGGGAAGGAACCATCGACATCGGTGTAGAGAAGATGATGTTCTCCCGCGCCGCGCTCGGTAAGCAACTTGGTCAGTTTCTCGATCACCGGCCCGGCGGCTCCGTTTCCGCAGTCCCAGCCGACCTTATAGGCATTGCCGGTGAAGTTTTTCAGCAAACGCTCGACATATTCGTCGATAATGTCGATCCGCTCCAGCGAGCCGGTACCACTGTCCCAGTCACCCTCTGACGCCATGCTGCCGAGACCCAATATGTCGGCGCCAAAAAACGGGCGGCCCTGAAACACCATCTTGAAACCGTTATAATTGGCCGGATTGTGGCTGCCGGTAATCATGATGCCGCCCTGGACCTGTTCTAGTACAGATTCGGCATAATAAAGCATCGGAGTGGGGCCCATTCCGACAGAAACGGCACTGATCCCGGAATCATTCAGGCCACGAACAAGCGCATCCTCGAGCATCGGAGAACTGGTGCGCCCGTCAAATCCGGTGGCGACGGCGCTGCCGCCATCGCGGGCAATCAAAGTCCCGAAACCCCGCCCGATAGCATAAGCATCATCTGCCCCCAGCGTCTCTCCGATGATCCCGCGAATATCATATTCACGGAGCGAAGAAGAGTGAAAATCATGGGTGGATGGTGAAGTCATGATGGAAGTCCCGAATTGTTGGATTTGCCGGTTTGTAAGAGGCAAATGCTTATAAATCCAGTATTACCGTCGATATGCGTCACCATGGTTACCGGCGGCTGGATGCTTCCAAGTCTTCCAGTAACAGGTCCCGCGCCCGGTTGATCATCTTGGCGAGTTGCTCGTCTCCGCCATTGTCGGGATGATGTTCCGCCAGCCGTTCTTTCCAGGCGGCGTTGATCTCGATAAATCCGGCGTCATGACTCACGCCCAGTAGGGATCGCGCCCGGTCGAGTTCGAAATTGCGCGGTTTGCGCTTGGGTTCTTCAACCTCGTCGCGGGCCGGTATCAATATTCGCCAACCGCTCAGAAAGGCTGCCCCGGCAATCATCGCTCCGCCCATGATCCATCCGCCACCACGCAGAAAGTTCGCACCGACCAGCGCCATGACCAGAGCCAGCCACTGGTTGGGAGTCATCGCCTTTGCCTTGCCCGACAATACCAGCCAGGCCAGAATTGCGCCGCCGAATATGAGCAATGGTATCATCGGTCAGGCCACCAGCTGGGGCTTGGCACGGGCCGATTCTTCGGCGTCGGGTAGCTGCGCCGGGAATTGCGGCAGCGCGAGATGCTTGATCAGTTCGCGCAATTCCTGACGCGCTGCCAGATGGCTGGTCGCCAGACGGCCGAGATGCTTCTTGTCGAGCATCGTCAGGCCTGATGGGAAAAGCTCGCGATAAATGACCCGTTCGCTCAGGCCCGGAATGATCCGGAATCCCACCCGTCGCGACAATTCGGTCAGGGCGGCGACGATCCGCTTCATATTATGCGCTTCGACATATTGGGTCCGGTTTCGCAGCAGGACCCAATCGATTGTATTGCCGTCGACCCTGGCCCGCTCTTTGCGAGCGTCCCAGATCAGTTCGGCGTAAAAGCTTAATTTGCGGACCTTGTAGGTTTCTGGATCAACTTGCCCGATCAGATCGAAATCGACAAAACTGTCGTTGATCGGCGTGACCAGCGTATTCGCGCGGGTCGCGACATAGCGGGCAAATTTATCATCGCGGCCGGGCGTGTCATAGAGCAGAAAATCAACCCCGTCGGACATCCGCTCGATCAGTTGTTCGAGCGCGGCCAGATTGTCACCGTCGAAGACATCGTAAAAAGGCTGTGGAATATCGATATTCAGCCGCTTCATCGTCGCGTCGCGGTTTTCCAGATAGCGATAGGATGTCCGCTGGCGGGGATCGAGATCGATGATCGCGACCTTGTGGCCCTGATAGGCCAGCGCAACCGCGACATGTACTGCGGTGGTAGACTTTCCGGTCCCGCCCTTTTCATTGGCGAAGACAATATGATGCGCACTGCTGGTCACGTGTTGATCCATATCCCTGTTCTTGCCCCTTGCGAAGGCCGGTTCACCGTCGCATAGCTTATCAGAGCCTGATAGAAAAATCTAAAAGCAAAGAGTGATCCATGCAAATTGTTCGACAGCTTGACCCGCTGCGGGACGCTTTGGCGGAATTCCGCAAAGCCGGGTATAAAATCGGGCTGGTCCCGACCATGGGAGCGCTGCACGCCGGCCATATGCGGCTGGTAGAAGTAGCCAACGAACAATGCGATGCGGTGGTTGCGTCGATTTTCGTCAACCCGACCCAATTTGGCGAGGGAGAGGATCTCGATGCCTATCCGCGCCAAGAAGCCGCCGATGCCGCGTTGCTGGAGGCAGCGGGCGTGAAGTTGCTGTGGGCACCGACCGCGGATCAGGTCTATCCGAAGGGCTATGCTACCAACGTCAGCGTGAGCGGGATCAGCGACGGCCTTTGCGGGGCGGCGCGCCCCGGTCATTTTGACGGTGTCGCCACGGTGGTCGCGAAGCTGTTCAACCAGATCCGTCCCGATGCCGCCTTTTTTGGCGAGAAAGATTATCAGCAGCTTGCGGTCATCCGAAGGATGGCGCGCGATCTGGATTTCACCCATGAAATCGTGGGTGTGCCGACCGTTCGAGATGCCGATGGCCTCGCCTTGTCGTCGCGCAATGCCTATCTGACTGCCGAAGAAAGAGGCAATGCCGTAGCGCTCCCTCAAGCGATGCAGGAGGCTGCGACAGCGATAGCAGCGGGCGAACCAGTTGCAGCGACATTGGCGGATGCAAAAGCCCGATTGCTGGGGTCAGGATTTCACAAAGTCGACTATCTCGAACTACGCGACGCCGATACGCTGGCGCTGATGGATGATTTTACAAGACCTGCCCGTCTTCTTGCGGCTGCCCATATCGGCCGAACCCGACTGATTGACAATATCCCCGTTTCCTAGGGGCTGCACTGTAGTTCCGTTAACCATTCTATCGTATGAAATTAGCCGATATCAGGGCCGTTTGCTGAGCTATGTTTAATTTTCTGCAACTTACGTTAACCATTCCTTTAGGAAATTGCGGTGAAAGTCGTCCTGTCGCCAGTAATTGCGGCAACAAAAACAGGGACTGACAATATGGGCAACAGCATGAAAAGCGCCGCCTTTCTGATCGAAAGCCGCCTCTCGGAGGCAGCACAAGGCAGCAGCAACGCGTATTTTGATCTGGGTGTGATCTATTCTACCGGATCGGAGGGCGTCGATGTTGATCTGGTTGAAGCCCATAAATGGTTCAATCTGGCCGCTTTGTCGGGCCATGATGAAAGCAAACTCTGCCGTGCAGAAATTTCGCTGGAAATGACGGCTCGTGAAATTGCCGAAGCCCAGCGCGAAGCACGCAACTGGCTCCAGGATAATACCCGCCGCGCCGCCTAAGCTGAGTTTGGTTTTTTAAACGGCCCCATTTCGGCCAGAAATTCAATATCGGCAGCGACCGCCTGCCGCTCGCGTTCGAGATAATCGGCAATCGCCGAACGAAATCCCGGATCGACGATATAATGGGCTGACCAGGTCGGCACCGGCTGATAGCCCCGCGCTAGCTTGTGGCTACCCTGCGCTCCTGCTTCGACCGTCTTCAATCCCCGTGCGATGGCCGCGTCAATTGCCTGATAATAGCAAATCTCGAAATGCAGAAACGGGATATCGCGCATGCAGCCCCAATAGCGTCCGTATAGCGTCTCTTCGCCAATGACATTCAGCGCGCCGGCCACCGGAATGCCGTCTTGCATCGCAAATATCAGCAGCAACTTGCTTCCCATTTTCTGGTGCAGCAGATCAAAGGCATCGCGGGTCAGATAGGGCTGTCCCCATTTGCGCATCCCGGTATCCTGATAAAATTCCCAGAAATAGTCCCAATGTTCGGGCTGGATTTCCTCGCCCGAAAGATGGATAATCTCGACTTCTTCTTGAGCCTTGGCCCGTTCTCGCCGGATCGCTTTGCGTTTCCTGGATGACAATGCTGCGAGAAAATCGTCGAAACTCTGATAGTCGTCATTGCGCCAGTGGAACTGGCTATCGGTGCGGATCATCCAGCCAGCTTCACGAAAATGGTCGAGCTGGTCCTCGTTGATAAAGGTCGCGTGAACCGATGAAATGCCGTTGTTTTGGGCGAGTTGCTCGGCTGCTTTTAACAGCGGTAAAGCCAGAGTTTGGTCGCGTAGCAGCAAGCGAGGCCCGGGCACCGGCGAGAAAGGCGCGGCGATCTGGATTTTCGGATAATATTGGCCGCCAGCCTGCTCAAAGGCATGGGCCCATTGTTGATCGAATATATATTCGCCCTGGCTGTGCGATTTCAGATAGCTGGGCAGGCAGGCAGCGATTTTGCCGACACCGTCTTCGATGATGATCGGCAGCGATTTCCAGCCGGTTCCCGGTCCGACGCTGCCCGACAACTCCATCGCGGAAAGAAAAGCGTGGGAGACAAAGGGGTTTGCCGATCCGGCGCAGGCGTCCCACTGGTCCGCCGGCAGGCTGGCGATGTCATCGGCAACGCGGGCGTGGATTTCGGCAGCAGTAGGGGAATCGGACATGGAGATTATGCTATCCGCTCTGCGGCATCTCATAAACCGGTTCGTCGGCATATAAGGCTGCAATTTTTTCCTGTTCGGCAGAGCGCACCGTCCAGGTCACGATTGGCAGTCCGCGCGCGCGTTGCGAAGCAGCAAAGCGGGAGGGCAGGGCGCGGATATCATAAGCCAGAAAATCGGGTTGCGCTGTCCATAGGTTACGGTGGCGGGCGATCCGGCCGCGCCAGTTCTTGCTGTCCTCTTCCGTGACCACCAGGCCCCGAACGACATGATCTGCATTCTTGCGAAACCAGGCGCCGACCAACGGATTGAAAGACATGATTGCAGCCTTGCCGCCATAGCCTTCCAGCGCGCGGCGCACCGACAGGCACAGCGGGCCAACCAGCAGATTGCGCGATTTGATTTCGATCAGGATCGGCACCTGTCCGGCGACTTGAGCCAGCGTCTCGCGCAAGCGCGGTATCTTGCCATGGCCGTCCTTCAGCTGGATCCTGTCAATATCGTCGGCGCGCAATTTTCCGATCGAACCGGTTTGGTCCGTCAGACGGTCCAGTTCATAGTCGTGGAAGACAAAGGCGCGGCCGTCTTCTGCGGCCTGGACGTCGCATTCGATCCCATGGCCCAGTTTGATCGCGGCTTCAAAAGCGGCGGGGCTATTTTCCAGCACGCCATCGCCATGCAGCCCGCGATGGGCATAAGGCTGGCCTTTCAGGAAAGCCACGCGTCCGGGCGCCGGGGGAGGCGCCAGCATATTGTCTAGCAGCGGCCCGATCACTCGGGTTTCAGGGCAATTATGGCGTCGACCTCGACCGCCACGCCGAGCGGCAATGACGAGACGCCGACGGCGCTGCGGGCGTGTTGACCTGCGGCACCGAAAATCACTTCCATCATGTCGGAGCAGCCATTGGCGACCTTGGGATGGTCGGTATAATCCGCGGTGCTGTTGACGAAGACGCCGAGTTTGACAATCCGGTCGACCCGGTCGAGCGACCCGGCCGCTTTCCTGATCTGCGCCGCGATCATCAATGCACAGGCCTTGGCAGCCTGTTGTCCAGCTTCGAGAGACATATCGTCTCCCAGTCGACCGGTGATCAGCTTGCCGTCGGTCATCGAGACCTGGCCACTGACATAGAGCATTCCGTTCACTTCTACCGCCGGGACATATGAGGCGACTGGAGCAGCCGGTGTCGGCAGCTCGATGCCTTTGGCGGTCAGGGCAGATTCAATATTGTCGGTCATAAGGCAAATCTCTCACGCATGATTGGCGGGGTCAAGCTCTTGCGATGACAGGTCCATCGCCGGAGCCGGTTCGGCATTGTCAAGTTTGTCGGATATCCAGGACAGGGCATCGCCCCACAGATCGATACGCGCGTTGGCAGCGGGATTTGTCGTGATATGCTTTGCCAATATTGGCTCGCCGACCATCTGCAACCGCCAGACATCGGGCGCATGTTTGGCGACACTGCCATGCTGGTGACCGAGATCGTCGACAAATACGGTGACGGACGGTTCAAATTCCGTGAGGATGCTGCTCAGCAACTCGCCTTTGCCGCCCTGATTGGTGTAGACGGGAAAATCGATACCGACCGCCTTGAGTTGATCCGCCCGCGCTTCACGGCGATCGTCCAGCAGGTTGGTCAATATCACGACATCGGCGACTTCGCCGAGCTTGTTGATTGATTCTACCGCGCCTTCGATTGCGCCTTGCCGGTACATTTCGGTGTCAAAAAACTCCTTCAACATCGGCCAGATCTGCTCTGGCAGGACCTGGGTGCCGTCATGTTTGTGGCGAAGCGCCTTGGCAAAATTACTGCCGTTCTCGAGATCGAAATGGATATGCTTGTCACTATCCAGCCATTGTTGAAAGGGCACCACCATATGGAGTAGTACTTCATCGCAGTCGCTGATCAGAAGCGGCCTATTACTCATAAAAATCTCCGGGGGCGTTAAGATGATTTGCTGCTGTTGCCAGTTTCGCGGGGGCGACACCAATGGCTTCCGCGCAGGCAATTAGATCGGGCTCGTGATTGGCGAGAAAGCCGAGCAGCGATGCCAGCATCGCAGGGTCTTCAAGGCCTGATCTGAGTTCGCGCGGATCCAGTCCGGTCAATGCAAGCAGCCGCTCAGCGCGGTCTTGATCCTGCAACACCCAGCCGAGCGCCTGCAAGGCTATGATGTCGGCATCGGGTCCGAGATTGGGATTTGTTTCCATTGCCGCTTTCGCCTAATGGGTCGGCAGCAAGTTTGAAAGGGCAAAACCGGTCGTGGCAAAAAGAGTATTGGTGGTTGAGGACAATGAATTGAACCTCAAACTATTTTGCGACTTGCTGCGGGCCCATGGTTTTGTGGTCGAGCCGGTCAGCGATGGCCGGGAAGTGCTCGAAAAGGCGCGCAGTTTTGTCCCGAATCTGATCGTGATGGATATCCAGTTGCCTCACGTCAGCGGTTTGGAGCTGATCGAGCAGATCAAGAAAGACGGTCAGCTCAAGATCATACCGATCATGGCCGTGACCGCTTATGCCGGCAAGGGTGACGAAGACCGGATATTGAGTGCCGGAGCAGAGGCTTATGTCTCAAAGCCGATATCGGTCGCGAAATTCATCGAATCGGTGCAGCAAGTTCTGCACCGCTAAAGTCTGGCCAAAGCCTGCTTATTTGATTTTGGCTTCTTTGAATTCGACATGCTTGCGCACAACCGGATCATATTTGCGCTGCACCATTTTTTCGGTGAGATTCCGCGGGTTTTTGCGGGTTACATAGAAAAAGCCGGTATCCGCCGTGCTGACGAGTTTGATCTTTACATTGGCTGGTTTCGCCATGGTGCATTCCTTAAGGCAGAAGCTGAAATAAAAACAGCGACGCTATCTGGCGCCGCATTCGTTCCCCGCGCTAATGGTGAAAAGGCCGATGAATGTCAAGAAAAAGCCTCCACCACTATCCCGGCGATAAACTTCATCCCGTTTACCACTTCTTAACCATGTTTTTGCAATGATATCATTGAAACAGGGGCCGTTGCGATGAACCATGATCAAAATCTATTTGTGCAGGCAGAAATGCAGGCTTTGCTCGACGATCTGCCAGTAGAATTGGTTGCCAGGCACCCGGTGCAATTTCTTATGCATCTCGACCATGTCCGGCAAAAGGCTACACAGCATCACTTGTTCGCACTCCACGATCTCAGTTGCGCCTTCGAAACCGCCTTGCAGCCCGCCATGCAAAATGGTGGAGCCACCACGGTTGCGCGCTTCTATCTTGAAGCGATGCGCGCGACTCTGGATTGCGAAGAGATTAGCCCGGCCATGACCGAAGCGCTAATGGCCAATGTCGCGCTACGCCTCGGCGGCCAGCCTTAACCGCATAATATAGTGGATGCGTTTCTAACTTCTCTTTTTACCATGGCACTCGCCGAATTTGGCGACCGTCCGCAGATTCTCTGTGCGGCTCTGGCGATGAGATACGGGCGCATCTCTCCGGTCATTTGGGGACTGGGTCTGGCAACCCTGTGCAATTGCGTGATTTCTGCAATAGCGGGATCTGCCGTCAACCAGTGGATAAGCGAAGAGCCTTTGCAGCTTTTCTATGCCCTGTCCCTGATATTTGCCGGGGTCGGCATGGTGGTATGGCGCCGACCGACCGATTTGCTGGAAAACTGGAACCTCGGGCCGTTCTGGACATCTTTCCTCGGACTGTTCGTTCTGCAATTCGGCGACAAGGGCCAATTCATTCTGGCGGCGACAGCCGCGCGAACCGACATGGGAATATTTGCCGCAGCCGGGGGATGGATGGGCGTAATGATCGCCTGTGTGCCCGCCATTTTATTGCGACAACGGCTGGCAGATGCAGTTCCGATGCAGGCTGTCCGGTTTTTCGGTGCCGCTGGTTTTCTCCTGATCGGTAGCATCTTGGCACTCAGCGCATGGGGCATTTTCTAGTAAAATTGCGGAAGCCCTCAAACAGGTCAATCTGATTGATATTGCCGATCTGTGACAACCCGTTTTCCCGTCGGCCTCCCTTCTTCGCACTTATATTTCCCATGGACGGTTGGACGGAGCAGGCGGAAGAACGTGTCTAGTTCTCGCTGGAGATTGTGTAGAATTGGTCAGCCCACTTGAATTGCCGCCGTCTGGATGCATATGTAAACAGACGGTGGATGTTTTTGGCGGAAATTGGCCAAAGTCTGTTGCCTAATCGTCACATATATAACGAAATTTTAACTTTGTGGTTCAAGGAAACCCCCGAAATCTCCCATTTACCCAGCCATCGCAAATGCAGTGAACTATTAACACTTTGATTTC
>RCMY010000803.1_pt1 | contig 29996 bp, 25 predicted proteins | sample 2041341 | NCBI WGS metagenome assembly RCMY01 (sample SAMN09708234, study PRJNA481090) | Marine sediment metagenome, whole genome shotgun sequencing project. | reverse complement strand
AATGTGGGCTTAGGAATCGCCGCGTTGGCAGGTGCGATTTTGGGTGCTGCCTATATGCTGTCATATACGCGTCGTGCTTTTTTAGGTCCGATTAAGCATAACGATGTATTGCAGGCGAGAGACTTACAAAAACGTGAATTACTTTTACTTTGTGTACCTGCATTTTTAGTTCTAGTTTTTGGTTTCTTTCCAGATATGATTTTGGGTGTTAATGAGGCGGCCTCGCAAGCTTGGTTGTCACGTTTATCTTCTCCGTAGGAGTTGTAATTATTGATTTATTAAAAATGGGAAAGCCAAATAATTTGGTTTTCCCATTTTGCGTTTGAATGATGCTATTTCGTTACGCAGTTTATTTGTTAATCTCACGCAACCTTAGATTCAGTTGAATTGTTTAGTTTTTCATGGTGATATGTATTACGTAAAAAAGATTCAAACATTAATAGCGTCCATAGTGGTGCGCTATAGTCTCTTCTCCCTGATTGATGGTGATCAAGCATTTCTTCAAGAAATTTAATATTAAATATGCCAGTTTCAGCCAGTATCGGGCCAAGTATCGCACTGCGCAATCGTTCACGTAACTCACCTCTAAACCAGCTCGCGATCGGAATGGAAAACCCCATTTTGTCTCGATAAAGTATATTGTCTGAAAGATAGGGTTCTAATGATTTTTTGAATATGTACTTGCCTTCCGTACCTTTTAACTTAAGAGAAGCAGGCAATCCTGAAATCCACTCGACTAATTCATGGTCCAACAGTGGCACTCGGACTTCTAAGGAATGTGCCATGCTGGCTCTGTCTACCTTGGTAAGAATGTCTCCAACAAGATATGTCTTGATGTCTAAATATTGCACACGCGATAATGCATCTTCTGCGGGACATTGGTTTGCGTGTTCTCTTAAAACTTCGATTGCATGATATTCTTGTAAATCATTTTTGAATGAAGGGGTGAATAGACGTTGCCGCATTTTGTTATCCATAATGGATACACTATGGAAGTAGCCTTCTACAGAATCTCGAGCTAATGCTTCAAAGGTTGCTTTTGCTCGTAAAACTTTAGGCGCCCAATCAGCCTTAGGGTAAAGATTGCCTAATAAACCAAATAGTGGTTTACGTATTTTGTGTGAAAGTAGTGATCTGGTTTTCTCCTCATACATATGCCAGCGATACCGACGATATCCAGCCAAATTTTCATCGCCCCCATCGCCCGATAAGACCACAGTTACATTTTTCTTTGCCAGTTCACAGACGCGGTAAGTAGGCATTGCTGAACTGTCAGCAAAAGGTTCGTCATATAAAGCAGCTAATTTATCAATTAGATCAAAGTCGTCTTGTCCAACTTGCTCAACGTAATGTTTGGTTTGATAGCGATTAGCAACTTCCTGAGCAAAGGAAGATTCATTAAATTTTGGGTCGCCAAAAGAGATAGAGCAAGTATTGACGGGTTCGTCCATCAACCCACTCATCATTGCTACGACAGCACTAGAATCTACGCCGCCGGATAAGAATGCGCCGAGGGGTACTTCTGTCATTAAATGGACATTGACTGAATCGCGTAATTTAGTGATTAATTCTTCTTGTGCTTCTTGCTCACTGATAGTGTCATGTGGTGTGAATGGTACGTCCCAATATTGCTTAGGTTGCAGTGATGTTTGTCCTTTATGTACGGACAAACTGAAACCGGGAGAAAGTTTGTTGGCTTGTTTAAATATTGTTTTTGGTTCTGGTATATAGCCGTAAGAAAAGTAATCTTCTATCGCTCGAGGATCCATTTCTCGATTAAAATCAGTGTGAGCTAGAATTGCTTTAAGTTCAGAAGAAAAGATAAACGTTTCATTCTCAAGTAATGCATAGTAAAACGGTTTTATGCCTAACCGGTCTCTAGCCATAAAAAGCGTTTCTTGGTTACGATCCCATAAACCAAATGCAAACATGCCGCGGAAACGCTCAACGCAATGTTCACCCCATTCTTCCCAGGCATGTACGATTACCTCAGTGTCACTGTGCGTACGAAATTTGTGGCCAAGTGCCGTTAGTTCATTAACGAGTAATTTGAAATTATAAATTTCACCATTGAATACAACGACAACGCTGCCGTCTTCGTTAAAGAGTGGTTGTTGACCACTAGATACATCAATAATAGATAAACGACGGTGTCCCAAACCAATACCAGGTTCAGTATAGAGGTCACCTTCGTTGGGTCCGCGATGAACTTGTGTTTGGTTCATGCGTTCAAGCTGCTGTTTGTCTATTTCACTTTTATTGTGTATATCAAACAGACCAACGATCCCACACATATTATTTTTCCTTTTTTAGATTTATTTTCGCTGAAAGTAAGTTCAATGAGGTTTACACGTGGTTTTTATTGTAAGACTTTGTCATAGACGCATAAATAAGCATTTATCATTGCGTCCATGCTAAAGTTTGTTTCGATTTGTTGGCGTGCTGCTGCACCATGATCTTTTACTAATTGAGCGTCGGTGTAATAATTTAATATAGCTTCCGCCATCACAGTTGGATTGCCGGCTTCAATGAGTCTTCCGGTAACGCCTTGTTTAACCAATTCGACATTTCCGCCGACATTGGTGGCGACAACAGGTAATCCACAAGACATTGCTTCTAGAATCGTATTTGAGATACCTTCCCCAAGTGAAGGTAATACAAACAAATCCATTGATTGCATGAGTGCCGGAATATCTGTTCTTTCGCCAGGAAACCAAACAAGGTTCTCAATACCCTCTTTTTTTGCTAATTCTATACACTCATTACGTGTAATACCTTCACCGACGATTAATAGACGAAGATGATTGCGAGTGGATGGTTGTTTCTTAAGGATCTGTATGAAAGCGTGAACTAGCGTAGGGTAATCTTTTACTGCGGCCATCCTTCCAACACTACCAATAACAAATGTGTTTTTATCAAAGAAACCCGTTGGACCAAATTCAGTAGATTTTATTTTTTTTGTATGAAAACGATGATTATTAACGCCATTATAAATTTGCGTAATTTTATTGGGTGCTACACCAATTGTGTTAATCAACCATGTTTCGAGGTCTTTACTTACAGTGATGAAATGATCGATAAATGGACTGATTAATTGACGCAGTAAATTATATTTGCGGTTGTCGCCATTTAGATCAAACATGTCTCGACCATGTTCCCCGTGTATCCGTGCTTTCACACGTGCTACGACCGAGATAAGTTGCGCTTCCATTGTTCCAAGATTTCTTGTATGAACAATATCAGGGTTCAACTGTCGTAGTGCTTTAAAAAGATTAAGATATAATTTGAGATCAAGGCCTTCTTTTTTATTCAATGCAATTATTTTCACATCTTTTCTGGTTACCCGTTGATAAAAGTCGGTATACCCCTTTAAACATATAATTGCGTGCCGGTAACGATCAGACGGTATATGGTTAATAAGATTAACTAGGCCGTTTTCTAATCCGCCAATATCAAGATGGTAAATGACATGGACAATAAGGGGTGGTTTTCTTGAGCTCATTTATAAAGGCTCTTCTGCCTTATGTAGCCCAGCTAATATTGATGGTTTCAAGTCGCTTAAAAATTTATTCATGGCATCAGTAGCCTCATCTATTGAATCTTCATAATGACTGGCCAGTATTATCTCAGCGCCGCCGCCGCTATTTGAAAAGAGCATGTTCTTCGCGAGTAGTGCTTTTGCAATATATGGGTTGATTGTTTCAATATCATCAAGCCAGTACCAACGCCAAACGAGTAGTTTAGAAGAATGTGAATGGAGTTGTGTTTGACGAATTTTTAATTCTTGTGAATTTATGACAACAGTACGTGTTGTTTCATTGATATTACGCCAGATGTCACCATGTTCTTTTACTAAAGTATTTCCAAAGCTAATGAGTTCATTGCCTTGATGTTGGTTATGGTAGTAGGTGATAAAAAGACTAACCCTTTTATTATTATGTTGGTAATTATTGTAAAGTTTGGTAGGTTCACCCATATAAACAGGTTCCCAGCTAGTCATTGGGTCTGAATTAACTGACCAGTCTTTTGATGGATAGCTGACTTCAATTTTGTGAGTTGCGTTTAATTTTGTTTGTTTGTTTATATGAGAAGCCGAGATTGGCCAGATAAAAGCAACAGCAAATACAGTGAAAGCCATTAATAACGTTCTGTTAATTGAAGAAGATTTGTTGGTTTTTTCGTGATTTTTGTTTAAGTGCGTAACTTGTTTTATTTCATCGTTATCATCCTCACGCCAGAAAGAACCAGCCCAAAATAATAACAACATGACAAAACCAAAAAATATCCAACCATAAATCAGGTGGTCTACTCCGACTGCCATTGTCATCCCGCTTAAATGGCCTGTCATTACGATTAAATAAGCACGAATGCCATTGGCAATAATGGGTACGATTATCGATAGTATTATAAAAATAATTCGGCGTTTAAAACTAAAATAAGTTAAGTAGGCATACAGTGTACCTAAGGTGACTGATGCAATGAGATAGCGCAGTCCGCTACATGCTTCTACGACAGACCAGTTGCCTGTCGGCAGTGAGAAAAATGTACCTTCACGAAATACGGGCACCCCCGTTAATTGAAGCGCACTTACCGTGAAATCAGCGGTAAAATCAATGAGTGGTGGTATCAGTACATCCCCAAATGGTACCGCAAAAAAGAGATACATTAATGGGAAAGCCGTTGCTATTAATATGCGGTTACCTAATATAGCCCAGACAATAATGGGAATCATGGCAACTAACATGTATTGTGTTACGATTTGTACGCTGGCTAGCGTAGCAATAAGCCATATGAAGCCAATACCGCAAAGCGTTATTAATGCAAGAAAGTTAGGTTGGTGATCAAGTAATAGTAACTGTTGTCGCCGTGTCCATATCATATAAATACTAAATGGCAGAATAAGAAACCCATGTGCATAAGTTTCTGAGCGATTCCATGTGGCAACCATAGACCAAGTTGTTTGATAATAAATGCCAAGAATTCCCATGATAACCAAAATTGTTATCAAAGAAGCTATCTTCAAATGATTATCAGTTGACACACTAGATTGGTTTAGTGAAGTCTGTGCGTTCATGTTGATTGAGCTTTTAGTGATTTGGATAGTAACTGGTCAATACGCTTTAAATTATTTTCCCAGCTGTAGTTAGATAAAATACAAGACCTGGCTGCTTGACCAATGGAGACAGTACTACTTGATTGGAGTGATGCCATAATCTGTTGAGCGAAGGCATTTTCATCACTAGCAACAAACAATTCTTTTTCGGGTGTTGCATTGATGCCTTCCAGGGCTTGTGGGGAAGTGACAACGACTTTTCCCATAGACATTGCCTCTAATATTTTGTTTTGTATCCCTCTAGCAATCCTTAATGGCGCCACAACAAGTGATGCATGAGCTAAGTAAGGCCTTGTTTCTTCAACAAATCCAGTGACAGTAATATTGGGTAGAGAGGCTAGTGCCTTAACTTGAGCACTAGGTCGACTACCGACGATATAGAACTGTATATTTGGTCGGCTAGCAGAAATTTTAGGAAAAATTGCTTTAGCGAACCACTCAACCGCATCTATATTTGCCCAGTAATCCATTGCGCCGGTAAACACAATGATTTCTGTTTGATCGGGATATGGATTGTCATATTCTCTATCTGGTGTATAAAAATCAGTATCGACGCCATTGTTGAAATAGGTAACTTTTTTTGCATCTTCTGGTGCTAGCTGTTGGAAAATATGGGCTTCTTTTTCTGAAACAAAACATGTGCTATCAAACTCATGTGTTATTTTCCTCTCATAATCCAACAGTAGCTTTGATTCACGTTGATAAATCCAACTCTGTGGCCAAGACTTAGTCTCTGCGTATTGTCTCCATTTGTCTGAGTCAATATCAACAAGGTCAATTACGCGGTGTAACGAGGAATGATGCCGCGTAAATTGTGCCATGGCAGCAGAGAAAATTAATATTTTACGAATTGATTTTGTTTTAATAAGTGTGTTGACCCAATCTTGAAACGGTCTATCTTTATAGAAAGCCAAGGTTAATGGGTCATTATTGAATAATGCAGGTAGACAATGAAGACGTGCAACTATTGGGTTGAGGTTTGCAAAGTAAGTTTCGGCACAAAGACTTTTAACTTTATCAACGTATTTCCAATCATCCTTATCATCAATAAAAGTTCCAAGATGAACGCGATAGTTTTGGCTCAAGTATTTTAATAAATGATAAGAGCGTATTTTGTCACCCTTGTTTGGCGGGTAGGGAATCCGATGAGTAAGATAAAGAATATCTTCCATGTTAGCCTAGGTTCTTCACAATATGTGGACCAACCAAATTAGCAACAGAAAGCGGCAGTTTCCGCCAGGCTTTAATAAACAACTGATACTTAGGGTTCAGAGGGTTGTGGTCAGGTATTTCCTTAGCTTTAACGAGCTGGTATTCATAATGCAGTGGTTGTGGCTCGAACCCCCAGTTCTTTTTGAAGCTAAAGGAGCCGGTATTACGCTTGCTTCGACCAAAATCGAAAGTTTTGTATTCTCTTTCACAGGCTCGGCGCATTAATTCCCAATACATAAAGTCATTGGCCGCGAGGTTTCTGGCGCTATCAGTTCCACCGCCGTAATAAGGCAAGACTTCATCACGGAAATAAAAACTCATGACACTGCTAACTGTTTTGTCATCCTTAGTGATAATCATTAACTCACAGTCTTCAGCAAAAACCTCTTTGAGTAATTGGAAATATTTTTTAGAGAAAACGGGTGTACCCAAACGATGGACGCTTGTTGCGTATGCAAAGAAGAAACGTTCAATATCTTGGTCAATAACACTTTGCAGTTTAGCTTTGATCCCTTTGCGAACCATGGCGCGTTGTTTGCGTGGGATTGCTTGCATGTTTTTTTCCCCGTCAGGGTCAATCTCTTTACGAAAAGTGACATAAAGATCTTTAGTCGGCCAAGCTGAATGATGTATTTCACGATTTCGGTATTCCAAATAGTCGACATTTAGTTGTGTGGCTAATGCTTGAGCGGCCTGGTCAAGCGCATCCCAGGCTTGTTCGTTAATTGCAGCAATACCACCATAAACACAGAATGGGAGTGCACTCAGAGAGTGTCCAAAAAGAACGCTTTTGACCTCAGCTAAAGGAAGTACACCTAGAATTTCACCATTCATCTCAGCATATAGAAACCAAGTTTTATGCCCAAAAGCACGCTCAATTACTGTTTGCCAGCCTGCACGATGAAAGAAAGTAGCAGCTGGACAATTTGAAATAAATTGATCCCATCTTTCATAATCTTCGGGTTGCATATAGTAAACAGAGAGAGGCGTTTTCAATACCGGAACATCGGGTTCTTTTGACATATTATTGCAAGCGCTCACGAAATTGGTGGTAGAAATATGTGATCCATACGACCCCACTTAAAATCATGGGTTAACAATCGAAGTCTTCCTTCCATTCGTTGTAAATTTAGATAATGACGAAAACGTGTTTTTAAATTAATACCTTTCTGACGTGGTTGCTCAAAGTCAATTTCCCATGGATGAAAATAGAAAATTGCTGGCTGTGCATCAATTTGATTAACTCTGTTTAAGAACCAACGTGAAATTGGGTAAGGCCATAGGCGGAAATAACCACCGCCGCCAGCAGGGACATTGTGACCAAATAGTAGTGTGGTTGTGACAGGTAACTCAAGCAAACCTTTACCTTCTGGTGGGTGAAAACTAAAACGCGGTGCATCAGGCATGCCATAGTGATCATGCTGTACGGGATAGATACTGGAGCTATATTGGTACCCTGCTTCTTGGAGAAATCCCAAAGCCCATAGATTTTTGTGGTTAATGGAAAAACTAGGTGCGCGGTAACCTAATACGGGCTGGCCACTGATATCTTCTAGTAATGCTTTACTTTGCGTAATGTCTTCCTTAAACTCTGATGGTTGTTGATCTGTAACTCTGTAGTGTGACCAACCATGACTGGCGATCTCATGCCCATTTTCTACCATACGTTTGATCATTGATGGATAACGTTTGGCGACCCAACCTAAGGTGAAAAAAGTGGCTTTTATTTGTTTATCATCCAGCAATAAAAGTATACGATCTATATTTTTCTCAACCCGACATGGTAAGGACTCCCATGCTTCTCTTGGAATATGGGATGCAAAGGCAGATACCTGGAAATAGTCTTCAACATCAATTGTCATGGCGTTGCGTATTGATTTCATTTATTTTCTTGGTGCGATATTTGTGAATAATAATTGTTAGGGCTTGTCTTTTTCTGTTCTACTCTTTACGCTGGATAGCGATAGAACCTGTTTTAATAAATCTAAGACAGAAATAACGGATTTCTCTATTTTGTTGAGACGTTCATCCATTTGCTCAACATTGGGGTCATTATTTGTGGTGACAGTGGGCAGATTAGCCTCGGCTAATTCTAAATCTGAAGAATCAAATTCTTGCTGGATATCCTGAATGACTTCATTCACTTCATGAACGCCAAAATTGTGTAGTTCATCAAGGTAGCCCATTATTAACATACGGTCACAGAAGGTATTGATTTTACGAGGGATGCCGCCGCTTTGTTCATGTATAATCGGAAAAGCATCATCCTGTATAGCAGGGTCACCTCGCCAGCCAACCGTGTTTAAACGATGTTCGATATAAGCTCTGGTTTCCAAGGCATCCATTGGACCTAAATGATAGGTGGCGATGACGCGTTGGCGTAGTTGTTGCATATTATTACCTAGTAATATCCGCCTAAACTCTGGTTGGCCAAGTAAAAAAGTTTGTAGTAATGGTTTGTCATCTGTTTGATAGTTAGACAGCATCCTTAGCTGTTCAAGTGTGTCGGCCGAAAGATTCTGTGCTTCATCAACCACTAAAAGTGCGCGTTTACCTTGTTGATCACATTGACGAAGAAATTTCTCCAGCTCAAGTAATAGAGAAGCCTTAGTTCTATTTTCAATATTTAATCCAAACGCTGCTGCAACCATTCTTAATACTTCATCGGCATCCAGGTAAGTATTTACAATCTGAGCGGAAATGATCTCTTCAGATTCAAGTTTCTTAAAGAGCGTGCGCATGAGTGTGGTTTTACCCGCGCCAATTTCTCCAGTGATAATAATGAACCCCTCGCCTTGCGATAGGCCGTATTCTAGATAGGCCATGGCGCGTTTGTGGCCTTTGCTGCCAAAGAAAAAACTCGGATCAGGCTGTAATTGGAATGGTTTCGCAGTCAGACCATAAAAAGATTCGTACATTATTTTCCTTTTAAAAATCCATTCTTAAAGAGGCGGTAATAGAATTTGCACTTAAACTTCCAAATTGGCTCGCTCCGCTTTGTCGTTGTATATGTCTATATCGCAAACTGCCTGTCAGGTTAGGCTGAAAATTTCTTGTCAAGTTAGCGTTGTATATCATGTTGTTAGATGTTGCGTTTATGGCGCCAAACCTGAACTTCACATAACTGGCACCGATAGAGGCGTTAGTGCGAGCGCTAATCCTATGATTCCATCTTGCGTTGACACCTGTTTGTTTCATGTCTCTGTTTAGCTGTGCGATAGTTAAGTCAGATAACTCGACATCATTTTCTATGGATGATAGTTGTTTGCGAGAAATATTAAATACAGCGAGTGTTAGTGTGTTTTTCGCGCCATTTAAGCTTACAGATGCTCGGAAACGTTTTTGCAGGAAAAGCCCGTTGTTGACACTATTGAGTGCGTTTAAGTTACCAAGCCCACCAAGCCCACCAAGCTCACCAAAACCACCAAAACCACCAGCTCCACCAGCTCCACCAGCTCCCGCTTGTTGATTAAATGTAGTAACTTCTTCAACGTAGTGTGCTGACCATGTGGTTAAACGTGTGCGATGATTAAAATCGCCTTTATAGGTGTCGCCAAAGAATCTTTTTCCTACTGCGAAGTTGAGATCTGTTCTTCGTGTAGGCGCCCAAAAAAAACCAACAGTCCAGCTTGGTGCAGAGACATCCTTCCTTAAGGCTGAACCAAAGCGGTTGTCTTCATATCCACCCGTTGCAGTGAAGGCAAACTCTGATGATAAGTTGTAGCGAAGGTTGGCAATTGATCGCTCCATCTTAATTTCTCTATTAAAACTAGTGAAATGAATGATATTTTTATTATAATTAAGACCCCATTGCAGTGTCCTGAATGCACTGCCGCTAATTAAATTAAACTGATAACTGTCTCTCTGGCTATTTCTAAGTGCCAAGATTGCATTTCCACCTGACGACTCAACAATCCCACGTGTGTAACGTAACTCGGTTGAAGCAAAAGTCTTGAAACGATAACGTAAATAAGGGCTGACGTTATATGTCCTTAAATCAAGCCGATTCCCTGATAAATTGGCATTGTCTACAGCTTGAGGACCAAGTGCAGATGCATTTTGTTGGCTTCTTCGAGCAGCGCCATCAATAAAAAAGAAGTCCTTTATTACTTCAGCTGTTGTAGTGGCGTTTAATTGATGTCTTATTAGATATCGACTATTTTTAGCAAATATGAGATTGTTCATCCTGTAATTGGTGCTTATATTTAATCGGCGACCAACGCCGGTAAACTTTAATCCCGGGTTAATCTGTGTTATAAAGTCATCTCCCTCTGCATTTCCAACCCCACCACCTCCAATCCCAGCCCCGCCTAATCTAACATTATCTGTATAAGTTTCACTAACAGTTAATCTTGGGCTGAAGTCCCATTCCATCGCTTCTGAAAAAGGAGAATAGAAACACAGTATTATTAAAATAAAACAACTTATTTTGGTTGATACATAATTACAGAGCGTATATTCACCGCATTTCATGAATAATTATACCCATAACCATAACCATAATATTCTTTTCCAGAAAAGGCCCTGGCTTTGTTATAAATTAAGTTAATTGAAGTGCAAGACTCAATTTGTTTAAGTGCTTCTTTAACGGCGTGCTGGCTTGTCTGCTCAGCTTCAACTACTAGGACGATTTGACCCATTCGTGCAGCCAAAACTCGCGCTTCACTGGTTAATAATAGTGGCGGAGAATCAAAAATTACAACTCTGTCATGATAACGCTGTGCTAATTCATCTAACAATAGTCCCATGTGGTGACCTGCAAGCAATTCGGTGGCATGTGAGTGTCTTTCTTCGCCTGCGGTAACTAGCGTTAATGTGTCAACATTTGTTTGTAGCATGACATCTGATATATCAAGTTTTTTATTAAGAAGAATATCCAGTAAGCCTTTTTTTGGTTCAAAACCAAGAATTCTGGGTATTGATGGCCGAGCGACATCTGCGTCAATCAATAAAACCCTATGATCCAATTCAGAGGCAATACTCAATGCTAAGTTTATTGAACAAAAACTTTTTCCTTCGCCAGCTAAGGAGCTGGCAACCATAATCAGGTTGCCATTCTTTATTATTTTAGGGTTCGCAAATGCATTTGTTAATAATGGGCGTTTAATTACTCTGAATTGCTCAGCTATCTGAGTTTTTCCTTGATCGGGCGTTACAATACCCAATTCATTTAATTTATCGAGATCGATGAATACCTGATCTGTTTCAGGAGCGAATGATGTCAACGTCTGGTCGATAGCAATTTTAGCTGGCCTATCGTCATGAGAAAGTTGCGCTTGTTTTTCTTTGCTAGTGGTAATCTCATTAGCAGAGGATTGTTTTGTACTAGCATTAGCACTCTTTCTAAGTTTATTAGCAGCCTTTTCAATGATACTCAAACTTTTCTCCAATTATTAAGCCACATTAACGAAGTTTTATTGACAATGCCGTTTTATTTTAAATTATAATTAAAACAGCAAGTTAGACAATAAAGAATCAAATTTTGTCAATAAATATCATTAAAAAAGTATAGACGCCCGCAAGGCATAGCAACGAAAAACCAAAAACATAGAGACGCCTTCTTTGCTTAATTCGTTCATGGTCGGTCCAAATCATGGGGACTGTGCCTAACACAGTCAATTCAGAAACCTCACGTAAATTACCTTGACTATAAAAAGCAGGGCGAATTTGGCTTATAGCAAATGCCGCAACGATACCAATACCTAAGGCTACTAGGAAAACTAAACTAAAAAATAACGGGCGATTTGGGCCGTCAGGTTCGTCTGGTACTGTTGGTGGGTCGATAATTCTAAATGAGAGTAAACCTGATGCTGAAGTCAGCTCGCCAGACATTTGAGCGGAGATGCGACGTTCAAGCAATTGTTCATAATTAGCTTTATTGACGCTGTAATCTCTATTTAGTTGAGTAAACTCAGATTCTACTTTAGGTATTGCAACGCTTAATGATTTTAAGTGTTCATAACGCGCAGTATATTCTTTAACCCTAGCCTGCATTGATGCGACAACAGCTTCAGCTTCAGCCAGTGCGACGTTAAGCTGTTGCAGCATGGGACTGTAATTTCTTCCAGGATCCCCAGTGGGGTATTTAGATTTCGCTTCTTCCTTTTTGCGTTTTTCCAATTGATCAATAAGGCGCATGGTTGAGATGATGTCAGGATGTTGATCAGTAAAGTTGAGTCTCAATGTGTCGAGGTTTTCATTTAACGATTGTATGCGCGTATCAATTTCTATGTCTACAATGACATCAGGTTCTGTACTAAATGGTTCAAAAGTAAAAATTGGTTCATCGCCCGTTATTTGTTTTTTTATGGCTTTTCTTGCTTGTTCGCCCTCTCGTAACGCAAGTTCCGCTCTTCTTAAATTTTCATCTGCTTCAATTAATTGTGAATAATAATCGCCGCCTTGTTGTCCAGGTAATAACCCAAGATTCTCTTGCTTAAAGGCTGTAAGAGCTTTTTCTGCTGCGATTAACTTGGCTTCATATGCGGCAATTTGCTGGTTAATGAAGCGTAGTGCAGATGAAGAGTCTTCTCTTTTGCCATTCAAACCTTCTTCGACAAAAATGGTTAATAGTGATTGAACAATATCTTTTGCGAGCAATGGGTCTTCATTATTAATTGAGATGGTGAAAATATTGTCTCCACCCGCTGCATTTAACTCGATATTTGACATTAGGTCAGTAACTAGCCTTTCTCCTTCGGTTTCATTGCTGATTGTAATATCAAGATCAACCATACGCGTGATGCGCTCAATGTTTGGACGATTAATCAGAGTTCGACTCAAAATGGAAACTTGTTGCTGCGCATTTGGTGAGACCGTCATGCCTTGCATTAACGGCCGTAAAATGCTTTGTGTGTCAACATAAATACGTGCCGATGCTTTATAATTATCGGGTAAATTATAGACAACGATCCATCCTGCTATAGCAATGACCCAAGCAAGTGCCATTGCTAACCAACGGTACCTCCAAGTACCTTTAATATATACATACAGTTGAGCGATTAACTCATCCATGTTTTAGATGCTCCTTTGAAGGATAAAATGAGTTATCTCAGAACAAGAAAAAAATCATCATTAGAAAAAACTCTCAGGAATCACAAGAACATCACCTTGCACCATAGGTACATTTGCTGAAATATCGCCGTCTCTAATTAAGTCATTTAAACGCACTCTAAACTGCTGTTGCTCGCCGTTAATATTTCTTATAATTCTGGCTTGATTTCCTGCGGCAAAGTCTGTTATGCCACCAACAGCAATTAAAACGTCCATTAATGACATTTCTTCTCGATAAGCCAACGCTTGAGGTTGCGTAGCTTCACCAATAACCCGAATTTGTTCGCTGTAGGGACCAATAAATTCCGTCACAATAACGGTTACAACAGGTTGTTGAATATATTTGGATAAGGTTTCTTCAATGTCGCGAGCTAGTTTGGTTGAAGATTTACCACTCGCTGGTAAATCTTCAACCAAAGGGGTAGTGATTTTTCCGTCTGGGCGAACGGGGACTGACATCGAGATTTCAGGATTACGCCAAACAATGATGTTGACGCTATCACCTGGGCCGATAAGATAATCATGTGGGGCTGCTATTTCATCAGTGTCTGAAAGTAATGGATAAGTAGTGCAGCCACCCAGCGCAAAAACTGATAATAAGGAGATTATGTAGAATAACCGTCTTACAACACAAATATGCAGAGCATTCACTTGGATTTCCTTTTCATAATAATTTAGTGTGTAATTAGGAGGGCATAGTATAAAGGTTACTAGTGATCATATACTATGTGCTATGTGTTCATTTGTGAGAAATACCACAGTAGTTCCCTATATTTAGTGGTACTAATGTTGGTACTATCAGGCGTAAAATGGCATTTTATATGAAGTGGTAATGTTAATTGCATATTGATCATATACTTACTTGTGAAAATATCAATTAGACTAAAGTACGGCCGTAGCCTCTTAAAAAAATATTCATGGGAGCTGGATGTTGCAGCTAGTTAAATTTTTTGGCTCTATCACCGTTAGTTATTGGCAATCATGCAACCCAATGAATTTACAATAGAATATTATTTGCTGGCTTTTTTGTTAATGCGTTGTTTATAAATGAGAACCCGTGTTTATTTGTAGTGAACCAACAATTAACGGTGATAGAGCCAATTTTTTACCTATTAGCTGTAGCAGTAAATCGCGCCTATATGTACTATGTCTATTGAGTCGATATCATTTTACCAGAACGAGTGTTTTCCATGAAACAAACAAGGATAAATTTCAGAAAGAATGGTCTATTAGGTCATACTGCATAGTTTAAACAAATTTTCCAGGTTAAATGTAAATGAAATATTAATGGTCACCTTAATATTAAAAAGTGTTTTTTAATAAATGACTTAGTTTAAAAAATATACATGACGATAAATAAGAATTATCAAAATCTAGTTAATAAATTAGAAGAGATTTCGTATCTTAATGGCGTGATGTCTACCTTGGGTTGGGATCAAGAAGTTGTTATGCCACCAGGCGCTTCGGAAGCACGTGCACAACAGATTTCTGCGCTTGCGGGTGTGATTCATGAGCGAATGACTGATACCCAACTTGGTGAATGTTTGTCTGCGCTGCAAGAAGAAGATTACGTTTTCAATGTGTCGCAGCGCTGTAATATTCATGAAGCACAACGTGATTTTGATTTGGAAACAAAGATACCTAAACAATTAGTAATGGAGATGGCTGCGTTAGGGTCGCGAGCGCATATTAGTTGGGTCAAGGCCCGAGAAGAAAACAAATTCTCAGACTTTGCGCCTGTGTTGAAGCGATTTCTTGAGCTGAAAAAAGAATGGGCGCATTGCGCTTTTCCTAACTTAAACTCTTATGATGCAAATATTGATAATTTTGAGCGCGGGACGACAGTGGCAGAAATTACCCCCATATTTGATTGTATGAAGGCCGAGTTAATTCCTCTCATTCAATCGGTTAGGGAAAGCGCATATCATCCGGATGTTTCTTTTTTACAAGGGACGTTTCCTGTTGCTAAGCAAGAATCTTTAGGGCGCAAGATCAGTCAAGACATTGGCTTTGACTTTGATTGCGGCCGTATGGACGTATCGGTTCATCCATTTTGTGGTGGTAGCCATCCAACCGATGTCCGTATTACAACGCGTTATAAGGAAGATAATTTTATAGAGTCGTTGTATGCGGTAATTCATGAGACAGGACATGGGCTATATGAGCAGGGGCGTATGTTGGAAGGACGCGATTTACCGGTGTCTCAATCACTGACAATGGGGATACATGAATCACAATCACTATTTTGGGAGCGGATGGTCGCGCAGAGTAAGTTTTTCTGTTCACATTATTTTGAAACTATAAGCGCCTCATTTCCAGACAATTTGCGAGGTCAAAGTGATGAGTCATTTTATCAAGCGATTAATATTTGCCAGCCTGGTTTTATCCGAGTGGAAGCCGATGAGCTAACCTATCCATTGCATGTCATCTTGCGTTATGAGATTGAGAAAGGTTTATTTGATGGCTCGATGGCAGTTAATGACTTGCCTGAGATATGGAATGAGATGATGATGAAGTATCTGGGTGTTCAGCCACCAACAGATACGTTGGGTGTGTTGCAAGACTCTCATTGGAGTGGCGGTGCTTTTGGCTATTTTCCATCCTATACCTTAGGTGCAATCTACGCTTGCCAGTTTTATAGAACCATGATGAATGACCTGCCAGATACTGAAAATAATATAGAGATGGGAAATTTTGCTCCAATTAGAAGCTGGTTAAATGAGAAGATCCATAGCCAAGGCAGACTTTATACACCGCAGCAATTAGTGCAAAGAGTTACGGGTGAAGCACTTAATCCTAATTATTTCATTGAATACTTGAAGAATAAATATCGTGCGGTTTATCGGTTGAATTAGAGTTGGGAGTTAAGGGCGCCTCTAAAAATCCAAATTTCATCCCAATTGCTGCGTTGCTGGAGAAATCTCTTGCTTACATATCAATCATATGCGGCGCTGCAAAATTTTTCCCGCGCCCTTGCATTTTGGGCAAACTCTGGATTTTTAGAGACGCCCTTAAACAAACTGAGCCAGCAAGCTATCTTAATAGTTTATTCAGTTTGCTAACATCAATAAGATTATCTTGATTATTGGTTAAAACTTGAAAAAATATTTCATCTTGTTTAACCATTCCTAGTTCACTACGCGCTCTCTCTTCAATCGCATCAAAGCCCTGTTTCAAATCGTTAACCTCGGCTTTTAGTACCGTGTTGCGGCTCTGAAGGTCGCGGTTAGCTTGGTGTTCTATTTTGACTTGTTTTTCTAGATCCCATACGGTTATCCAGTTGCCTTTGCCGTACCACAGCTGGTATTGCAATACAGCAATTAAGGAAATAAGTGAGAGAGTCAGTAGTTTCATTATTTCAATTGATAGAATGCATCTCGTCCGGCATATAGAGCTGTGTCATCTAAGTCTTCTTCAATGCGTAACAATTGATTGTATTTGGCCAAACGATCTGAGCGAGAAAGCGACCCTGTTTTAATTTGAAGAGCGTTAGTAGCAACTGCGATATCAGCAATGGTGGTATCTTCTGTTTCGCCGGATCGATGAGATATCACGGCTGTGTAACCCGCGCGTTTAGCTGTTTCAATTGCAGAGAATGTCTCAGTCAATGTACCAATCTGATTGACCTTTATGAGTATAGAATTTGCGATGTTCTTGGCGATGCCCTGCTTTAAGATATTAGTGTTAGTAACAAATAAATCATCGCCGACCAATTGGACTGATTTTCCTAGCTTATCAGTTAATAGCGCCCAACCTTCCCAATCTTGTTCATCCATGCCGTCTTCAATGCTAATGATAGGGTATTTGTCTACCCACGTCGCGAGGTAATCAGTAAGCTGCTCTGAGGTTAAACTCATGCCATCAGAAGCTAAATGGTATTTTCCGTCCTTGTAGAACTCCGAGCTGGCGCAATCAATACCAATGGCGACTTCCGTTCCTGGTTGGTATCCTGCTTGATCAATGGCTTGAACCATCAGTTGTAAAGCGGCTTCATTGTTGGCCAGATTAGGTGCAAACCCACCTTCGTCACCAACTGTTGTAGGCATGTTCTTTTCGTTAATAAGGCTTTTCAATGTGCTGAATATTTCTGCGCCGCAGCGAACGGCTTCACTGAAGCTAGGTAGTCCTAGCGGGATGATCATGAATTCCTGCATGTCTATATTATTGTTAGCGTGCGCGCCACCATTAATCAAGTTCATCATGGGTACCGGCATTGACATACCGGCTGCACCACCTAAATAGCGATATAAAGGCAAACCTGATTCTTCAGCCGCTGCTTTTGCGACAGCGAGTGAAACGGCTAAAATGGCATTTGCGCCGAGTCGAGATTTATTTTCAGTTCCGTCAAGATCAATCAGGCTTTGGTCAATAAAACTTTGTTCTGTCGCATCCAGTCCCATCAGGCTTTCTGCTATTTCGGTATTGACGTTTTCTACGGCCCTAAGTACACCTTTTCCTGAGTAGCGTTGTGCATCTCCGTCGCGTAATTCAACGGCTTCTTTGGTACCCACAGATGCCCCTGAGGGGACAGATGCGCGACCCAATACGCCAGACTCAAGTAATACATCTGCTTCGACAGTTGGGTTGCCACGAGAATCGAGAATTTCACGGGCGATGACATCTACTATTGCGCTCATGCGACATTTTTCCTTAGAATTGATTTAGATTGTTTATTTTAATTGATATTATCTACTAATCAGTTGTATTTCAAATAAGTAATTAATTGCGTTTTACCATGCTAAATTAGTGTCCCTATTTTTGACAATAAAAGTGGTTGCGATAAGTAATGGATCGCTACATTGTATTTTTAATTAAGTCCTTGGTTTCTACTTCAGTTGTTGTGCGTTTTTCAGAGAAGCTAATGGCGGCCGTAATAAATGATTTAAATAATGGATGACCTAGCTTTGGTGTCGATGTGAACTCCGGATGGAACTGACAGCCAAGAAACCATGGGTGTTCTGTTTCAGCTAATTCAATCATTTCGCATAATTCTTCTTCCATTGATAAACCGCTGACGCATAGGCCAGCGCTTTCTAATTTTGGAAGATACTTGGCATTTATTTCATAGCGATGACGATGACGCTCTGTAATTTTCTCTGAACCATATATTTTCCAAGCTAAAGAATTTCTTTTTAAGCGGCATTCTTGCCCACCCAACCGCATGCTGCCACCTATATTAGAATTTTCGTTACGTGTTTCTAGGCGGCCTTCACGTGTTTTCCATTCAGTAATTAAACCAACGACGGGGAAGGGTGTGCTGGGGTTAAATTCTGTGCTGTGTGCCCCTTCCATGCTGGTTTTATTGCGGGCGTATTCAATAACAGCAAGTTGCATACCGAGGCAAATGCCAAGGAAGGGAATACCGTTAATGCGCGCATAGTGGATGGCTGCAATTTTACCTTCCACACCCCGTTTACCAAAACCGCCCGGAACGAGGACAGCATCCATATTTGCAAGGCAGTTAGTACCTAGTTTCTCAATATCCTCAGAATCAACATAAGTAATATTAATTTTGCAGCAAGTATGAATGCCTGCATGAATGAGTGCTTCGGAAAGCGATTTATAGGACTCAGTTAAGTCAACATATTTTCCAACCAATGCAATGGTAATGGTTGTCTTCGGGTGCTCAAGCGCATTGACGAGTTTTTTCCAACTTGTTAAGTTGGCAGGTTTCGCTAGAATATTCAATTTGTGGCAGATGATAGCATCAAGCATTTGTTCGTGTAATAACGCCGGAATTTTGTAAATGCAATCGACGTCAATGACTGAAATAACCGCTTCTTCTCTTACGTTAGTAAACAATGCGATTTTTCGTCGCTCTTCCATGGGCAGTACACGATCAGATCGACAAAGTAAAACATCGGGTTGAATACCAATTTCACGTAATTCTTTGACAGAATGCTGAGTTGGTTTGGTTTTTAGTTCACCCGCTGAAGCAACATAGGGTAATAGGGTGAGATGGATAAAACAGGTTGCGTCACGTGGGTTTTGCACACCCATTTGTCGAATCGCTTCTAAAAAAGGCAGTGATTCAATGTCACCCACGGTGCCACCAATTTCGATAATGGCCACTTGTGCATCGCCAATACCTGCTTGAATGTGTTGCTTGATCTCATCTGTGATATGGGGAATGACCTGTACCGTGCCACCCAGATAATCGCCGCGACGTTCTTTTTTAATAACGCTTTCGTAGATTTGACCGGTGGTGAAATTGTTATTCTTGGACATTTTGGTGCTGATGAAACGCTCATAATGACCTAAATCAAGGTCGGTTTCTGCGCCGTCTTCCGTCACAAATACTTCACCATGCTGAAATGGACTCATAGTCCCTGGATCCACGTTAATGTAAGGATCCAGCTTAAGCATGGTTACTTTAATGCCGCGAGTTTCAAGGAGAGCTGCCAAGGAAGCAGCAGCAATGCCTTTACCCAAGGATGAAACGACGCCACCTGTTACAAAAACATATTTTGTCATGGTCAGTTAGCGTAATTTAAAAAGTGAGGTGAACAAGTCTGGTGGTTTTTTTTGTCGCATTTGATCGGATGAGATGATGCAATAATTAAATTAGCCAATTTCAACAAGTAATTCATTTATCATTTGTTCGGCTTGATGACGATAGCTGCCACCAAACAGATTAAGATGATTCAGTATGTGATAAAGGTTGTAAAGTATTTTGCGGGTATTATAACCGGAATCAAGGGGATAATCATCCCGATATGCAGCATAAAATGCAGTTGGGAACATTCCAAAAAGTTCGGTCATAGCGATATCAGCTTCACGGTCGCCGTGATACACAGCAGGGTCATAAATGATCGGTTGTCCTTCAACGTCGAAACTGAAATTTCCATTCCATAAGTCGCCGTGTAATAGCGAGGCTGTAGGCGATGTATTATTAAAGAAAATATTCAGTTCAGACATTAGCCGTTCGCCCAATTCTTGTAACTTTCCCGTATAACCATTGTTTTTAGCTAGTTTTAACTGATAACCAAGGCGATGGTCGCGCCAAAATTGAACCCAGTTAGTTGTGAGTGTATTGATTTGTGGTGTTTTACCGATGGTGTTGTTACGCATCCAGCCGAAGTGTTCGGAATGTGTTCGATGCATGGCAGCAAGACCAGAACCTAAAGCAGCGGCGTCGCCTCTGGATGTGTTATTTAAATTCAAATATTCTAAAACAAGCCAAGATTGATGGTTGTTTTTACCCCAGCAGATAGGCGAAGGAACACGCAATGTGTGTGAATGATAAATTTCATTTAATCCCGCTGCTTCTGCCTCAAACATAAGTAAGCAACTCGCCGAATTTAATTTGACGAAATAGTGTTTATTGCCATCTGAAACTTTGAATGTTTCATTAATGCAACCACCATAGATAGCGGCGATCTCTTTTGTCTGAAATGGCGTATTCACAGTGGTGGAAATTTGTGCTGATACTTCAGGCCAGGATGTCATGGCTGTCATTAATTGGCTACTTAGGTAAGTAATTTTTTGGCGCGCTCAATGGCTGCCTTCACTTGCGTTGGTGATGTGCCGCCGATATGATTGCGACTCATCATGGAACCTTCAAGTGTCAACACGGCAAAAATGTCGTCTCCAATGAGTTTTGAGAACGTTTGTAAGTCAGATAGTTTAAGATCGCTTAAATCACAACCTTTTTTCTCAGCAAACTGTACCGCTTTTGCAACCACTTCATGTGAGTCGCGAAACGGCAGTCCTTTTTTGGTTAGATAATCGGCTAGGTCAGTTGCTGTCGCAAAACCTTTCATGGTTGCACTACGCATGGCTTCATTATTGACGTACACACCTGACATCATGTCGGTGTAGATGATTAAGGTATCGATCAGTGTATCTACCGTATCAAATAGCGGTTCTTTATCTTCCTGGTTGTCTTTGTTGTAAGCCAGTGGTTGTGCTTTCATCAAAGTAAGTAATGCAACTAAATGGCCGTTGATACGACCAGTTTTTCCTCTGACTAATTCGGGGACATCTGGGTTCTTCTTTTGAGGCATGATGGAAGAACCTGTACAGAAACGATCGGCTAGTTCGATAAAACTAAATGACGGACTCATCCAGAGAATCAACTCCTCAGAAAAACGGGATAAATGTGTCATGATTAACGATGCGCTGGCACAAAATTCAATGGCAAAGTCGCGATCAGAAACGGCATCAAGTGAATTCTCGCAAACACCATCAAAGCCTAGTTTTTGTGCCACCAATTCACGGTCAATTGGATAGCTGGTTCCTGCTAAAGCGGCTGCACCCAGCGGTAGTTTGTTAACACGCTTTCTGCAATCAGCAAGTCGTTCAGTATCTCGCTTAAGCATTTCAAAATAAGCCATGAGATGATGGCCGAATGAAACAGGTTGTGCCACTTGTAGGTGCGTAAATCCTGGCATGACTGTGTCAGTATGTTTTCCAGCTAAACTAAGTAAAGCCTGTTGCATGGCTTTGATCAGATTGATAATCTCGTCAATCGAGGCGCGTAAAAAAAGACGAATATCGGTGGCAACTTGGTCATTACGTGAGCGTGCTGTGTGGAGTCGTTTACCTGCATCGCCCACGATAGCTATCAGCCGTTTTTCGATATTCAGGTGAACATCCTCTAGCGTCACCGACCATTCAAAAGCACCGCCTTTAATCTCATTATGAATTTTACTGAGACCATGTTCAATGGCGGCCAGGTCTTCCGCGCTAATAATTCCTTGTGCGGTGAGCATTTGTGCATGGGCGCGTGATCCCTCAATATCGTACTCAGCCAACCTTTTATCAAAATTAACGGATGCGGTATAACGTTGCACAAGCTGCGAAACCGGCTCATTAAAGCGGCCAGACCAGGTTTTGTTTTTATCTTCCACTGATGTTTTTTTCTCCATTTGAAATAAAATAATCTCGCGTCAGAATTAATTTATAATGACTGATAAGTATAAATCAAAACAGTGACAATCAACGCTTCCTTAGTTTGTGCGCTTAATCTGTGCGCCGACTTGTGAAAGTTTCTCCTCAATACGTTCGTATCCACGATCAAGGTGATAAATACGGTCAATGGATGTTTCGCCCTGGGCAACCAGCCCCGCGATAATTAAGCTGGCTGAAGCACGTAGGTCTGTCGCCATCACATCAGCACCATCCAGTTGTGGGATGCCATGTACGATTGCGGTGTTACCTTCTACATTAATATTAGCGTTCATGCGTTTAAGTTCTTGCACATGCATGAGTCTATTCTCGAAAATAGTTTCAGTAATTATCGCCGTGCCATCTGCGACGCAATTCATCGACATAAATTGCGCTTGCATGTCTGTTGGGAACGCAGGGTAGGGTGCTGTGCGTATGTTAACGGACTTAGGCGCAGCCTTCATTTTTAAGCTAATCCAGTCGCTTCCTGATTCAATGCTGGCACCAGCTTCACTGAGTTTATCAAGTACAGCATCCAGCGAATTAGTTTGAGTGCCTTTTAAATAAATTTCACCACGACTAGCTGCCGCTGCAACAAGAAAAGTGCCTGTTTCTATACGATCCGGCATGACGCGGTGTTCAGCGCTATGTAGTGAATTAACCCCTTCAATGGTAATGATGTCGCTGCCAGCGCCATGAATTTTTGCGCCCATTGCAATGAGGCAGTTGGCAAGATCAACCACTTCTGGCTCTCTTGCGGCATTTTCAAGCACGGTTGTGCCTGTGGCTAATGTCGCTGCCATCATGAGATTCTCTGTGCCTGTGACGGTAATCATGTCCATAACAATGCGCGCGCCTTGCAATTGCTTTGCCACCGCATGAATGTAGCCATGTTCAATTTTAATATCAGCACCCATTGCTTGCAGGCCTTTGATATGCTGGTCGACTGGACGCATTCCAATGGCGCAGCCACCGGGCAATGAAATCGTGGCTTCTCCAGCACGGGCAAGCATCGGGCCGAGGACCAAGATAGCCGCACGCATGGTTTTAACCATCTCATAGGGTGCAACCAGCTTAGAAAGGTGTATTGCGGTTAATTCCACGTCAGAATGATTGTTTGTCGAAATGTTTGTGCCCATTTCTTCAAGTAACGAGAGCATGGTTGTCACGTCATTAAGATCAGGAAGGTTCTGAACTTTAAGTGTGTCAGAAGTCAGTAACGCTGCACAGAGAACAGGCAGTGCGGCATTCTTTGCGCCGGAGATTTTTATTTCGCCACGTAATGGGTTGCCACCTTGGATAATCAGTTTGTGCATTGATGGGATAAATGAGTTGTTAAATTTTGTACCAAAATATTTTTACCGGAATGTATCATAGGCTTTTATACATATTAAATCTTAACAAGTTTCCTTTTACCTATCTAAAGCTAAAAAAAGTAAGTCTAAAATTTCAGGAGATAAAATGAGTAAGCAGATAATTCAGACAAGTGATGCCCCGAAAGCCATTGGAACCTACTCACAAGCCGTACGTGTTAGTTCTGGTGAAACTGTCTATCTTTCAGGACAGATTGGACTGGATGCCGTCACTATGCAGATGGTTAATGGTATCGAAGCACAGATTCAGCAAGTTTTTCTCAACTTGAAAGCCGTTGCAGCAGCCAGTGGTGGCAGCCTTGATGATATTGTTAAGCTAAATATTTTCCTAATTGATATGGATAATTTTGCCAAAGTTAATGAAATAATGGCCAGTTATTTTAGTGAGCCCTATCCAGCACGTGCAGCTGTTGCAGTTAAGGCGTTGCCACGGGGTGCCTTGGTCGAGATGGATGGTGTTATGGTAATAAAAAAATAGTGTCAACGTAGTGCAAGAAAAAAACAATAACGATCCGGTGTCGTCATTTGCACCAGATTTTGCGAGTAAAGGTATTCAAGAAAAACTCTCGCGCCTCGGCATTAACTGTGAATCTGATTTGTTGTTGCATTTGCCACTACGGTATGAAGATGAAACCCATATTTATCCCATAAATGATGTTGTTGACGGAAAAACCGTTCAAGTAGAAGGCGTCATTACGCACACTGAAGTCATGTATCGCCCACGCCGACAATTGGTATGTCAGGTTGCAGATGGCAGCGGTACATTGCATATTCGTTTTCTCAATTTTTATGGCAGCCAAATAAAAACTTTGGCTGTTAATAAACGGTTAAGAATATTAGGTGAAGCGCGAAACGGATTTTTTGGTGCAGAAATGGTTCACCCAACGTATCGTATAGTACAAGAAGGTGAGCCACTAGCCCAAGCTTTAACGCCTGTTTACCCAACGACCGCAGGGCTTTCACAAAAAGTACTCAGAAAGCTAATCGGCCAGGTGCTAAGCCAATATAAACACACTGAGTTTTTTTCGGAAGCATTGCCTGATGTCATCCGTACACAACTACAATTGGCGAGTTTCAAAGACAGTGTGATGTTGCTACATCAGCCACCACCGGATGTGTCGCCCGACTCATTGCAAGCACGTTCACACCCCGCTTGGCAGCGCATTAAGTTTGATGAATTTTTATCACAGCAACTGTCAATGCGCCTGCATTATGAACAGCGTCGTAGTCATAGCGCGCCGCCGCTTCCGCTGAAAAACAAACTGACGCAAGCATTCTTTTCATCGCTAGTTTTTGAGTTGACGCAGGCACAGAAGAAAACGTTAGCCGAAGTGAGCCACGACCTTTCTTTGCCGCATCCTATGCAGCGGTTATTACAAGGTGATGTGGGAAGTGGAAAAACCGTCGTTGCAGCATTGGCGGCCTTGCAAGCCATTGAGAACGACCATCAAGCCGCGATTATGGCGCCGACTGAAATTCTGGCTGAACAACATTTCGACCAACTATCTGTTTGGTTAGAACCGCTGGGTGTTACCGTTGTTTGGCTATCTGGTAGTCAGAAAAAAAAAGCGAAAACGACTACGCTAGCTGAGATTGCATCTGGCCATGCCATGTTGGCGATTGGAACCCATGCCTTGTTTCAAGATCAGGTAGAATTTAAACAATTGGGCTTGGCGATAATTGATGAGCAGCACCGTTTTGGCGTGCGTCAACGTTTAGAGTTATGCTTAAAAGGCAATAAAGATGGGGCTGTGCCGCATCAACTAATGATGAGTGCGACACCCATACCACGCACCTTATCCATGAGTTACTACGCTGATTTGGATGTGTCAGTGATTGATGAGTTGCCGCCCGGACGAACACCTGTGGTGACTAAATTGATTGCGAATAATCGTCGTGATGAGATTGTCGAGCGTATACATGTGGCCTGTCGTGCCGGAAAACAAGCGTATTGGGTCTGCCCGCTCATCGAAGAATCCGAAACCTTGCAACTTAAAACAGCTAACGAAACATATGATACTTTGAGTAAATTGTTGCCTGAGTTAAACATTGGTTTGATTCATGGACGACTGCCGGCGCAAGAAAAATCATCAATCATGGAATCATTTAAATTGGGTGAAACGCAATTATTAGTGGCAACTACGGTGATCGAAGTGGGTGTAGACGTGTCCAATGCTTCACTAATGGTGATCGAACATGCAGAGCGCATGGGGTTGTCGCAATTGCATCAGTTACGTGGTCGTGTCGGACGAGGGTCGGATGCCAGTGTATGTATATTGATGTATCAAATGCCTTTGTCAGATATTGCTAGAAAGCGCTTGAAAGTGATTTTTAAATACAACGATGGCTTTGAAATCTCCAGACAAGACTTGAATTTGCGTGGCCCAGGTGAATTTCTCGGTGCGCGTCAAAGTGGGGTGCCGTTGCTGCGTTTTGCTGATATAGAACAAGATATTGAATTATTGGAGGCGGCAAAAGGTGTCGCTGAGGATATTCTTACGCAGTATCCACAATTGGCGCAGCAGCATATTCAACGCTGGTTGGGTAAAAAGAAAGCGTATCTGCGCGTATAATAAGCGCCTTGAAAGATAAAATGGCCTTCAGGTTTTTTTATGGGGCGACTCAGTTTTTGTGTCACCTGCTTTATAATCCATCCTTTTCATTTTTGCCACTATGACTTCTGCCCAACAATCGGGATGGTATCCAACCTTAGTTTCTGACTCATTTCATTACCGTCGTTGGCTACAAGACCGTGGCTCACTTACACGTCGTATTCAATTACGTTGCGATAATTTTCTTGTGCAGCCAGTCTTCCAGGCATTAGCAACTGTGTGTGGTGATGAACGCAAGGTAATAGCTGTGCGACCCGGAGAGTTAGCATTGGTTAGAGAAGTTTATCTCTATTGTGGCGATATTCCCGTGGTATTTGCGCATTCTGTTGTTGCCCGCAAAGATCTCTGCGGTGCATGGCGAGGACTTAATGGTTTGGGAAATAAATCATTGGGTACGGTGTTGTTCACCAATCCTAAAATCAAACGTACACCTCTGGTATTCAAGAAACTTAGCGCTGGTCATTCTCTTTTTGATCATGCCTGTCGTCGGCTTTTGAAAATGCCGCCTAGTCTCTGGGCGCGACGTTCTTTGTTTACGCTACATGGCCAGTCAATTTTAGTGACAGAAGTGTTTCTTCCGGCCATTTTGGACTTAAAACAATGACATTAACTAATCGTTTGTTTATGTATGTAAAACTAATGCGGCTGGATAAGCCCATTGGTATTTTATTACTTCTGTGGCCAATGCTATGGGGCTTGTGGTTTGCAGCGGAAGGCTTCCCCGATGGATTGGTTCTTTTCATTTTCATCATAGGGACTATTTTGATGCGTTCAGCTGGTTGTGTCATTAATGACTATGCCGACCGCAAAATTGACCCACATGTGGAGCGCACTAAGAATCGTCCTGTGGCCGCTGGACAGGTGGGTGCCAAAGAAGCTTTGTTGCTGGCTGCTGGCTTGAGTTTGGTTGCATTTTTGCTGATATTGCCACTCAACATGCTGACAATCATGCTATCGGTGCCCGCACTATTCTTGGCTGCTTCGTATCCATTTACTAAACGTTTTTTTGCCATGCCGCAGGCTTATTTAGGTATTGCTTTCAGCTTTGGTATTCCCATGGCCTTCGCCGCACAAACCAATGCTCTGCCGTCCATTATCTGGGTTTTGATGTTGGCAAATTTGTTTTGGGTGATTGCCTATGACACAGCCTACGCCATTGTAGACAAACCGGATGATTTGAAGATTGGCATCCGTACCTCAGCTATTACTTTTGGGCGTTTTGATGTGATAGGTGTGATGGTTTGTCATGCGATGTTTACTACCATTATGGTCTTCATTGGACAATGGCAGCAAATGGGATTGGCTTATTACATCGCATTGGTGATTGCGGCCGGTCTGATGCTGTATCAATACACACTAATTAAAAATCGTGACAGAGCGCTTTGTTTTAAGGCATTTCTGCATAATAACTGGGTGGGGCTGGTCATTTTTGTTGGCATTGTACTTGACTTTATTCTATAAAAAGCAACCCCAAAAATAGAGGGTTTGAGGAAAACTAAAACCTAATGGATTATATATTCTTCATGTTCAAGAATGCCCCATTCATAGCGCATGGCGTTGTTGTTAAGCCCTTCAATAGAATGACTATTGTGACGGCTTTGCGCCTAACCATGCACCATGAGTAAAACACTCTAATTGAGGTATTCTTGAACATGAAGAGTATAATTTGCTCTGTAGTTTGCAGCGAGTACTCTATTGTCATGGCAAGTTCTCGTATCTCAGGACTAATTATTTGCTTGTAGGTTTTAATATAGAGACAGAAAGACATGCTTAAATTATATGGATACAAAAAATGCGGCACTTGCCGTAAGGCTGAAAAGTTTTTTCAGCAAACCAACATTAAATATACATTTATTGATATTACTGAAAACCCGCCGACACCTAAAGAGCTCGCTGATATTGCAAAACTTGCAAATGCACCTCTGAAGAAACTTTTCAATACAAGCGGCGTACAGTACCGCGACTTAAAAATTAAAGCCCAGTTGCCTACGTTATCAGACTTAGAAATGTTGGCGTTACTAGCAAGCAATGGCCGTTTGATTAAAAGACCACTTGTTACTGATGGGAAAAAAGCGACCGTGGGTTTTAAAGAAGAATCTTTCGTTGAAGTTTGGCGTTAATTTATGCAAGACTGAATTATGTGAGCACTTACATTTAGGTAATTCTGCGTGTATCATTTTTACAACAAATCAACGGTGCCTAGGGCTAATCGTTTAATTGCCGTGCTATACTCTTTTTCGCTGCGAGATGCAAGTAGTAATGTGAGTTAAGTGCTACTTAATCTATCCTTTGAAATGGTATCATTTTTATAGGACTAGTAATGTGAATGAAGAAGTAAAGCAAAGATTTCAGAATGCTGAAACATGGAAGCGTGGACTCTATATGATATTTTTTGTCATTGTTTATAGTGTTTCAAAATTTATCATTGTGACTGTTATGCTATTTCAGTTTCTTGCTGTTTTGTTGGTTGGGAAAACAAATGAGCAAGTGCTTAAATTTAGTCAAAATTTGAGTACTTATATTTATCAGATAGCGTTGTATCTTATGTTTCTTAATGAAAATCGCCCGTTTCCATTTGGCGATGATTGGCCCAATGGAACACCAAAGTCGCCTGAGCAAGCCGAGCAAGTTTCACAAACAATTTAATCCCATTGTGGTGCTAAGATGATAGAGATCATCTTAGCACTATGCAATTTGACCATTTCCGCTTATATACCATAGTAACAATGGATTTGGCTCACCGGACTAAAATATCTCATCTAAAAAATTAGCAATAGACCGATAAGCTCGATTGGCCGCAATGTCTTTATAAACTGTTCCAAAATCAGGGTTATTTGCGGTAGGGTTGGTAAAAGCATGCATTGTTCCACCGTAGATATGCACTTGCCAATCAACTCCTGCGTCATTTATTTCCGTTTCAAATTCGAGTACTTGTTCTGGCGGCACCATAGGGTCGTCGTGTCCATGTAAGCAGAGTACCTTAGCCGTAATTTTCTCATTCGCAACATCACCCGGCGAAATAAGACCGTGAATACTGATGACGCCTAGTACATCGGCACCGGAGCGGGCCAATTCCAACGTGCACATACCACCAAAACAATAACCCATTGCAGCGATTTTTGAGGAATCTACCTGCGGTAATTCACGCGCCGCTTTCAGTGCCGCATTGATTCTTTGTCTCAATAAGATTCTATCTGTAGCAAAGGGATTCATTAATGCGCTGTTTCCTTCAATGTCGCCATCAGCACCAAAAATTCCCTTACCATACATATCCAGCGCAAAACCGACATAACCCATGTCGGCCACGCGTTCGGCTGCTTTGCAAGCAAACTCACGTCGCCCAGTCCAATCATGAGCAACTAATACAGCGGGCTTAGGTGAGGGTGATTCGTTGTAGGCAACAAAACCTTCTAGTGTGGTCGTACCATCAAAATAATCTATTGTTTCTGTAAGCATATTTAGGCTCTTTTTGAATAAATAATTGCAGCATAAAGTATTACACCCGCAGGGGGATGCTGTTGATTTGGTTCTTAATAGAAGCGATTCATCCTATTAGATCAGCATTCCATTGAGGAGATCAAGTTTAAAGTTGGGATTGTCAGCTTTGTAATGATAACCATAATCATGGATATTAAATGTACCTGGGGATAAAATTTTTCTTGATTACCAATTATACTCAGCCAGCTTTCCGACTATACTGTTTATTTTTTTACGCTAAAGAACAGGGAGATATGATATGTGCAA
>RCMY010002972.1_pt1 | contig 29999 bp, 29 predicted proteins | sample 2041341 | NCBI WGS metagenome assembly RCMY01 (sample SAMN09708234, study PRJNA481090) | Marine sediment metagenome, whole genome shotgun sequencing project. | reverse complement strand
ATCTTGCATCGCAGCAAAATGGTTGCTAGACGCCGCGCATCCGTGGGCGGAATCGCAGGATTTCCGGCCATTAAGCGGACCATTTCATGGACGGTTTTCAGACCATATTGCGGTCAGGGAGTAGCAAACGCGTGGATCATTCCAGCGGCATCAGGGCGAGTTTAGCGGGGCGTTACGCCACGGCTTTGTTCGCGCTTGCAGAAGAAAATAAAAGCATCGACGCGGTGCAGGCCAGTCTCGCGACATTGAGCGCGGCGATGACCGAATCGGATGACCTGAGGGCGCTGACCAGCAGCCCGGTTCTCTCCCGCGATGATGCCGGCAAAGCTATTGCAGCAACCGCCAAGGCCTTGGGTCTCGACAAATTGTCGACCAATGTGCTCGGCGTGCTCGCGGCCAATCGCCGGCTCGACCAAATTCCCGCTGTCATTCGCGCCTTCTCCACTCTGGCCTCCAGCCATCGCGGCGAAATAACCGCTGACGTCACCTCGGCCCATCCGCTGGATGACAAACAGATTGATGCGCTCAAGGCGCAGCTCAAGAAACGTGTGGGAAGCGATGTTAGCGTTTCCACCGCAGTCGATCCGTCCATATTGGGCGGGCTGGTCGTGAAAATCGGCAGCCAGATGATCGACAGCTCCATCAAGACCCGTTTGAACACCCTATCGCAGGCCATGAAAGGCTAAAGGAAGAGATACATGGATATTCGCGCCGCAGAAATTTCAAAGGTCATCAAGGACCAGATCGCCAATTTTGGCAATGAAGCCCAGGTTTCCGAAGTTGGAACCGTGCTCGCAGTCGGTGACGGCATCGCCCGTATCCACGGCCTCGATCAGGTCCAGGCCGGTGAAATGGTCGAATTCTCCAACGGTATTCAGGGCATGGCGCTGAACCTCGAAGCCGACAATGTCGGCGTCGTGATCTTCGGCTCCGATGCTGAAATCAAAGAAGGCGACGTAGTCAAGCGGACCGGCACGATTGTGGACGTTCCGATCGGCAAGGAATTGCTTGGTCGCGTGGTCGACGGTCTCGGCAACCCGATTGACGGCAAAGGCCCGATTAAAACCACGCAGCGTAGCCGCGTTGAAGTCAAGGCGCCGGGCATTATCCCGCGCAAATCGGTTCACGAACCCGTCCAGACCGGCCTGAAAGCACTCGACGCTCTCGTTCCGGTTGGCCGCGGCCAGCGCGAACTGATCATCGGTGACCGTCAGACCGGCAAGACCGCTGTCGCCATCGACACGTTCATCAACCAGAAGACCGTCAACGCCGGCAAGGATGAGAGCAAGAAGCTTTATTGCATCTATGTTGCCATCGGCCAGAAGCGCTCGACGGTTGCACAGATCGTCAAGAGCCTCGAAGAAAATGGCGCGATGGAATATTCGATCGTGGTTGCTGCAACCGCTTCCGAACCTGCGCCTCTCCAGTATCTCGCGCCTTATACCGGTGTGACGATGGGCGAATATTTCCGCGATAACGGCATGCACGCCTGTATCGTATATGACGATCTATCCAAGCAGGCCGTGGCCTATCGCCAGATGTCCCTGCTGCTGCGTCGTCCTCCAGGACGCGAAGCCTATCCTGGCGACGTTTTCTATCTGCATAGTCGTTTGCTCGAACGTGCCGCGAAAATGAACGAGGACAATGGTTCCGGTTCGCTGACCGCATTGCCGATCATTGAAACACAGGCAGGTGACGTTTCCGCTTATATTCCAACCAACGTGATTTCGATCACCGACGGTCAGATCTTCCTCGAGACCGACCTGTTCAACCAAGGCATCCGTCCTGCTATTAACGTGGGTCTGTCGGTGTCCCGTGTGGGTTCCGCCGCGCAGACAAAAGCGATGAAGAAAGTGTCCGGTTCGATCAAACTCGATCTCGCACAATATCGTGAAATGGCGGCGTTCGCGCAATTCGGTTCCGATCTTGATGCGTCGACGCAAAAATTGCTGGCACGTGGCGAACGGCTGACCCAGTTGCTCAAGCAACCGCAATTTTCGCCGCTGCCGTTCGAAGAGCAGACCGCGTCGATCTATGCAGGTACCAACGGGCATCTTGATGGCGTCGCGGCGAGTGACGTTGTGCGTTATGAAGCAGCCATGCTGGCCCATATGCGCAGCGAACATGCTGACATATTGAAAACTATCCGCGAAAGCGGTGACTTGGCGGATGACACCAAGGCTGCTCTCGAAGCGGCGCTGGCGGCATTTGGCAAGACGTTCGTATAAGGAGAAACTGTCATCCCGGATTCGATCCGGGATCCAGCGAATAAAGAAGCCGCGAAGCGACGTTTTTATTGAACTGGGTTCCCGCCTTCGCGGGAATGACAATTGAAGGAACGAAATGGCGAGTCTTAAAGAACTGAAAGATCGGATCGCGTCGGTTAAGTCGACCCAGAAGATCACCAAGGCCAAGAAAATGGTGGCCGCTGCCAAATTGCGCCGGGCGCAGATGGCGGCTGAAGCTGCGCGTCCCTATGCAAGCCAGATGGAAAAGGTGATGGCCAGCCTCGCCTCCAAGGTTGCGATCGACGAGAATTCGTCGAAGCTATTGGCCGGTACCGGCAAGCTTGAAACGCATCTGCTGGTCGTCGCAACCTCAGATCGCGGCCTGTGCGGCGCGTTCAATGCCAATATCGTAAAGGAAGCCCGCCTCAAGGCCGAAAAGCTGCTTGGTGAGGGTCATAAAATACTGTTCTACATGGTTGGCCGCAAGGGCATTCCGATCATCAAGCGTTTCTACCCCGGCCTGATTCTGAAACATTTCGATACGTCGACTGTCAAAGCACCGGGATATGAAGAAGCCAAAGCAAGCGCTGGTCGAAGAGGGCAAGTTTGACGTCGCCCATCTGTTCTACGGCAAGTTCAAATCCGCGCTGGTGCAGGAACCCACGGTTCAGCAGATCATTCCGATTGCGGTTCAGGACGGCGCTATCGCCGAATCCGGCGGGGCAGTGGACTATGAACCGGACGAGGAAGAAATTCTCGCGGCGCTGCTCCCGCGCAATTTGACCACCCAGATTTTCGGCGCATTACTGGAAAATAACGCATCTGAACAGGGCGCTTCGATGACCGCCATGGACAATGCGACCCGCAACGCCGGCGATCTGATCGACAACCTCACGATTGTTTACAACCGCAGCCGTCAGGCCGCGATTACCACCGAGTTGATTGAAATCATCGCTGGCGCTGAAGCGCTCTAAAGCACGTACGCAAGGAAACGTAAAAATGGCAAAAACCAAAAATGTAGGCCGCATTTCACAGGTCATCGGCGCTGTCGTCGACGTCACCTTTGATGGCGAGATCCCGGCAATTCTCTCGGCTCTGGAAACCGACAATAACGGCAACCGGCTGGTTCTCGAAGTTGCCCAGCATCTCGGCGAGAACACGGTTCGTACCATCGCTATGGATGCGACCGAAGGTCTCACCCGCGGTCAGGAAGTGACCGACACCGGTTCGCAGATCATGATGCCGGTTGGTCCTGAAACACTCGGCCGAATCATGAACGTGATCGGTGAGCCAATCGACGAACGCGGCCCAATCGGTAATAAAGCCACCGCTCCTATTCACAGAGAAGCCCCTGCTTTCGTGGACCAGTCAACCGAGAATGAAATTCTGGTTACCGGCATCAAGGTTGTCGATCTGCTCGCACCTTATGCAAAAGGCGGTAAGATTGGCCTGTTCGGTGGCGCCGGCGTGGGCAAGACCGTGCTTATTCAGGAACTGATCAACAATATTGCCAAAGGACACGGCGGTACTTCAGTTTTTGCCGGGGTTGGCGAGCGTACCCGCGAAGGTAACGATCTCTATCACGAATTTCTTGACGCTGGCGTTATCGCCAAGGACGCCGACGGCAATCCGAAGTCGGAAGGCTCAAAAGTGGCGCTGGTCTTCGGCCAGATGAACGAACCTCCCGGAGCGCGTGCTCGTGTGGCTCTGTCCGGCCTGACTCAGGCGGAATATTTCCGCGACGTAGAAGGCCAGGACGTTTTGTTCTTCATCGACAATATCTTCCGCTTCACCCAGGCTGGTTCAGAAGTGTCCGCACTTCTCGGCCGTATTCCTTCGGCTGTGGGCTATCAGCCTACCCTGTCGACCGACATGGGCGCGTTGCAGGAACGGATTACATCCACCAACAAGGGCTCGATTACGTCGGTTCAGGCAATTTATGTTCCTGCCGATGACTTGACCGACCCTGCACCAGCAACCTCCTTTGCCCACCTGGACGCAACCACCGTTTTGAACCGTGCGATTTCGGAGCTGGGCATCTACCCTGCTGTTGATCCGCTCGATTCAACCAGCCGTGTTCTCGAACCACGCGTTGTGGGTCAGGAGCATTATGATACGGCGCGTGCGGTTCAGGAAACTCTGCAAAAATATAAATCTTTGCAGGACATTATCGCTATTCTCGGCATGGACGAGCTTTCGGAAGAAGATAAGCTGGTCGTACAGCGTGCCCGTAAGATCCAGAAATTCCTGTCGCAGCCGTTCCACGTTGCGGAAGTCTTCACCGGCATCAAGGGCAAGTTCGTTGATCTGGAAGACACGATCAAATCGTTCAAGGCGGTTGTCGAAGGCGAATATGATCATCTTCCCGAAAACGCCTTCTACATGGTTGGCGGAATCGAAGAAGCGATCGAAAAAGGCAAAAAAATGGCGGCAGAAGCTGCTTAAACAGTTAAGCCCCTCTCCTTCAGGGGAGGGGGGTAAGGTGGGGCCTGTCCTCACTCACAAATTCGCAGATCGGAATCGAGCCAATCTGCTCATAAACCACCCCTTACCCCTCCTTTGAAAAGGAGGGGTGGAGAATTAAAATGGCAAACCTGCATTTCGAACTCGTAACCCCTGAAAAGCTCGTCCGCTCGGATGATGTTTTCATGGTTGTGGTGCCCGGTACCGAGGGTGATTTTGGCGTGCTCGCCAATCATGCGCCGGTCATGTCGACGATCCGTGACGCCGATCTGCTGATCTACGCGACCGAAGGAGGAACGCCTGAGACGATTTCGGTTCAGGGCGGCTTTGCCGAAGTGAATGACAAGGGCCTGACGGTTTTGGCCGAAGCTGTTAGCTAAAACTGGCCGCGCCAATCGTGCGGTGCGGTATCGCAGCACAACTCCTCTCTTTCCTGCACCCGCTGTCAAATGCTAGGCTGCTCAAATGTTCAGAATATTGGGTCCTCGTTCGCTGAGCAAGCGATGATCAAATCATCACCCAAAACCGCCCCCGTTGTCCATTTCCTTTACGAGCCCGGCGATGGCGGGCTCGACCGGGTTGCGATTCTGCTGGCCAATGGCATGGCCAAACGCGGGATAGCGACCGAATTGTGGCTCACCAAGGCGACTGGCTCGGTCGCCGATATGATCGCCCCCGAGGTGACCATCCGCTCACTCCAAAGCTTGGCGGTCGCGGGACCCGATTGGTGCTCCAGATTCCCGCTGTTGCCCGGATGATCCGCAAACACCGGCCAAGGGCCATATTTTCTGCCGGGAACCAGACGAATCTGAGTGTGGCAATTGCCCGAAAACTTGCAGGATCGAGCCAGACAAAGTTCATTCAGAAAATCACCAACCCGGTGCTGCGTCCCGGCCTTGGCCTCTGGCTAAAAATTTACCGGACCTGGCGATTTGGATTCACCGCAAGATTCGCCGACATATGCCTTACGCTCAGCGATGCGGATGCCGAACATTATTCGGAAATCTATCCGCATGCGGCTGGCAAATTTCTTTCCGTTCCCAACCCCTATGTGACCTCGTATATGTTGGCTTTGGGAGAGAATCGGCCCATCCGGGCCCCGGCCGTACCCGCAAGACTGCTCGCTGTCGGTCGCATCGCTCCGCAGAAAGGATATTTCACCTTGCTCTCCGCCCTGGCGAGGATTGCGGACCGCCCTTGGTCGATGACCATATTGGGGAATGGGCGCCTTCGGGAAGATGTCGAGCAGCGCGCCAAACAACTCGGCCTGGCTGATCGGATCGAATTCGAGGGATTTATTTCCGATCCGACACAATATTATGCACAGTCGGATATTCTCGTCCTGTCGTCACAATGGGAGGGATTCCCAGCGGTTCCGCTGGAAGCCATGGCAACCGGCTGCGCCGTGGTTGCGACCGATTGCTCGGAAGGATTGACAAGGTTGCTGCGTCAAATCGGCCGTGAAACAGTGCCTGTCCAAAATCCCGGAGCATTGGCCAAAGCCATAGCCGATGCGATTGATACGCCCCAGGCGATTGCGCCGCTCAAGACCTGCGCAAACGCCTTTTCCATCAAAAACAGCGTCGATCAGCACCTTGAGCTATTGGAGCCTCGATGACCGGTGCGGAGCAACATTCGCTGCGCTAGAGCCGGAACCTACTGAAAATTATCAATAATCTGTCCGTCGTCGCGGACTGGTCTATTGGGTCGCCAAAGATATAAACGCTGATCGCCGTGGCGATCAGCAGCCGGATATAGACAATCGGTTCAATCGCCGCCGCCGTCGTCCGCATCGTTGCCATCCAATCGATCAAGTTTTCCGGTTTATTAACCATTTTCGGGGAAAGAGGAGATGTATCTTGTGACATTAGACAAATCGGACAGAACAGAATGAGCGCATTTGGCAAGAAAAATGGACTGGGAGGCGGCAAGTCATCCTTTGGTGTCGCCAAGCCGATGACCGGTGGTGGCAAGAAAACTGCCAAATCCGACAATCCCGAAGATGACCTGGGTGGGAATCAGTTTCCTCCCATCGATTCAATACCGCTCCCGGGAGAAGGTGCGCCGGCCCCGGCCGCGCCCGATCAAAGCGACGCCATGGCGCGGCTTTCCGAACGCTCGCAACCATTAGCGGAAGGTCGCGACAAGGATGAAGGCTTCGGGGCCTCGGTTCACAAAATCAAGGAACAGGTGCTTCCTCGCCTGCTCGAGCGCGTTGACCCGGAAGCCGCAGCGACCTTGAACAAGGAAGAACTGACCGAAGAATTCCGCCCGATCATCATGGAAGTGCTGACCGAGTTGAAGTTGACCCTCAACCGGCGTGAACAATTTGCACTTGAAAAAGTGCTGGTCGACGAACTGCTCGGCTTTGGCCCGCTCGAAGAGCTGCTCAGCAATCCGGACATATCGGATATCATGGTCAATGGCCCTGAACAGACCTATATCGAAATCAAGGGCAAGCTTGAAATTGCGCCGATCCAGTTCCGCGACGAAGAGCATCTGTTCCAGATCGCCCAGCGGATCGTGAACCAGGTCGGCCGCCGAGTCGATCAGACCACACCGCTGGCCGATGCCCGTCTTAAGGATGGTTCGCGTGTCAACGTGATCGTTCCTCCGCTGAGCCTCAAAGGCACGGCGATATCCATTCGTAAATTCTCCGAAAAGCCGATCACGCTCGACATGATGAAGGGCTTCGGGTCGATGTCCGACGAAATGTGCACAGTGCTCAAGATTGCCGGTGCCTGCCGGTTCAACGTCGTTATCTCCGGGGGTACGGGTTCGGGTAAAACGACCATGCTCAACGCCATGTCCAAGATGATTGACCCGGGCGAACGTGTGCTAACCATTGAGGATGCTGCCGAGCTTCGCTTGCAACAACCCCATTGGCTACCGCTCGAAACCCGGCCACCAAACCTTGAGGGCCAAGGCGCGATTACCATCGGCGATCTCGTGAAAAACGCTCTGCGTATGCGTCCTGACCGGATCATCCTTGGCGAGATTCGTGGCGCGGAATGTTTCGACCTTCTGGCCGCCATGAACACCGGCCATGACGGCTCCATGTGTACGCTTCACGCCAATAGCCCGCGCGAGTGTCTGGGCCGTATGGAAAACATGATTTTGATGGGCGACATCAAGATTCCGAAAGAGGCCATCTCCCGTCAGATTGCCGAATCGGTCGATCTGATCGTCCAGGTGAAGCGTCTGCGCGACGGTTCGCGCCGCACGACTAATATCACCGAAGTGATCGGGATGGAGGGCGACGTGATCGTGACCCAGGAATTGTTCAAATATCAATATATTGACGAGGACGCCGACGGCAAGATTATCGGTGAATATCAATCAGCCGGCCTGCGCCCCTATACGCTCGACAAAGCGCGTCAATATGGCTTTAATCAGCCGTTGCTGGAAGCCTGCCTGTAATCGTCCGCTTATTCGGCTGAGATAAATCCCAGGCCGAAAGCTATGGATATGCCGAAGGTCAACAACGACAATGCGGTAATTGTCGACCACGGCATGAAGCCGACATTTTCGATATCATTGCGGTTGTTGCGGCGCCGGTTGCCGATCTCTGCGATCACGGCAATTGACCCGGACAGACCGCATATCACCATCCACAGAGGCGGCATTGGTATCTAGCCCTTGTCCAGCATGTTGATGATGCCGGAAAAATCCTTGCCGCCCTGCCCCTGTGTTTCGGCATATTGCTCATAGAGTTTCGCGGCTTCCGCGCCCATCGGCACGTCCGCTCCGGCACTTTGCGCGGCCTCCATCGCAAGCCGGAGATCCTTGAGCATCAGCGCTGCCGCGAAGCCGCCTGCATAATCATTATCGGCCGGACTTTGCGGACCGACGCCGGGCACCGGACAATAGCTGGTCATCGACCAGTTCTGCCCCGATGCTTTTGATGATATGTCGTAGAAGGTCTGCAGGTCGAGGCCCAGCTTCTCCGCCATTTTGAACGTTTCGCAAGTCGCGATCATCGACGCCCCGAGGAGCATATTGTTGCAGATTTTCGCTGCCTGTCCCGCGCCGTTGCCGCCGGCGTGGATCACCGCCTTGCCCATGTCGGACAGGATCGGATCGGCCCGTTTGAAACCTTCGTCGCTGCCGCCGACCATGAAGGTGAGCGTACCGGCATTGGCCGCAGCGATACCGCCGGACACCGGAGCGTCGACCGGCACCAGGCCCTTGGCTTCGGCCATGATGGCGACATCCTTGGCGCTGTCGACGTCGATGGTCGAACAATCGATGACCAAAGTCCCGGGATCACCGTTGATGATGATCTCATACTCATAGACTTTGCGGACATGAGTGCCGGCTGGAAGCATCGTCACCACGGCGTCCATATTGTTGACCGCCTGCGCGGCATCGCTGACCGGATGGCAACCGGCTTCACCGGCCTTTGCCAGCGCTTCGCCGGACAGATCAAAAGCATAGACCTCATGGCCCGCCTTTGCGAGATTCGCCGCCATGCCGCTGCCCATATTGCCGAGGCCGATAAATCCGATTTTCATTTTAGTCTCCAGTGATTGTCAGAGAAGCAAAGCGAAAGCGCCAAGCCCGGTCAAAGCGGCAAATCTTACCGCCCCTTCCATTGGCCTTCGCGCTTCTCGATAAACGCTGCCATGCCCTCTTTCTTGTCCTCGGTGGCGGTCAAAATCTGGAACAGGCGTCGTTCGTGGAGCAGGCCTTGCTCCAGGTTGTTCTCGAACGCCGCATTGACCATTTCCTTATTCACCTGCGCCGCCATCGGTGGCATCGACGCGATAATGCTGGCGGACTTAAGCGCCTCGTCAAGCAGGTTCTCATGCGGCACAACGCGAGCCACCAGCCCGGACCGCTCGGCTTCATCGGCATCCATCATCCGGCCGGTCAGACACATCTCCATCGCTTTGGATTTGCCGATCGCCCGGGTCAACCGCTGAGAGCCGCCCATGCCGGGTGCCACGCCAAGCTTGATCTCCGGCTGGCCGAATTTCGCCTTGTCGCTGGCAATGATGATGTCCGCCATCATCGCGAGCTCGCAGCCACCGCCCAGCGCGAAACCATTGACCGCAGCAATCCAGGGTTTGCGGGTGGTCTTGACGATATGGCTGGTCCATTTGGCGAAGAAATCCTCGAGATAGAAGTCGGCGGCCGACTTGTCGTACATTTCCTTGATGTCGGCACCGGCGGCAAAGGCCTTGTCACCAGAACCGGTCAGAACCGCGCAATTCTGTGTCTCGTCACCCTGAAAAGCTGCAAATGCGTCGATCAGTTCATCGAGCACCTGGCTGTTTAGTGCATTGAGTGATTTGGGGCGGTTGAGCGTGATCAGGGTTACTGCCCCGCGCTTCTCGGTCAGAATATTTTCATAGGTCATAACGGTTTCCACTCTTCATCTGCCGGCAGCGGCGCGAATATATTGTCGATCCATTCGGCGGTGACTTCTTCCGGCGTTGCCGGATTCCATTTCGGGTCATTGTCCTTGTCGATTATCAAAGCCCTCACACCTTCGAGAAAATCGTGCATCACCAGCACATGATAGCCAATCCGGTATTCGTTGCGCATTTCATCGGCAAAGCTCTCCATCGCCGCACCTTCCTTGAGCTGGCGCAGGGCAACCTTGCAGGTCTGCGGGCTTTTGGTGCCCAGCGTATCGCGCTCCTTGGCCGCCCAGTCGCTGTCATCGGCTTCCAGCGCTGCGAGGATATCTTCCAGACGATCGGCGGCAAAAAATTTGTCGATCTTGTCGAGATTCTTGACGATCTGCGCTTCCGGGATATTGCCCGAAAGCTGCCCCAATATACCTTCAATACGGTCAGGTTTTTCGGCAATCCGCTGCTTGGCTTCTTCCAGGACTTCCGACTGCAAATAGTGGGTCGCGATCCCAACTTCCTTGCACTCGGCGCCATCCAGTCGCGCACCGGTAAGCGCCAGAAACTGACCCAGACGACCCTCAAGCCGCGACAGATACCAGCCACCGCCGACATCCGGGAACAGGCCGATCCCGGTTTCCGGCATGGCAAAGCGCGTATTTTCCGTCGCCACGCGATATGGGGCTGGCTGTGATATGCCGACGCCGCCGCCCATGGTGATGCCATCCATGAAGGCGACCACGGGCTTGGGATATTCAAAAAGCAGATGGTTTAGCTGATATTCCTTGTAGAAAAACTCGCGGCCCTCTTTACCATCGGTCATGCCGGAATCGCGCAGCATCGCGATGTCACCACCTGCGCAAAAGCCCCTGCCTTCGCTATGATCAATGATCACCGCTTCGACCTCGTCATCGTCGCGCCATTCCAGAAGCGCGTCGATCATCCCCAAACACATGTCGAGGTTGAGCGAATGGATTACTTTCGGGCGGTTCAGACTGATATGCCCTACCCGTCCGGATTTTCTGATAATGAGATCTTTTGTCATGTGTGCTTTCAATATTTTAAGGTATGTCGGCCGGAAACGCTGCATCGAATGAAAACGGTCGCAAACCCTTTTCCTCATAACTTCCCGGCTCACACCAAAAACCTACTTCCTGTTCCGTGCTTCCTGACGAACGTACTTGAACATTCGCATTCAACAATCGAGCAGTCATTTCACAATTCTGAATATTATAAGTGTTGCTCTTCTCGCTTGCATCAAAAGTTCCGAAATGAATTCTCATTTGTGGGTCAAGTATCGAGTTTCTATAGAGCGTTGCTATATGAATATCTGCGGGAGCGCCATCGCAACCAAGAACGGCCAAGCACGCTACAAGCAGAATCCATGATCTATTCAAAATATTTTCCCTATTGCCGGAGCAGTTCGCGCGAAACGATCATCCGCATGACCTGATTGGTACCTTCCAGAATGCTGTGCACCCGCAAGTCGCGCCAGAAGCGCTCGATCGGATAATCCTGCAAATAGCCATAGCCGCCGAAAAGTTGCAGCGCATCATTGGCAATCTTGCTGCCATTGTCGGTTGCCAGCCGTTTAGCCATCGCGGCAAATTTTGTTTTGTCCGGCGCGCCTTCGGTGACTTTGGCGGCGGCGAGATAAAGGAGCGCCCGCGATGCTTCGAGATCGGTCGCCATATCGGCAAGCATGAACTGGGTGTTCTGAAAATCGCTGATCGCCTTGCCGAATTGCTTGCGTTCCTTGGTGTACGCTACCGCTTCATCCAGACAGCGCTGTGCCCCGCCGAGCGAACAGGCGCCGATATTCAAACGTCCGCCATCAAGACCGGCCATCGCGATGCGAAAGCCCTCGCCCTCGTCGCCGACCCGGTTTTCAAGGGGCACGCGGACATTGTCAAAATGCACCTGCGCAGTGGGCGAGGCGTTCCAGCCCAGCTTGCGTTCAGGAGCGCCGAAACTTACGCCGTCCATATCCTTTTCGATAACCAGGCAGGTGACACCTTTCGCGCCATCATCACTGGTGCGTACCATTGTAACATAGACATCGTTGACGCCAGCACCGGAGATGAACTGTTTGCCACCATTGACGATATAAAAGTCACCGTCCCGTCTCGCGCTGGTCTTGAGCGCCGCTGCATCGGAACCGCTGCCCGGTTCGGTCAGACAATAGCTGGAAATCTTTTCCATCGGAATCAGGTCGGGCAGGAACTTGTCCTTCACTGCCTGCGATCCGAAACAGTCGATCATCCAGCTTGCCATGTTGTGGATGGAAATAAAGCTGCTGGTCGCCGGACAGCCGTAAGCCATGGCTTCCATGATAATCGCGCTCTCAAGCCGGCCCAGCCCGATTCCACCCGACTCCTCGCTGATATAGATGCCTCCGAAACCGAGATCGGCACTTTTCTTGATCACATCGCGGGGGAATATATGCTTTTCATCCCATTCGGCCGCATGCGGGGTTATCGCATCGGCGGTGAATTTCTGCGCCATTTCCTGGATGGCAAGCTGGTCTTCGGTCAGGGAAAATTGGGTCATATCTATTTCTTGCTTTTTGCCATTGTCGCGGCGGTTGATTCGGCTCCCCGCATTACCCGCAATATATTGCCGCGGGCAATCTTTGCGAGGTCGGCGGCGCTATAGCCGCGCCTTGCCAATTCGGCAAATAGCACGGGATAGGTCGACACATCGGCAAGATCGTCAGGGGTAAATGTGATGCCATCATAATCACCGCCAAGACCAATATGATCGATTCCAGCAACGTCTCGGATATGATCTATATGATCGGCAATGTCCTTTGCGGTGACCGGCGGCATCGGATTGGCATCGTTCCATGCTGCGAGATGGGCCGCGCGGGCGGCTTCATCGCCGGGATAGAAGGCTGCCGCGCGGGCTATTTCAGCCTTTTGGCCAGCGTCCCAATCCCGGTTGGCCACGCTGACATAGGATGGTACGAATGTGACCATCACGACGCCGCCATTGGCCGGCAGCCGCTGCAATATCGCATCCGGCACATTGCGGGGGTGTCTGGTGACGGCATCGGCGGAGCTATGGCTGAAGATCACCGGCGCCTTGGTCACATCCAGAGCGTCATTCATCGTGGCTTCGGAGACGTGACTGATATCGACGATCATGCCGAGCCGGTTCATTTCCTGCACCACAGAAACGCCAAATTCGGACAGACCGTCACTTTTCGGCGCATCGGTTGCGCTATCGGCCCAGTCGAGCGTCTTCCAGTGGGTCAGCGTCATATAGCGCGCGCCGAGCGCATAGGTCTGCCGGAGCACAGGGAGTGAATTGCCAATCGAATGACCGCCCTCCATACCGATCAGCGATGCGATGCGACCCTTTTTCCGGGCCGCCTCGACATCGGCAACGGTCAGCGCGAGCTGCAGTTCATCGGGATATTGCGCCACCAGTTGATGGACAATATCGATCTGCTCGATCACCTTGTGGACCGCTTCGAATTCCGGCAGTTCCGGATCGATCCAGACCGACCAGAATTGACCGCCGACTCTGCCCTGTCGCAGCCGGGCAATATCGGTGTGCATCGGTTTTGGCTTGCTTCCGGTGGTGGGGAGCGTGTTGCGGAAATCGAACTGCGAGAGATCGCTGTCGAACCGTTCGGCAATCTGCTCCGGCGCGTCGTTGTGCCCGTCGATGACCGGGTTTTTGGCCAGCACCGCCTGGGCGACGGCCTCGGGTGATTGCGCCTGCACCGAGGATGCCCCCAGCAAGGCGATAGCAAGGGTGAGGCTGCGAACGATTTTGATGGTTTTCATGCAATCAGGTCTAGTCGCGCAGCACCCTCGCGGCAAATAGCTTTTTTGCTACTTTCTGATCATTGCGCTTGTACCAGCGGTTACCGACATTGCGCTCGGCGGCGAGCATCTGCGTGCGGGTCCCATCGGCGAAGTCGACATCCGGTTCCATATGGGCGATCGGATCGCGATAGGCCTCGTCGGCCGAAACAATGGTCCAGCCTTGGTTTTTCAATGCTGCCGCCAGATCATCGACGAACATCGCGGCGAGATCGGTTTCGTGCAGCAAGACCATCTGTACCGGTGCTCTGTCCAGCGTTCGCCGCGCCAGATCGTCCGAGAACTCCGCCGATTGCACGTAGGATTCGACAAACAGGTCGCGCAAAGCGTTCCAGTCCACGAGTCTGCCCGCTTTGGCTGCCGCAATCGCGAGATCCTCCAGATACCAGTCCGACGCATCGACCGTCACATAGCCGTTCATCAACCCCCGCTGCTTGAGACCGGTGCGCACCGCATCGCGCTTGGCCCTGTTTTTGCCTCCTTCATCGAGAAACGGAAAGCGGAACCAGGGACGATAGTTGGGCCGGTCCTTCAGCCATGCCTCCGCCGCATCAATATCGGCGAGAAAGGCCCCGACCGATACCGAAGAAAGCTTGCTGTGACTGGCGGTATGATTGGCCAGGACATGGCCTGCTTTGGCATAGGCCGCGATATCGGCGGCATCATTGTCATGATCGGTAATCCGCCCCGGATTGATGAAGAAGGCCGCTTGGTCAATGCCCGCTGTTTCCAGCGCCTCGATCAGCAATTTTGGCCTGTCGTCAGGCGCCAGAAAAGCGCCAGGGCCGCGCGGGGCATCATCGAAACTGAAGGCGATGCGCTTGTCGGACATGGCGACCGAGGCAGGCTCGGCCGCTGCCTCACTCGCGCCAAATTCCGGTCGCCAAAAGGCGAACAGAACGATCGCCAGCAGAACCGACGACAAGAACAGCCGGTGACAGCGCTAGCAACGCGGCACCGGAAACAGAGTTGAGCAGATACCCATAAACCCAATGTCCGCCCGAAATGCCGGAAACTCCAGCATTTTGGGAGGATTGTCCTGATTTGGAACTCTGCCGCGCACAAGCCTTACCAGGCTTTTACCCCATGGTTGGAATGACAAAGGCATCCTTGTTGCCGCCATCCGCCGTGCCGTCGGGCCAGCGCTGGGTGATCGTCTTGACCTTGGTCCAGAATTTCACGCCTTCCATGCCGTGCTGGTTGGTGTCGCCGAAGGCACTGCGTTTCCAGCCGCCAAAGCTGTGATAGGCGACCGGTACCGGTATCGGTACATTGATGCCGACCATGCCGACATTGACGCGGCTGGCAAATTCACGCGCCGCGTGGCCATTTCGGGTGAAGATCGCGACGCCATTGCCATATTGGTGCTGGCTGGGCAGCGCGAGCGCTTCCTCGAAATTCTTGGCGCGGACAATCTGGAGCACCGGCCCGAATATCTCTTCCTTGTAGCTTTCCATATCGGTGGTGACATGGTCGAACAAAGATGGCCCGATGAAACAGCCTTCTTCATGGCCCTGCAACGAGAAGCCGCGGCCATCGACGACAAGCTCTCCGCCCTCATCGATGCCGGTTTGAATCCAGTTCTCGACACGCTTTTTGTGGGCCGGATTGACGACAGGTCCGTAATGGGCTTCTTCGTCGGTAGAAACGCCGACCCGCAATGCTGCCATGGCCGGGATCATTTTTTCTCGCAGGCGTTCTGCGGTTTCTTCTCCTACCGGAACAACAACCGGCAGCGCCATGCAGCGTTCACCGGCCGAACCGAAGGCCGCACCGGACAAATCATTCACAACCTGATCGAGATCCGCGTCTGGCAGCACGATCCCGTGGTTTTTCGCGCCGCCCATCGCTTGCACCCGCTTGCCCGCCGCGACGCCGCGCTGGTAGACATAATGGGCGATATCGGACGAGCCAACAAAGCTTATCCCGCCAATCGCCGGATGATCAAGAATGGCATCGACCATTTCCTTGTCACCGTGCAGGCATTGCAAGATTCCCGCTGGAAGGCCGGCCTCGAGCATCAGTTCACACAGCCGTACCGGTACCGACGGGTCGCGTTCGGAAGGCTTGAGGATGAACGCATTGCCGGCGGCTATTGCAGGCCCGAACATCCACATCGGAATCATCGCGGGAAAGTTGAACGGCGTGATGCCCGCGCCAATACCGATCGGCTGGCGCATCGAATAAACATCGATGCCGGGTCCTGCGCCGTGCGTATATTCACCCTTCAGGACGTGCGGGATGCCGCAGCAGAATTCGATAACTTCCAGCCCGCGCTGCACGTCGCCCTTGGAATCCGCGATAACCTTGCCATGTTCGATCGACAGCATATGCGCCAGTTCGTCCATATTCTCTTCGACCAGTTGCTTGAACTTGAAGAACACCCGCGCACGCCGCTGCGGGTTGGTCGCCGCCCAGGCCGGTTGCGCTGCCAATGCGGCGTCTACGGCCTGATCCAGCACCGCTGCATCACCCAGATCCACCTTGGCCTGAATCCCGCCGTTATTCGGGTCGAAAATATCACCCTGGCGGGCCGCCTTTGCGGTTCCTCCAGAGGCCAGAACATGGGTAATCGTGCGCATTGAATAGACTCCTGATTGCTTTTGCAGACTATATGCTATTAACCGCGCGAATGCACAACTCCTGTAGCGCTATCTTTATCGGCAATGTCGCATGATCGATGACAAAGCCGTCGGCCAGGACCGGCCTCTGGCAGGAATCGTCACCCGTTTGGCAGCAATGCTTTCGCTGGCGATCATGTTCGCATTCGTCAAACTGGCCGGCGAGCAAGGCGTGCATGTCACCGAAAGCCTGTTCTACCGCCAGTTGATCGCGATGCCGCTGATCTGCTTTCTGATCTGGCGCAGCCAGGTCGGCTGGCCATCGATCATCTCGAACAAGCACAGGCTCCATATCCTGCGCTCTATTCTCGGCATTTTCGCCATGGGCCTCAACTTCTGGGCGATGACCCTCCTGCCGCTCGCCGACGCGACCACGATCAGCTTTACCGTTCCCATATTCGCGACCCTGTTCGCGGCGCTGATCCTGCGCGAGAAGGTCGGCATCCGGCGCTGGTCTGCAATCCTGATCGGCTTTGTCGGCGTGCTGATTGTCATCCAGCCGGGCGGCTCGCTGATTCCGGCCTTTGGGGCGGCGGTGGCATTGGCCGGTGCGCTGGTGACGGCGTCGGTCACGCTCGTCATCCGCATGCTGGGACGCACCGAAACCAGCGTCGTGACGATCTTCTGGTTCTCGGTCTACACCCTGCCCGCGCTGACCATCTGCGCCTATATTTACGGCGGCGGGCATGATGCAAAGACCTGGGGCTATTTGCTCGGCATCGGCATATTCGGCGCGCTGGGGCAGTTGAGCATCACCCAGTCGCTGCGCTATGCGCCGGTGTCGACCATCGTCCCCATGGATTATAGCGCGCTGATCTGGGCGACCATTTTCGGCATCGTCATTTTCGGCCAGTTCCCCGGCCTCTCGATCTGGATCGGCGCGCCGATCATTATCGGCTCCGGCCTGTTCATCGCCTGGCGCGAACATATGAAGGCAGGCAAGCTGACGGTTGCCAAGGTGAGGCCAGGCGCATAGTCTCCTACGCTTGGGAGAGATTTTCATGCTGAACATCAAGCACCTTATTGCTGCGGCACTGGCACTGATTTTTGCCACTGGCGCGCTGGCCGAAGAGCCAACCCCAACGCTCCCCTACCCCGAAGTAACCGTCTTTGAAGCAGCCAAGATCATCACCATGGAGCCGGGCTATCCCGAGGCCCGCTATGTCGCCACCGCCAACGGGATCATCCTTGGCCTCGGCCAGTCGCTGGAAGATCTGGAAGCATGGACAAGAGATCGCAATGTCACCGTCGATCGCCGCTTCGCCAAGCAGATTCTGATGCCCGGCTTCATCGAGCCGCATATCCATCCGATGCAGACGATCATGATGCTGCCGATCCCGTTTATCAGCCCGGAAGAGTGGCAACTCCCCGGGAAGACCTATCCCGCGGCGCGCGGCAAGGCGCAATATGAGCAGCGCCTCCGCGAGGAACTGGCGAAGAGCGATGAGGCGCTGTTCATCAGCTGGGGCCATCACAAGCTGTTCCACGGCGACATGGACCGCGCCGAGCTTGACCGCATCGCGCCCGACCGGCCGGTGGTTGTCTGGCAGCGTAGTTTCCACGAGATCATCGCCAACAGCAAGGCGCTGGACCTGCTCGGCATCGGTACGCAAGACGCCTTTACCGCAGAGTTTGCCAGGCCCGAGATCGATCCGGATCATGCCGATTTCGCCAGCGGCGTCATGCACGAAACCGCTCTGTTCGGCGCCATCGAGAAGCTCCGGCCCTATCTCTTCTCGCCCGCCAAGATACAGCAGGGTCTGGTCGACATGCGCCAGATGATGCTCGAGAATGGCGTGACCACCAGTGCCGATCTCGCGTTCGGCGGCTTTGGCGGACCGGAGACGGAATCGCAGCTGTTCAAGAGTCTTTACGACCAGCCGACCACCCCATCCCGCATCCTGGCGATTCCGATCGCCCCGCTGGTCACCGGCGATCCCAATGTCTGGCTCAAGGAGATGAAAGCCAAATATGAGACTCCCAAATTCTTCTTCTCCAACCGTGTCAAGCTGCTCGCCGACGGCGCCTTCTTCGCTCAGTATATGCAGATGAACCCGCCCGGTTACAGCGACGGTCACGAGGGCAAGTGGCTGACCGAACCGGACGAACTGGCCAAGCAGACCAATCGCTTCTGGGATGCCGGATGGAATATCCACACCCATGTCAACGGCGATCGTGGCCTCGATGTCGTGCTCGGCATCACCGAAAAGCTTGCCCCGCGAAACGGCCAGCATATCATCATGGAGCATCTCGGCTATTCGACCGAAGCGCAGAACCGGCGGATTGGCGAAATGGGCCTCTATGTCTCCGCCCAGCCCAATTATATCCGGATCCTTGGCGATGCTTATGCGAAGACCGGCATGGGCCCGGACCGTGCGGCGCAGATGAGTCGGCTCGGTTCGCTGGAGCGCAAAGGCGTCCCGCTCGGCCTGCACAGCGACTTCAACATGGCGCCGATTGATCCGCTCTACCTCGCCTGGGTGGCGAGCAACCGGATCACCCTCGATGGCAATGTCAAGGCGCCGAAGGAGCGCCTTTCCCTCGACAAGGCCCTGCGTGCGATCACCGTCGAAGCGGCGCAAGTGATCGGCATGGACGCGATGCTCGGCAGCATCGCGACTGGCAAGAAGGCCGATTTCACCGTACTCGACCGCGACCCCTATATCGGCGGCGCGCCAAAGCTGCGCGAAGTGCAGGTGCAGGGCGTGATATTCGAAGGGCGCTGGTTCCCGGCAGAATAGGCCTCATATCACACCGTTCGCACTGAGGCGGTCGAAGTGCATTATTGACGCGCGAGGTCCTTCGACAGGCTCAGGACGAACGGTATATAATTGCAGTTCATACCCCAAAGTTGGTCAAAGTTGGGGCCAAGAACGCCTTTCTCGCGCGCTTCTTTAAAGGTTCTCCATTATTCAAAAAAGCCTGACACCAAAGGCCCGTTTTATTTTCCGTGACCTTTGCCCCAAAGCCGCTCGTTTACAGCCTTTTTCTGCCGCCAGCATAGCGCCGAGTGTGACCTTTCGGCAGTGGGTGTAATCCGCTCCGGCTGATTCACGCGGGCGGACGGTATCGCCGTCATTTTATCCAGGCTGTCAAAGAGCCGGAGAGAGGATAAGTGATTTGGGCGGGTGTAGGAAAGCAGTTTCCTGACTCGCCGCCGATCATTGGCGCTTGTCGTACTACCATTTTGCAACCAATGTGCAATCTGCCATCGGTCCCCCGAAACCATCCCGGAAGCGGGCTTTGCTCTATTATGTTGTTGCGATCTTCGGTTTGCTATTATTTGCAGGAGTTTTTTGAGCCTTCTCAATCTGCTCCGCAAGATATCCGACCAAAAGTTCCGGACGCATAGGCTTCTCGTAGATTGGCCCGATTTTATCCAGGTCCATCTTGGCAGCTCTTCTAGCGTCGCCGGTGTAAAACAGGCATGCAATCGAATGTTCCTGCAAATATGTTGCGACCGGAGACACATCGCCGCCGCCAACATTCAAGTCCAATATGGCACCATCAATGTCGTGAAACTTGGCAATTTGATTTGCGCTTGAACGATCCAGAATGGGGCCGAAGACGATCGCACCGGAACGCTCCAAGGTCTCTTTGATATCCATCCCCAGAAAAAGTTCATCCTCAACGAGCAGGATGCGTTTTCCCTTCAGGTCAGCAGAAGTTTCCAACAATTTTTTATGCTCCGGAACTTTAGGTGAGTAAAAAGCCACTGAACCTAAAACTCGTGTGACCGGATTCCGTTCCGTTATGAATGATTTGACAAGGCGCAGCGTCCTCAACAGTCCGGAACTTATACAATTACCCGCGCGTCATAATACCTGAAAAATTTCCTGGTGCTATTCTGCCTGCGTGCCAAATGACTGGAAGCTATTGAAGTGCTTTCTGGTTTCCGGCTCGACACCCTCACCAGACAAGAGCTTATCCAGTTCAGGCACGATATCTTCGCCCTTTTGATGGACGAGAATACCTGCCATTTTCCAGTCCGGGAATTGGCGCTGCCTGGTCTCGCGCCGATCAAAGATAACCATACCGTCATGGCGCGGATCTGTATCGATCAACCTGATGCAGCAATTAACACTGTCACGGGAACCTTCCAGAATCTGCATGAAGTTCAAACCGTTAAAGGCAAGCAATCCGGTCAGACCGAGTTCCTCGTTTCTCTGGTTGGCTTCATTTAAAATATTCCGAAAATCCGATTCTGCCAGATCGGGACGAGCAGTACTGACATAGCTAAGCGATGTTACCAATTCATTCGGCATTGCGCGATAACCCTTCCCGTTCCTACTGATGTTATAGGTGTAAAATCGGGTGTATCCGCTTTTTATGCTGCTGGCTAGTCAGCCTTCTGGTTGGCAACGAGGTGACCATTATGCACTGGTGAGAATTATCGGTGCGGGGCCAGCAAATTTGTTCTGCTCTAAACCCTGCCGAGCAGCGGTACCTCCAAGAACACGGAATTTCCTCTCATTTACAACCGCTTGACTCATAGAGATGGGAGATTGTCCCGTTAGCCTCTGGCTTGGTTATTGGTCGTGATTATCTTACAAATCGGTTGCTGCGTGTTTTTGAAGTCGAAATAACTGCTGCCAGTTTGCGTGGTAACAACCTACCGCGAAAGCGACGCCTGAAACGGGCCGTGTCACGCGGCGCCAAATCGCGGAAGACGTCAGCCATCCGACAAAACGGATTCCATCAGCAAAGCCTTGCCCGTCCATTGGTCGTCGTCAATCGCGGTTGCCAGAACGGCGGCGACATCGCCGCGCGCGGCTTTGCCCTTGGGATCGACATCGTCTCCGAAACGCATATCGCGGGTTCCGTCGTCGTCGGTGAGGCTGACGGGCCGGACGATGGCAAAGTCGAGCCCCGAGGCCTTCAGATGCTCGTCTGCCTCGTGCTTGGCTTGAAGATAATATCCAAGCTCGCTTTCGGGGTCGGGATCGTCCGCGCCAGCGCTGCTCAGCATCACAAAGCGGGACACGCCCGCCTCGGCGGCAAGGTCAATCAGCCGTTTGGCACCGTCCCGATCGACCTTGTCGGTCATTTCAGGGCTGGTGGACCCGCCGGAACCGGCAGCAAAGATCACCGCGTCGCAGCCATCGCATACGCCGCTGTGAAGATCGGTCAAATCGCCGCGGCGCAGGGTTACGTCGTCTGCCAGCGATCCGGTGTCAGAAGATTCACGCACCAACGCGATCGGCGAATGACCTTTAGCTTTCAGCTGTTCAACCAGCCGTAGCCCGGTTTTGCCGGTAGCGCCGGCGACAAGAATATTCATCAGATGCTCCGTTAATTGAGGTTTACAGCAGGGCGAGCAGCTGACGGGCTGCTTCTGCAGAGGATGCGGGGTTCTGGCCGGTCACCAGCTTGCCATCGACAAGCACGAAAGAGGCCCAGTCGTCGCCCTTGCTATATTTTCCGCCATTTTCGATCAGCATGTCCTCGACAAGAAACGGCACAACCCCGGTCAGGCCGACAGCCTCTTCCTCGGTATTGGTAAAGCCGGTCACTTTTTTACCAGATACAAGGGGTTTGCCGTCAGTATTTCTAGGATGTTTGAATATCGCGGGTGCGTGGCAGACGGCGCCAACAGGGCGATCACTTGCCGAGAAGGCTTCGATCAATGATGTGCTGTCATCATCTTCTGCCAAGTCCCACAGCGGGCCGTGACCACCGGGATAGAAGATTGCGTCAAATCCGTCGGCGGATATGGTCGACAGGATGGCCGTATTGGCCAGTTCTTTCTGGGCCGCTTCATCAGACTTGAAACGCTTTGTATCATCGGTCTGGGCATCTTCCGTGTCGCTCGACGGGTCGAGCGGCGGTTGGCCACCCTTGGGCGAAGCAAGCGTGATGTCCGCGCCAGCATCCTTGAACACATAATAAGGTGCGGCAAATTCCTCGAGCCAGAAGCCCGTCTTCTTGCCGGTGTCGCCGAGCTCGTCGTGCGATGTAAGAACCATTAGAATGTTCATTGATCTGCCTTTTTCTGGTGAATAATTTGCTCTTCTCACAACCAACGCACTGCCCGCGCTTCGGTTGCGCAGTCGGGAGCTATAGTTCGGGGCCGGGCTGAGGACCGCTCGTCATATTGCACCGATCTGTCAGGAACAGGCCAGATCAATAGATGTCGTTACGGTGGAGCTTGCTGTAAAGGATTTGGTGTGCCACTAGGATAATACACCAAGCCGTTTACAGAAAGGCGGTATCGCTTTGTCAGATCAATCAACAACATCAATCCCTATCAGCGATAATACCGGCAAGTTCAATGTGGGAGCGCTGTGGGATCTGCTGATTGTGATGGCAACGCTGGTGATTGTGAAGCAATCATTCTTGCCATTCACCTTTCTTTATGCCGGTCCGATATCGACCTTCAGCGCAATGGCGGTCGGCACCTATCTGCTTTGGCGACGGGGATTGGGTTGGAAAGATCTGGGGCTTCGCTGGCCGGAAAAATGGCTGAGGACGGTCGGATTGACCTTGTTGTCCATGGTTCTTTTCATCGTCGCGACTCAAACCATGGAGCTGGTAGCGGACTATTTCTTTGAGGATGTCGGTACCAGCGGACGATTTGATCATGTCGAAGGCAATTTGACCGCTTATATCGGGATCATGTTTCTGACCTGGACGCATGGGTCTTTCTTTGAAGAATTATTGTTTCGCGCATTCGTCATCGATCGGGCGAGCCATTTTCTGGGCGGGGGATTGAAAGCAGATCTGATTGCTGTGCTCATCTCCTCGATCTTTTTCGGGTATCGCCATTATTACTATCAAGGCATGCACGGGGCGCTAATAACCGGCGCCGGAGGATTTGCTTTTGCCATGCTCTATCTCTGGTTTGGCCGCAAAAACATAATGCCGCTCATTTTTGCCCACGGTATTTTCAATTCCCTTGCACAGACATTCAGGTTCCTGGGTATCGAAGATTGACGGCAGCTTTGCGCCTCAAGCGAGCAAATCGGATTCTCAGATCGCCGCCATCTGCTTGCGCCTGTTGTGCAACCATATCCCGATGGGAATGCAAACCGCCGTCAATCCCGCCATATACATCCCGCTGACAGGATCAGCGACAATGAAGGCGATCAGCAGTCCGGTGTCGAGCAGCAGCACGAATCCGGGCAGATAGGGATAGCCGATAGCCTTGAACGGGCGATCAAGATCGGGCAGTTTTTTGCGCAAGACAAACAGAGACGCTTCATAGAGCACAAAACCGAAAATGATCAGCGCGCCCATCAGGCGGAAAACAAACTCGAACCCGCCGGAAAAGATCAGCAAGATCACAAAAATTGCGGTAACGCCCAGGCCGAAATCCGGTGTCCCGCCCTTGTTGACCCGCAGGGCGGCGGAGAAAAACAGTCCGTCTCTCGCCATTCCGAACAAAACGCGCGGGGTTACCATCACACTGGCGTTCAACGCCGTTATCGCGAGCAAAATCGCCAGCGCCGCGACAATCACGACCCCTGTAGATCCAAAAAGCTGTTCCAATACCAGCGCGGCTGGCAAATCGGAAGTGCGGATAGCCTGGATTTCCAGCGCCTTGAACAGACTGGCATTGAGAATGAAATAGACGACCGTGATCGTCAGGATGGACAATCCAATGGCTCTGGGAAGATTGGCCAACGCCTTCTCGTCTTCCTCGACAAAATTGATCGATGTTTCCCAACCTGCATAGGCTCCGTAGATCAACTGATATGCCAATATGATCGACAGAAAGCTCAACGGAACCGCAACTTGCGGAGCTGGTGGATTGGCTTCGGCAAACAGGCCAGTGAGCGCCACCGGCTGAACCGGATCGACGAAAAATGCGATGCCGATGACGATGCAAAGGAAGATCATTTTCGCGCAGCTGCCAATGGTTTGCGCAGTGCCGCCTTCCCGGACACCGATCCAGTTCAGGCCGAATACGGCAAGCACAAAGCAGGTCGCGGTCACCACGGTATAGGCCGCGAGAGAAGGGAATATTATCGCGAGAAAATTGGCGCAAACGATGGATAAAGCAGCGCAGGCCGCGACCAGCGACAACCAATAGGTCCAGCCGGAGAGCAACCCCATGGATTCGCCAAAAGCCAAGCGAACCGGCACGAACACGCCGCCGGCTTTGGGGACGCATGTGATGAGTTCGGAAGCGACATTGGCGGCGAGCAGGACATGCAGGCCACCCAGCACCCAGAGACCGAGCACGATACCCATAAACGGCACCTGATCGACAACCGGACCGGTTGTCCGCATGATCCCGGCTCCGATGACTGCCCCGACCCCGACCGCCAATGCGAAAATGAAACCCAGCTTTTTCTGAAGCTGTCCCGAACCGGCGTTCTGGCTATCTGAAATATTGATGTCCCCCAACATCGACCCCGATCAGAGGCTAAGCGCTTTCAATATATATGCAAATCTTTTCTTGGTGACGGGTTATCGCCATCCGCTATGCCTTCGCGGCTCAGAAACCATGCTCCGCATTGTCCGTCGCTTGCGCTGCTGCCATGAGGATAGTCCGGTTGTCGCCGTGTCAACAAATGCGGTGTATCAAATTGGTTGGATTTGGGATATTCGCTAAAATTTGACGCCGAGGTGTAGTCCAATTGTCCAATTTTTCTACTCGGTCGTTGATATCGGCACTTGGGTGCTTTTTTGCATTTTTTGTTTTTGCATTTGACCCGGCCGCCGCAGCGACCTGCTCCATTGCCACCGCGCAAGGCGCTGCTCCGGCCTCGTGGCAAACCTATTGCTGGTTCGATTTCTCGACATATAACGACGCCACAGCGCGATCCTCCGGCGGTCAAAATTTTTCCTTCAGCCTGACCGACGGCTCCACGCTCACCTTCAATCTCAAGGCCACAACAACGGCGACCCCGGCAGCGGCAGCAATCGCAGCACCCAGCTGGTCCGGCGCAGCGGTCGGCAATTCATCCTTTCTCGGGATTCCCGGGAAACCGATACTTTATACATCCAATAGCGGATCGACGGTCACCTTTACCTTTAGCGCCATCAATATTATTCCGCCACCGGGAGTCGCATCGGTCACCAACTATGCCTTTGTCGCAGCTGATGCGGAATCGACCGATAACAGCGAATATCTCAATTTCACCACCAATGGGTCGGGATGGGCAATACTCGATGCCGTCCCGCCGATCAGCGGTTCGCAATTTCCCGTATTGTCCGGCGTCGGCACCACCACCTTGAACGAAGCGGGCGGCGGACAGACCGGCAATATGGGCGGCTATATCGCCGGCACCAACAAACCCACCACGGTTGTCGCCCAAATGCGGGGGCAAGGCCTGCAGGGCATGATGTTTGCCATCCGCTTTGCCTCGATCAAGCTCAACAAGCTGATCACCAGCACCCGGATCGCGCCAGCCGATCAATTTACCTTCCGGATAACCTCGACATCGTCAGGCAGCACGCTGGCCTCCGGCACAACCACGGGTACCGGCAACGGCCCGTTCACTGCCGCGGTAATCTCGACCGCATCGGGTATTCCGATAACATTGTCGGAAGTGATGGCGAGCGGCAGCACAAACAGCCTGTCCCATTACCGCGGTTCCCTGACCTGTACCAATGCGTCAGCCGGGTCGCCAACCGTCATGCCGGTCAATGTCGTAACCAGCAGTTATAATTTCGGGTCGCTCAACTTTGGCGATGTCGTGAGTTGTACTTTCACCAATATTGCTTATCCGCATGTCAGCCTCAGGAAACAGCTGACGGCGGCGGGGCGGGTGTTTTCGACCGATCAGTTCACCCCGCGGATCATGAAAGGCGCGGCGGTCGTTGCCTCGACAACAACCAGCGGCACGGGATCGACCGTCAACAGCGGTACGATTGCAATGACGCAGCTGCTCGACAGCAACGCTTATACACTGGATGAAATCGCGGCCGGCACCACCGAGATTGCCCGCTATTCGCAATCGCTTTCCTGCACCAATGGCTACGGGAGTTCGACCACGACATTGCCGAATGCTCCGGGCATATCTTTCACGCCAAAAACCGGAGACGTCATCACTTGTGTCCTGACCAACAACCGGATGGCACCCAATGCCGATCTGGTCGTGGTCAAACAGTCAAAGATAATATCCGACCCCGTCAATCTCACGATCAATCCCAAAGCCATCCCGGGTGCGATAATAGAATATGCTATCAGTGTATCCAACCGCGGCGATGTGCCAGTCGATGCGAGCAGCATCAGGATCAGCGACGCATTGCCGTCGGATGTTACCTATAATGCGGCGGTTCCGGTAACCTTTACCAACGGACCAGCCCCTAGTGGATTATCCACTTTCAATGCCTCGACAATGGTCAAATTCTCAAACCAGTTGAATGGCGGCCCACCCTATACCTATTCGCCCAACACCGCCGGTTTTGACACTGCCGTACGCGGGATATCGATCAGCCCGGCGGGAACAATGTCGGCGGCCACCGGGACAGCCAAACCAAGTTTCATCGTTACTTTTCAGGTACGTTTGGATTAGGATCAGAATCGGGCACAGCTTTCGACAGAACATCACGTCCGTCCGGCACCCGATGCCCGCTCTCTCCCGACAGCGGGCATTGCGTCATCGTGTTTTCTCCGCCAGACAGGAATTTTCAGACGTCAGCTAAATAGCGGGTCCACTCCATCCAGCCAGGGACCATTTCATCCGGGGGCATAAATTGGCATTTATCAATCATTTTGACGAGAAAGAAGTCGAACTGGAATATGTGCAAAGCGAGCGCGCTTCGCGGCTCAATTCCATCAGGGCGGTCATCGTTCTCGGGCCGCTGATTTTCCTCGGGTTCTTCATGTTGACCCCGGTTTTTTCCTCCAACGAGGCCTTTGCGACGTTTAATATCACGACGGTGGTAACGGTCGGTTTTTTTGCTTTGATGATGTTTTTTACCGGTACGCGCCATTATATCGAACAGCCCTGGGTGGATCTTTTGCCGTTCATTTGCCTGTCAATTGCTGCGGCGATTCTGATGACGGTGCTGGTTCGCACTGTCGCATTCGATGATCTCGATATCACCAAAATTTCCGTGGTCTTCTTTGGCCTGATTTACTTCATCGCCAGCGTCGCGTTCGTCGCTAATGTGAGGCTCTTCATGATCTGGGCGATCGGTATGCTGGCGGTATTCATCGTCTATATGGATACCCACGGGATCGAGATCGACGAGATGTATCATACCGTTGTAAACATAGGTTTTTTCCTGTTGTTTGCGGTATTTTCCAACTGGGAAGTCGATCGCCGGGCGCGCGAGATGTTTGTCAGTCGACAACAGCTCAACCTGGAACGCAAGAAAACCGAGAAGCTCCTCTACAATGTATTGCCGCAAGCGGTTGCCAAACGCCTGCGGGCGGGTGAGGTGGTTGCCGATTCCTTTTCCGACATATCGGTCGTTTTTATCGATATTGTCGGCTTCTCGAAACTGTCCAAGCAATTGTCCCCTGGTCATCTGGTGGAGCAGTTGAACGGGTTTTTCCTCATCGCCGATCAATGTGCGACCCGCTATGGCATCGAAAAAGTAAAAACCATCGGCGATTGCTACCTCGCGGTCTCCGGCGGCACGGCTTCCGATGGTCCTGGCGCGAAAGATGCGGTCAGTTTTGCAAAGGACGTGATCCGCGAAATGCAAAGCCGGGCCAGCGAAAGCGGGATCGACATCAAGTTGCGGGTCGGCGTTCATTCCGGGCCGGTGGTCGGCGGCGTGGTCGGGACGAGCCGGCTTGCCTATGATTACTGGGGAGATACGATGAATATCGCCAGCAGGATTGAAGGCGCGGCGGAACCCAATGGTATCGCGGTTTCCGCAGCGACCTATTTCCAGTGTACCGGAAGCCATGAATTTGATCCGCCCGAGACCATCCCGCTGAAGGGGGTAGGAGATACTGTCATATATCGCCTCAAACCGGATATCGCGGAACAGTGAACCACCTAATGTCTCGACCGGATGACCAAGACAATCCTGCTCGAACAAGGTCGCAAAGACGCAAAGAAGTTGGATGCTGTCTTCCACCCATTGCGTCTTTGTGAATCCGGCAAAGAGCCGATGCGAGGATAGCTGATTTCGGCGGTTGCGGGCAGATTAATCATTATCGATCCCATCCAACGCTCGCGGCGGGTCACATCAATCGGTGCCGGATAAAGTCGCTTGTGACGATGTCCGCTTCAACCGGGAATCGGGCATTAGCTTTGGTCGCTTTTGACGGCAACAACTGGGTGGCAAGCTGACGTAACTGTTTCGTATTGAAGGGTTTTTGGGGTATTATCACATTAACTTGTTTGAACTGATGTAGTGAGTTAATACGCTAAGGCAATAACGCGTGTCGGACAGCTATTAGGGAGATTTAAACATGAAACCACTTTCTGGAATTATTATCATCCTGGTAGCTGTTTCAATTTTTGGGACAGCGCGTCCCGTTACAGCGCAAGACAAGGTTGAACAGGGGTCTGAGAACGCGGCGAATGGACAGATCACCCAATTGGAGGGAATACCCGAGGCTATATCGGAATTGATGAAACAGCATCACTTTGACCCCTCGGTGGAATCCGATCCTGCTTACATTGTCACACAGCAGCGCGTGGCTGAGCTCGCTAGAACCTCTTCATCGCGATCTGAATTCGTTTCCGGGTTTAACAAAATTTGGCGGGAAGGTCCTTTCTCCCATGTTCAGCTATCGGTAGCAAAATCCACTGCACAGGAAATGGCAACTTATTTCGACTCTATTCGGATTGGTGGCGGCGGAGCAGTTCTCGAATGGGATGATGACGTTGCTATCCTTAGTATAAAAACTATGATGGGCCTTGATACAATTGAAGAGATTGATGCGGCTTATGAGGAGATAACCGCACGACAGGCACGAGCCTTGATCGTCGACTTACGACAGAATGAAGGAGGCGCATTTGCTATAAAGCCGCTGCTCGCACATGTCCTGACGGAACCTGTCGATGGAGGTGTATTTGTGTCGCGCCGATGGACAGGGCAGCATGATCGCTATCCAACCGTTGACGAAGTAAAGCTAATCGAACCTTGGCAGGGATGGTCGATCAAAGCTTTTTGGAATGACCTCCAGACAAGTGAAATGATACGCATGCAACTGATGCCATCTGGACCGACATTCGATGGTCCAGTGTATGTTCTGATTAGCAAAAAAACGGCCAGTGCTGCCGAACTTGCAGCTGATGCATTTTCTGCTTCCGGTCGGGCGGTGTTGATTGGCGAAAAGACAGCTGGAGAAATGTTGTCGCAAACGTTCTTTGATTTACCCCATGGTTTGCAACTATCATTGCCGGTTGGTGACTATTATGCTTTTCATTCAGGCCGGATCGAAGGAAAGGGTGTTCAGCCTCACATTGCAACAAATGCCGGCGAAGCGATGATGGCAGCCAAGAAATTAATTGGTCAGTAGTTCTCGCGACTTCTGGAACCAGTTCCCAATGTCCGCTTTTGATGCTGTGGACGGCGTGCCCCACCAGCTGAGTCGAGCTGGTATATTGAAGGTGGCAATACCGCCAGCATAGGAGC
>RCMY010001108.1_pt1 | contig 30011 bp, 20 predicted proteins | sample 2041341 | NCBI WGS metagenome assembly RCMY01 (sample SAMN09708234, study PRJNA481090) | Marine sediment metagenome, whole genome shotgun sequencing project. | reverse complement strand
GGGCTTGTGGTTGGGGTCACGGTACGTACGGTGCGGAGCATCGATCGGAATCGCCCGTTCGTTCTCATCGGCAAACCCTTTGATCGCCCGATCCAACGACGGATGCGCTTGGATCGAGAGCGGGATCTCGGCCGCCAGAACCTTGAACAGGAAGGGCAGCTGGCCGAACGTCTGGTTGACGGCGCGACCCAGCATCGCAACCGGATCGGCCGCTATGGCGTCGAAAAGGGTCCGACCATCAACGAGCCGACTCGACGCTTTGGGGTGTGCCCCCATCCACAGTTCGGCTTCGGGCCTGCCGGTCGACTCGGCGCCAACGAGGGTGGAGAGCGATCCGACCTGACCCCAGGCGTAGTGCTGGATGTCGCAGTCGAGCGGTTCCACGTTGCTTGGACCGGTTGAGCTCTGATCAGCTGTCATATCGAGGTCATCACCGACTGCACCTCGGCCACCCGTTTGGTGACGGCATCGGTGGTTGGCGCTTCGAGGTTGAGGCGCAGGAGTGGTTCGGTGTTCGATGCCCGCAGGTTGAACCACCAATCCCCCAGGTCGACGGTGAGTCCGTCGAGCCGGTCCATACTTGCCTCGGCGTAGTGCTGAGCAACGTGGTCGATCACCGCAGCAGCATCAGCAACCGTGGTGTTGATCTCGCCGGAAGCGGCGTAGCGGTCGAGCGGGGCGAGCAGTTCCGAGAGCGTGCCGTCGAAGGCGCTGAGTTCGGCCAGGGCCATGATGGCGGCGATGAGCCCCGAGTCGGCCCGCCAGTTGTCGGCGAAGTAGTAGTGGGCCGAGTGCTCGCCCCCGAAGATGGCGTCTTCCTCGGCCATGTGAGCCTTGATGAACGAATGCCCGACACGAGAACGGAACGCCACGCCGTTCGATTCAGCAATGACTTCGGGCACCACCTTCGAACAAATCAGGTTGTACACCACGGTGCGACCGGGATGCTTGGCGAGGATCGACCGGGCCAGTAGCGCCGTGGTGAGCGAGCCCGACACCGGCTGGGCCTTCTCGTCGACGAGGAAGACTCGATCGGCGTCGCCGTCAAAGGCGAGGCCGATGTCGGCACCGACCTCGAGGACCCGGGCCTGCAGGTCGCGCAGATTCTCCATGTTGAGCGGATCAGCGGGATGGTTGGGGAACGTGCCGTCGAGTTCCGGATAGAGCAGGTCGAGTTCGAACGGGAGGTCGGCGAACGCGGCGGGGACAACGAGGCCCCCCATGCCGTTTGCGGAGTCGACGACGATCTTGAGCGGTCGTAGCTTCGAGGTGTCGACGAAGCTGTGCACGTGGGTGACGAAAGCGTCGAGCAGATCGGTCGACCGCATGGTTCCGGGAGCCGCGGCCGGGACGGGAGGGTTTCCTCCGAGCACGGCTGCAGCGGTGGCCTTGATCGCGCTCAGGCCGGAGTCTTGTCCGATCGGTGCTGCGCCCGACAGGCACATCTTGATGCCGTTGTAGCCTGCCGGATTGTGCGAGGCGGTGAACACGACGCCGGGCATGTCGAGCGAGCCGGCGGCAAAGTAGATCATGTCGGTCGAGGCCAGACCGATGTCGATCGCACTCAGACCTTGCCGGGCGGCACCCCGCGCGAAGGCCTCGGCCAGTTCAGGCCCGGATGGGCGCATGTCTCGACCGATGACGATCTCGGTCGTGTCCGGTTCGATCTCGGCGATGAACGCCGCGAAACCGACACCCAGCGCTTCACAGACCGTTGCCGTGATCTGATCGGGGTAGGTGCCACGAATGTCGTAGGCCTTCACGATGGCGTTGAGCGAGGTCAGGGCGTTGGCGTTCACCGCAGCAAGGTTAGAGGAGGTCGAAGCCCGGATGGCTCGATTGGGCAACGCTCTTCAGTCGACGGTGGTCGGAGGACCCACCCCAGCCGTGGTGGGTGGGTCGGTCGACACGGGGTCAGCAGACGGCGCTGCGACTGCAGATGGTTCCGGAGCATCAGAAGCGTCGGCAACGTCGGATGTCTCTGGAGGATCGCCGGGTTCCTTCCTTCGGTGATGGTCGGCAACAACGAGACCGCCGAGTCCGATGAGGCCGAGGAAGGTAAGGCCATAGCCGAGGAAATCGATCAGGGTGTAGCCGTAGTGCAACTCGACGTTGGTATCGGTTGGCACGACGATCATGAGGTTCGGACCGGCGCGGTACGGACCGTCGGCCCCACTCACCTTCCAGTTCGGGAAGTAGGACGCCTTCACGAGCACCGGTGTCCCGATCTGATCGACCGAGAACGAAATCCGATCGTTGTCGATGGCGATGTCGGAAACCGTGGCTGGAGTGATCGCTTCGCCATCGGTCGGGAGGAGCACGTCGACTCGGTCCCAGTCGCTCGGTCCGCTCTCGGCAGGCAACGCCTCGTAGGTCTCCGCCTGGTTGTAGGCCGTGACGGCCTGGCTGATCCAGCCGGTTTCCCACTTTCCTGCGAGCTCACCCATGTCGGATGGGCCCCGGGCAACGACCGGCATGGTGTCGAGCCCTTCGACCAGTTCGTTGTCGTCGACTTCGAAGATGACCCAGGGCTCCGACGTTGCCAGCTCGGTCAGATCGTCACGGGTACGGGCCGCCGCAATGGCGGCGTCGGTTTGGGCCATGTAGTACTTGACCCCCATGACCTTGAGTTGGGCGATGCCGGTGTCGATGTCGAAGCCCCGGTACGGCAGTTCGCGCTGGGCCCGCGACGGGTTCTCCGACAGGACCGACTGGTTGAGGAAGTGGAACGGTGTCGTTGCCGACGACTCGAAGTAGAGGCCTTCCATCGATCCGATGCAACCGTCGGTCCAGTGAGGCAACAGCATGAGCGCCATCGGCGTGCCGTAGCGGTCGAGTCCTGAGTCGTATTCCCACATGGCTCGACCGCAGCCGTTGGATTGGCCGATCTCATCCATGGTGTCGACCACCGTTCGGTATTCGAGGAACGATGGCTTCTCTTCGTAGCCCGAGTAGTTCCACGCCACCCACGAGGGAATGAAGCTACGGGCGTGGGAGCGGATGCCGGCCCAGGTGTAGATACCGCTCTCGTTCAGTCCGCCACCGGGGAGCGCTCGTAGCGGAATGGCGATCCCGACGAGTGTGAGGGTGACGCCGAGCGCAACCGAGCCGATCATGGTGCGCCGGTCGGGTCGATCGAATCGCTCGCTGATTGCGATTGCACTGAACCGGGCGACAAGTGCGATGCCGACGGCGGCGGCGAGATAGACCGAGAGGTAATAGAATGGCGTGAGTCGTGCGTTCCACAGTTTGCCCTCGCCAAGATTGGCGACGGCGACGGCGAAGACGCCGGCCATGATCGAGAACATGATGCCGATGCGGTCACGGGTTGCGAAGGCGAGCACGGCTCCAACAGCCGCGACCGGCAGCGCCACCTTCATCGGTGTCGTCAGGAGCAGCGGACCGATCTCGTTCTTGCGTTCCCACCCCATGTCGTTGAAATACGCACTCTGCAAATAGAACGGCGCCAGCCAGAAACATGCCAGCAATGCCGCGACGGGACCCGTGACCAACAGCCATGAGAAGCGAAGGCGGACTCGTTCGTCGGCAACGACGATGGCAAGCGCAACCGCCGACGCCGCCCCGATGGTGCCGAGGAACACCGGCACCGAAACGGTGTCGGCGAGCGCCATCGGGGCAAGAGCGAAGGTGATGGCAATGGCGACGACCCAGAGTCTCGGCACCTTCTGATCGATCAGCATGGCGAGCGTCAGACCGAGGAGGGCGAAGAAGAGTGGAATGAGGTGTGACAGTGCAACGAGCGAGATGACAACCGCCGCGATGGCACGTGAGCTCGGTTTGCCAAGCGCGTGGAGGTCCATCCCGCGGATGGCCAGCCCCATGGCGACCAGGCTGAGACAGAGTCCGATCGAGAAGGCAAACTCGCCGGCCAAGGTCGAAGCGATGTTTCCGCCGTAGATCGAGAAGTTCGTGTCGAAGAGGAAGACGGTGGCGCCGAACGCCATGAATGCCGGCACGGGTTCACGGGCACCGGCGAGTTTCCCGAGTGCCCATGCCGCGACCGGGAACCCGACCAAGCCACTCACACTGACGAGCTTGAAAGCGACGCCGTAGGGCAAGCTGATGGCGAGGAGTGCAACGGTGATGCCTGCAAGGATGAGCGGCACCCGCCACTGGGCGAACCTGCGGGCCGCGAATCCGCAGACGATGACAGCAACGAGCGCCACCGGAATGCCGACGGTCAGGCCCAGGCCGGCGTTGAGCGCAACGATGGCCAACGATGGAATCACCATGTAGAAGTGGTACGCGGGGAATCCGGCGTACCAGTCGGGCGTCCATCCCGAGAGGCGTCCCTGCGAGAGCAGATTGTCACGCAGGTAGGCAGGCCCCCAGACGTGGGCGCCCATGTCACCGCCTGACGGTGTGGTGTTCAAGAACAACAGGTCGGGGCGCAATTGAACGAACACGAAGATCGAGCAAGCGAGCGCCGCCAGGAGCCCGAGGAACGAGATCAGCGAATCATGCGGCTCCTCAGCAGGTGTTTCGCCCGCCTGTGGCTCAACGACTCTGGGCTCATAGGCGTGCGGGTCATCACGTCGGGATTCGTCGGCGATGGCTACCGGTGGACTGAGCGCCACCGACTCATCCATGACCATCGGGGATCTCGAGGACTCGACGAGCTGTTCGTCAGCGGGTACTGATTCATCGAGTACTGATTCATCGAGCACCGGCTCATTTGTTCCTGGATCGAGGAGCGATTGCTCGCCATTGGCGGGATCGTCGAGGAGTGCATCGCGCACCTCGCTGACCAATGCCGCGTCATCTCCACCGCTCGGTTCGAGGTCGCTCGGTTCGAGCTGGCCCGGTTCGAGGTCGAGGTCGGAAAGCGTGGCCGACGAAGGCTCCCTGGGGAGCCCCGGCGATTCGGGGTCGTGATCCACAGACATGACCGCAACATCGTGGCATCCCCAGCTCCGAATGCGACGTCAAGCCAGAAAAAGTCTCCGGCGAGTCGAGGGGTGACCGCCAGGAAGCGAGGGTGCCACCTCTCCGTGCTTCTTCTCAGTGCTTCTTCACTGTCGGGGCTTCCTCACTGTCGGGATCGCATCAAGCAGGCGAGCGACGGCGTCCCGCGTGGAGGCCGACTTCGGTGAGAACGTCCTGTAGCTCGACGGGCTCACCGGCCATCGACCACACACGGGTGTCGCACGTGTCGCACGACTCCATGTCGACAACGTTTCCGTCGAACGCCATGGCGATGACCACGGCATCGGCAGTGCATCGTCGGCAGGGTCGAATCGTGCTGTCCATGTACCGTGCATCGGACGTCAACCACAAAGAGTGAGCGACCAACACCCAAATGGACCGCTCGGCCCCTCGCGTTGGGCCATCCAGCCGGAATCCGCACCACCAGACATGGGCCGCACGAACCATCACGTCGTCGCGAAGGGCCGGCAGCACACTCATTCGGCTCAGCGGGGGATCATGCTCAACTGGCCATGAGGACGGCGAAGGTGACGCCGTTGAAGGCAAGGTGCGCGGCCCACGACGGTCCGAGCCGGTCGTACTTCACCCTCAAATAGCCGAGAATCAGGCCGAACACGAACAACCCGGGGAACTGCAGCGGCTGGAAATGGGCGGCGGCGAACAGCAGACCCGAGAAGGCGATGGCGGCGTTGTCTGGCAGCCGACGACGCAGGGCGCCCATCAGCAGACCGCGATAGAAGATTTCCTCGACGAGTGGCGCCATGACGACGACGAGAATGAACATGAGCACGATGTCGGCCGGTCCGTCGATGCGATCGAGGAGCTCGCGGGCAGCATCGCCAGGATCTTGGTCGACCAGCTTGTTGATTGGCCAGTAGAGCAGCGGAATGATCGCCAACTGGGCAACGAGGCCAGCGGGAAATCCGACGACGAGATCTGATGGCACGAGCCGCATGCCGAGATCGGCAATCGCACCATTGCCGCGCTTGGCCGCAGTGATCACCGGACCGAGGCCGTAGGCGAGCCACTGTGGCACTTGCACCAAAACGAGCATGACGACCGGCAATGTGCGGGGAAGGTCGCCGCCCTCGAGCACCCGCAGCGCTTCGATGACCAGGAACTGACCGAGCACGGCCGCCAGGTACCAGCCGCCGACTTCGGCAAAACCCCACCTTGGAGCAGGCGGCGCCGCTGGTGGCACGGTGGTCGACCCAGACTGCGTCACTCCCCGACCCTATCTCTGCCCCAAATCTCTGCCGCAACCGACGTCCGCCCACCGCTGAAGTCCGGCCACAACGGGCCGCTGCCGCGTCCTGCCTGCCACCGGATGGCTGCCGTCGCTCCCCCACCAGGCAGCGACTGCCCGACCAAGTCATCACAAGTCAAGCACCCTAGACTTACTTCTATGTCTGAAAAAGGCTCCACCCCGCCCCCACCGCCGCCCGGACGCAACCCTCGTATGCCCGGCCGTGCCGACGGCGGCTTTCCGCGATGGGCCCTCTGGGTTGTCGTTGGTGTGCTGATCGTTCTGATCGGAGTGATGGCCAGCCAGAACTCCAATGGAACCAACGAGATCAGCTACACCCAGTTCAAGCAAGACGTCACCGACGGCAAGGTCAAGTCGATCGAGTACGACAACGCCAGCGCGAAGATCGAGGGGGTTTTCCGGGCTCCCGGCGAGGGCAACGACGACACCGAAGCTTTCACCACCACCGGCTTCAACCCGTTCCCCGAACCCGATCTCGAGCTGCTCTCGGCCAACGATGTCGAGGTCACCCCCAAGACCCCAGGCAGCAACATTTTCATGAGCCTGCTCAGCCTCTTCTTGCCGTTGATGCTGATCATCGCCTTCTTCTTCTGGCTGTCGAAGCGTCAGCAGTCGCAGATGGGCGGCATCATGTCGATCGGGCGGTCGAAGGCCAAGACGTACTCGACGGAGCGTCCCGGCACCACCTTTGACGACGTCGCCGGATACGCCGCGGTGAAGAAGGAAGTCACCGAGGTCGTCGACTTCCTGAAGGATCCGACGCTCTTTGCCGACATCGGCGCCCGAATTCCGAAAGGTATTCTGCTCGTCGGTCCGCCGGGAACGGGCAAGACGCTCATCGCGAGAGCAACTGCCGGCGAAGCCGGCGTTCCCTTCATGTCGGTTACCGGTTCGGACTTCATGGAGATGTTCGTAGGTGTCGGCGCCAGCCGTGTCCGAGATCTGTTCTCCGAGGCTCGCAAGATGGGCAAGGCCATCATCTTCGTCGACGAGATCGATTCCATCGGTCGTAAGCGCGGCGCCGGCCTCGGCGGCGGCCACGATGAGCGTGAGCAGACCCTCAACCAAATGCTCGCCGAGATGGACGGCTTCGAGACCACCGAAGGCATCGTGATGATGGCGGCCACCAACCGGCCCGACATCCTCGATCCGGCGTTGCTACGCCCCGGTCGTTTCGACCGCCAGGTTGTTGTCCCCCTGCCTGAACTCGACGATCGCCGCAAGATCCTCGAGGTGCACATGAAGCACAAGAAGTTGGCCGAGGACGTCGACGTCGACCTCATCGCTCGGGGAGCTCCCGGTATGAGCGGCGCCGACTTGGCGAACCTCGTCAACGAGGCCGCACTGTTCGCCGTTCGTCGCGGCGAGAAGCGAATTCACGCATCCGACTTCGATGCAGCACGCGACCGCGTGCTCATGGGCGTCAAGCGAGACTCCATGGTTCTGTCGCCGAAGGAACGCGAGGCGGTCGCGTACCACGAGGGCGGCCATGCGCTCTGCGCCGCGATCCTGCCAAACGCCGACCCGTTGCACAAGGTCACCATCATCCCCAGCGGTATGGCACTCGGCGTCACCATGCAGCTCCCGTTGGAGGATCGCCACCTCTACCGCCGTGACTACATCGAGGATCGTCTCGTCGTCATGTTGGGCGGCAGGATGGCCGAGCAGATCGTCTACAACATGTCCAGCACCGGTGCCTCTGACGACCTCATGAAAGCCACCGAGACCGCAATGAAGATGGTCAAGGAATGGGGCATGTCCGACAAGGTCGGACCAATGGCCTGGGGCAGCGGAGGCCAGGTCTTCCTGGGCGACGAAATGATGAGCGGTCGGGATTACTCCGACGAGACCGCACGAGTCATCGACGAAGAGACCCAGCGCATCTTGCTCGATGCCGAAGATCGCTGCCGAGTGTTGCTGACCCAACACCGCCCCATCCTCGATCGCATTGCTTCGACCCTTCTCGAGAACGAAACCGTCAGCGGTGAAGAGGTCGACCAGTTCGTCCAAGATGCCATGGCTGCCGGCAACGGTTCCAACTTCGACTCCGCCATCGCCACCAACTGACTGGCGACAGGGTCAGAGACCTTCGAGGGCTTCGGTGATGCGGTCGGCGTCGACGGGACCGAAGAAGCTGGCCTTGACCACCCCGTCGGTGCCAACGACGAGCGTGGTCGGCACGCCGTCGATCTTGTATCGCTTGTGCAGCTCGGGCTTCTCCTGCACGTGAACCCGTTGCGCTCCGGTTCCCGAGCGTTCGATGCTGTTCACGGTGTTCCACGCCATCGGACATGAGTCGCACGTGGTCGAGGTGAACACCACGATCAAGTCCAGTTCGGCTGGAACCTCGAAATCGTCTCGGTCGACCTGTCGAGGGGCGCGATAGGAAGGCGCCGACGGAGCGTCGGGGCGTCGACGTTGCAGCACCAACGCGATACCGATGGCAACGACGGTCAGAAGGACCAGCACGATGACTCGCGTCATTCCCCGACCTCGTCCGATGTGGCGTCGCCGATCGCCGCGATGGCGGGGACGACCGATAGCCGACCTTCATCGGTCACGATCTGGGCCTCGACCGCAACCGGGAGATCGGAGGTGACGATCACCGTCGCCTCGGCCACGGGTCCCCGAAGCGGAATCTGCGCTCGTCCTTCAAGCGGAACGGTGGCTCGCATCGGTGGGAGCAGATCACCAGCCACCATCAGTTGCACCTCGACAAGCGCTCCGGCGGGGGCCGTCACGGCCAGGACGGTCTGGTCGGCGGTGCCGATCGACAGCCATGGCAGGATCCAGCGGTTCGTCAGCACGCTGGTGCCGTGGGAGATCGCAACCCCGCTCGTCGCCGTGGCTTGGATCAACGATGGCGGCGCATCTTCGGCAGGCTCGGTTGCCGGATCGACGATCGCGTTGTCGGGCGACTCGACGTCTTCGCCATCTTGGAATCTGGCGAGTGGAACGCCAGCGCTACGGCCGAATCCGATCGATGCGTTGGTTCCGCCGGCGCCAATGAGCGAGGTATCGAGCTTCGGGGTCACTTGCCACCGCTCGGCAACCACGGGGACGCCGTTGGTGGAGTGGAGCGTGATCCCGACGTCGGCTGGCAGCGGGTAGCCCGCCCGGGCGAGTTCCTCGGCCAGATCGACAACGACGAGGCGCCCCGCGGTGACCGTTACCTCGACCGGAACCAGTCCGTACGATGCTCGGTCCGCAGGATCGGCGAGATCGAACTCGAGGTCGAACTCGGCGGTCGTGTCGCTCGGGTTGAACAGGGTCACCCGTTGGTCACCGCCGTCGTGCACCCGACCGGCCGGGAGGTACCACTCGAGCCGTGGCGCCACACTGGCCGAGGTCAGAGCGACACCTTCGGGTCCGAGTTGCCCGTCGAAGAACTGCAAACGCTCGACGACGAGTCGACCCTGAACGGTGGTGATCGTTGTTGCGACATTTGGTTCGCGGCTCACGTAGTCGCCGACGTTGATGAGTCGCACCGATCGGCCACGAACCACTGCGGCCTGGAGATCTTCAGGCACACGTGTCCGGGCCGCAGTCTGGAACTCGACGTCGAAGACCACATCTTGAGAGAACGGATTCATCAGGACCAGGAACTGGCTGCTGTCTCGTGTTGTGGCACCGTCGGCGAAGTACCAAGTATCAGAGGTCTGGGTGCTGCAGGGCGCCTGCGTCATGCCGCGGTTGGTTGCAACGCGATGCCCGACGACTCCCTGCCCCCCGACGATTTCGACGACCGCACCAACGAGGTTCGATTGGTCGAGTTCGGCGACCTCGAACAACTCGGTCGATTGAGCCAGCAGGTCGATTCGAGCGGACGGCCCTGCACCATCGCCGTTCAAGAGATTGATGGTGGCAACGGCTTCGCTGTCGCCGAGGTTGCTGAGAGCGAGCGTGTGCAATCCGATGCCTTCGGCCGAGCCGGACCCAACCGGACAGAACCACACCGTGCTGAGCGCACCGTCGGCATCGATCGATGGGGAGACCGGCACCGGATGAGGTTGCTCGATCTCGATCGCCGGTGCCGTCTCGATCCGATCATAGGCCACACCGGCGGTCAACAGACCGAACAGGATCAGAACAGCAGTCCAGCGGGTCATCGGACGGGGTCCTCGGAACGGGCGACAGCGATCCCAACCGCAACGAGGATAGCCTGGCCGACCAACATCAACCATCGCAACAGTGGTGTCGGACGCTCCACCGACCACGCCGCAGTCCCGTTCGGATAGAGGGCGAGGAGGCCGCCCTCGGTTGGCGATGCCGTGACGCCCTCACCGCTGACCTTCCAGCCATCGCCAGTGACCGCAATGAGTACCGACGCCGGATCGGGAAGGGTGCCGTCGGTCTCGGGGTCGGGTGGGGGCGCAGTCCAGGTCCACGAGCCGGAGCCAGGCTCGGCGCGGAGACGGCGCCCAACCGCCAGGTCGGTGTCGAGGAACACGTCGGCGCGGTTCACAAGCGCGGCAATGTCGGTCTCGACACCAACCACGGGACCGTTTGCCGATTCGTTGCGGAAGACCGTGAAATCGGCAACGCCGGAGATCCGCTCGAGATCGAGCTGACCGAGCAACGATGTGAGCGCATCTTGGGGTGACTCGAAGGTGCGACCGACGTAGGGAGCTGGAGCGAGCCGGGGCACGACAACGACGAAGTCGACGCCATAGGGAGCGAGCAATCGGCCGAGCCGAACGGTCTGATTGTCGAGAGCGAGGTCGAGTTGCTCGCCGATCTGGCTGTTCAGACCGTAGTTTCCTGGCGTGAATCGGGCGAGCGCCGAGGCCTCACCACCTTCGGTGATGGCGTAGGTGATTCCGGCATCGGACTCGAGCGCGTCGACGGGAAGGATCGATGGATCACCGATCCACAGCACGCGGGCGGGGCCGTCGAGCTGGGCGGCCAGCAGGTCGGTGGTGTCGACGTAGCTCTGCTCGGGAAGATCCCATCGTCCGCTATAGGAGTGGCGAAGGAGCAAGATGCCTGCACCCGCCATGGCAACGACACCACAGAACGCAGCAACCTGGCGCCAACCGAAGCGAAAGCCGACGAGATCGATCTCGACGGCGCGCGCCGCGGCACCGATCGAGAGAGCAAGACCCGCTGCCGCCGGGACGAGCAGTAGCTCTGCGGTCGGTAGGTCGAGCGAAAGCCAGCCACGGCGATCACTCCAGATCAGGAGCCATGCAACGACCGCCATCGACCAACCGCGAACACCGGCCTCCAGTCGGACTCCGGTGCCGATCAGTAGAGCCAGCGACGCCGCAAGCAGAATGCCGACGGCGAGCAGTCTCGGCTCGACCTGACCGGGAGCGAAGCGAACGAGATCGGCGAGGGAGTCGAAGGCCGACTCCGGCGACCCGGGACCAACGAACCATCGCCAGCTCCCCCGTTGCAGGATGTCGAATGTCCACGGGGCGTGCAATGCCGCCGGAGCGGCGACGGAAACGACGGCGGCCAGAACCAGACGCATGAGGCCTGCGGTCTTGGCAACGAGAAGACTTCCAACGATCAAGCCCACGATCATCACCAGCGCAACGATGATCACCGCTGGCACGAACGTTGCGACGCTCGCGATCAGGAGTCCGAAGCGCACGAGACGAACCGCCAGCGATCGCTCGACGATGCCCTGCCCGATCGACCCGCCGGACGAGCCATAGGGAGCGGCTCCCTGCACACGGAGCAGGCTGCCAACGATGAAGGGCCCGCTGCCATACACCACCAGCGAATCCCATCGGCCGGCCGATACCGCGGCGACCGCCACCGGGTTCGCCGCGTACGCCAGCGCGGCGAATGCCGAGCTGCGGATCGTGCCGTAGGGCCGGGCCAGGCGCCAGGCGCCGATCGGCCCGAGAAACAGTGGACCGATCACGAGAAGTGTGTCGAGGAGCCCGGTACCCCAGAAGAAGAGCACCTTGGCCAGCCCGAGCACACCGAACGCGGTGGCACTGTTGCCTCTGCCACCGACGCCAACCGTTCGCCAGTCTCCCAGATACTCACTGAGGAGCGTGCTTGCGCCGGGAAGGTCGAGGAACTGACCGGTTGCCGTGACACCGTTCGTCAGCAATCCCCGGCTACCGATGACAAGAATCAGCCCGATAAGCGACGAGATGATGAAGCCGTCGCGGAAGGCGCCGGCGTCTTGCCCGGTAAACGAGTCACGGAAGGTACCGGCGAAGGATACGACCCGATCGCCGACATCGAATTGGCCACGGAAGAAGCCGCTGAGGCGGGCAGAACCAGATGCTTGGAGTGAGCCGACCTCTCGATCGGATACGCCGCGTAACGAAGCCATCGACTTGCGTCGTTGGCGGATCTGGCCGAGGTTGCTGAGATTCCAGGTGATGGCGCCAATCGCCGCTCGGGCCTGACGCCGCCGTCCGGCTACCAGTGAATACAGCGCCTCCAAGAGCAGCAGAAGAATGGCGAGTGGCAGATATCGGACGAGATGCCATCCCGACGCGGTCACGAGTAGCGAGCGAAGTCGGTGTCGGCCAAGGAGTCGCCGGCGTTCGTCGGGATCGACGTCGGCGACGTCTTGCTCGGAACTCGACTCGCCGGAACCAGCCTTTTTGGAACCAGCTGCTTTGGAGCCAACGGCCCTGAAGCCGGAAGCCTTGGTCACGGCGCGTGGAACGGCGACGACGCGAGCACCGGCAATATGGGCTCGCCAACAGAGATCGAGATCGTCGCCGAAACTGGTGATGGCCGGATCGAATCCGCCGAGCGCCGCGAACAGATCAGCCCGGATCAGCTGGACGCCGCTCGGCGCGAAGAAGATGTCTCGGACCGTGTCGTACTGTTCCTGATCGAACTCGCCAGGCTCGACGTAGTCGACCTCGACACCGAAGCGGTCGGCACCCATGCCGACGCTTCGCAATCGACGAGGGTCGTCGGCGTCGACGACCTTGGGGCCGACGATTCCTGCGTTCGAGCGGTACAACTCTTCGACGAGCGCCGAGGTCACGTTGGACTCGAGTTCGTTTCCAACGGTCACGAACAGATAGAAAGAGGCCCCGGTGACCAGTTCGGTTGCCTTGTTTGCGGCGTTGGCCCGGCCGAGCCGCTGCGGCATCCGATGCAGGTATGCATCGGGCAGCACCCGGGCAACGGTCTCGGTGATCGGCTCTCCATCAGCGGCATCGATCACCAGAAAAGAAAGGTTCGGATAATCCTGGGCCGCGACGGACTCGAGCGTTCGTTCGAGATCGTTCGATACCCGATCGATGATCACGACCGCAACGATCGGCGGACCGCCGTCATCGCCAATGAGCTCCTCAGGCGCCAGCGGGGCGTCGATGGGGAGCTTGGAGGCTTCTGATCCGACCACGAGGGGATACTCGGAGGAAGCAGCGTGGGCTGCGGAAGTGTCGGGCACGGAACCGAAAGACTATCGCTCCGTTCGCTCCTCACCCGGCACCCCGACAACTTCGAGTGGTGTCGCTACCCTGTGGCCGTGACCATCGCTCTCGTCACCGGCGCAACCGGATTCGTCGGACCTCATCTTGTTGACCATCTGGTCGCAAGCGGTGACACCGTCATTGGTTCCGATCCCTCTGATCCGACTGGGCGTGGCCCGGATCTGCTCGACTTCGACGCGTGGCATCAGCTCATCGGCGAAGTGTCCCCCACCGTGATCTACCACCTGGCAGGGTGGAGCGACGTCGGTGCCTCGTGGCATCACCCACGCCAGGTATGGCGTGTCAACACCGAGGGCACACTCGCCGTTCTCGAAGCGGCCGGCGCAGCCGGTGTCGATCGAGTCGTGATGATTTCGAGCGCCGACGTCTACGGCCCTCTTGACCCCGCCTGCATGCCGATTCTCGATGATCAACCGCCGAATCCGGCGTCACCATACGGGGCGTCGAAAGCTGCGGCCGAGATCCTCTGCCTCCAGTTCAACCGGGCGCACGATCTCGACGTCGTCATCGCCCGGCCGTTCAATCACATCGGCCCTGGCCAATCACCCAATTTCGTCGTGCCCGCGTTCGCTTATCGCATCGCCGAAGCGGAACTGGCCGGTGGCGGTGAGGTGCGGCACGGCGATCTTTCGGCCCGCCGCGACTTCACCGACGTTCGCGACACGGTCCGCGCCTATCGATTGCTGGCCGAAGACGGGGTGCCCGGTCGCACCTACAACATCTGCACGGGTCACGACATCGCCGTCAGCGAAACCCTCGAACAGTTGCGATCCATGGCAACGGTCGACATCTCGACATCGGTCGACCCATCGTTGCTTCGATCGATCGATGTTCCGGTTCATCGTGGCTCGGCCCGTCGCCTCAATGACGACACCGGGTGGACTCCAACGATTCCGCTCGACCAGACCCTCGCCGACGTCCTCGACGATGCCCGAGCGCGCGTCAGACAAATGGCCGGCGCAAATATCCACGACAATCAAGAGCAGAGTTCGAACACCTCACTGCAGGAGAAACCATGACCAAGCGTGCACTCATCACCGGCCTCACCGGCCAAGACGGCTCCTATCTGGCCGAGTTCCTCCTCGAAAAAGGCTACGAGGTCGCCGGCATCGTCCGCCGCTCGTCCACCCTCAACTTCGAACGAATCTCCCACATCCAAGACGACATCCAGATCGAACAGGGCGACCTTCTCGACGAAGCCTCGATGCACGATGTCGTTCGACGGGTACGCCCCACCGAAATCTACAATCTCGGCGCCCAGTCGTTCGTCCAGACCTCATGGCAACAGGCCGTCCTCACCGGCGAGACCACCGCTCTCGGTGTGACCCGGCTTCTCAACGCCGTCCGAGACATCGACCGCGACATCCGCTTCTACCAGGCGTCGTCATCAGAAATGTTCGGCAAGGTCCAAGCCGTTCCCCAGATCGAGTCCACCCCGTTCTACCCCCGCTCCCCCTACGGCGTTGCCAAGCTGTATGGCCACTGGATCACCGTCAACTATCGCGAGTCCTACAACTTGCATGCCACCAGCGGCATCCTGTTCAACCACGAATCGCCGCGCCGTGGCCTCGAGTTCGTGACCCGCAAGATCACCAACCATGTCGCCCGTATCAAGCAGGGCCTCATCACCGAACTCGCCCTCGGCGACCTCCATCCCGAACGAGACTGGGGATTCGCAGGCGACTACGTCGAGGCCATGTGGGCCATGCTCCAGCAGGAGACCGCCGAAGACTTCGTCATCGCCACCGGTGAAACCCACAGTGTGCAGGAGTTCTGTGAGATCGCGTTCGGTCATGTCGGGCTGAACTGGCAAGAGCACGTCATACAAGACGAGCGATTCATGCGCCCGGCCGAAGTCGATCTCCTCATCGGCGATCCGGCAAAAGCGAAACGTCAGCTCGGATGGCAGCCCTCGACCTCGTTCCGTGAACTGGTCGAGATGATGGTCGAAGGCGACATGGAACTCGTCGCCCGCCAGCAGCGCGTCTGATCCAATGACCAAACAACAAGGTCCGACTGCGGCGGTCATCTGTGGCGGGGTTGGGGCAGCGCGTCTGCTACGCGGTCTGACCCGGCTGCTACCGGGCGACGCGGTCACCGCGATCGTCAATGTCGGTGACGACCTCGAGCTCCACGGGCTCCACATCTCCCCCGATCTCGACACCATCACCTACACCCTGGCCGAGGCCGTGAGCACCGAACGCGGCTGGGGACTCGACGGCGAGACATGGCAGGCGATGGAGATGGTGGGCCGCTACGGCGGCATCGATTGGTTCAACCTCGGCGATCGGGATCTCGGCACCCATCTCTTTCGCACCCATCTGCTCAGCACCGGTTCGACGCTGACCGATGCGACGGCGGCCATCGCCGCCGGGTGGGAACTCGACCTCACCATGCTTCCGGTCACCAACGATCGGCTTCGCACGATGGTCACCACCACCACCGAGGGCGAAATCGGTTTCCAGGAGTACTTCGTCCGACTCCACCATGGCGTCCCCGTGTCATCGGTACGTTTCGATGGGGCCACGGCGGCAACGCCCTCGCCGGGTGTCATCGAGGCCATCGAAACCTGCGACCACGTGATCGTTGCCCCCTCGAACCCGGTGGTGTCGATCGATCCGGTGCTTGCCGTCCCGGGGATTCGTGAAGCGCTCGCCGCCCGCCGCGACTCCGTTGTCGGCGTCTCCCCCATCGTTGGCGGCAAAGCGCTCAAAGGACCGGCCGACCGGCTCCTCATCGAACTTGGCCGGGAAGCCTCGGCCCTGGCCGTCGCCGAGTGGTACCAAGATGTCGTCGGTGTGTTGGTGATCGATGAGATCGATGCCGCCCTCGCACCGGCCATCGAGCACATTGGGGTCCGTTGCGTCGTCGCCCCCACCATCATGCGCGACCTCGACGCCACGCTGGCACTGGCCACCACCGTTCTGGAGCAGTGAGCGCCTCCGACGCGTTCTGAGGAGCGGCCGGCTGCGGCCACCGAGACGGCGGTGACTCAAGTCCGAGGTTCGCGTGCCGACAGGAGTTCACCTGCGCAGTGCGCTGGTCACAGGGCGGTGGCATCTGCACACTGCCGATCCTGGATCGATCCACCGGAGAAACCATGTCTTACTCGCGTCTTGTCCTGTTCACCCTCGCCACCTGTTTGGTCCTGTCGAGCTGCGGGGCGGTGATCGACAAGGCGACCGAATCAGCATCAGAGCGAGCCGTGGAGAAGATGATCGAAGCCAGCGGCGACGGCGAGATCGACATCGATCGCGACGGCGACAGCTTCTCGATCAAGACCGAAGACGGATCGATGAGCGTCGATGGTGAGGGCAACATGGTCATCGAGAGCGACGAGGGCACCGCAACGATCAAGACGAGTGACGAACTCCCGGATGATTTTCCCGACATTCCGCTACCCAACGATCTGATCATCGAGAGCGCATCACGTTTTGCTGATGCCGACGGGACGGTTGTTCACTCGGTTTCCGCTCGAATCGAGCGAGATGCCAGTGACACGTTCGACACATTCGTTGCCGACCTGGCCGACGCGGGTTACACCGCCGACTTCCGCAACGACAGCACCACCGACGGCGAGTTCTTCGGAATGGCGATGCTCACCAAAGCCGATGGTCAACAGGTGAGCGTCAACGTCATCGCCGATGACGACTCGACCATCGTGCAAATCTCGGTCACCGCACTCGGAGGCTGACAGCAGCCGACAACAACGGCGGCCGCAAACGGTCGTCGATGGTCATTCGCCACGACTGGCCTCGGCAACGAGTGCTTGCCCGGCCTTTGACCGGATGGCGCCGACCAGGCCGATCACGATGATGAGACCGCCGACCAGGTGTACCCAGCTCACTCCCTCGCCCAGGAAGATCCACGCCAGGCCACCGGAGATGACCGGACCGGCCAGGCGCATCAGCGGCGGCACGTTCGCAGGCACATATCGGAGCGGCCAGGTCATGACGACATGGCCAAGTGTTCCGGGAACGAGCGCCATGGCGAGTGCTCGCCACAAATCAGTGGAGCCGACGCTGCCAGGGTCATCGCCGATGGCGAACACGAACGCGGTGACGAGCACGGCCGCCGTTCCCATCACCGTGGTGAGGAAGGCCACCACCGAGAGATGCTCGCGACTCACCTTCGAGATCAGGAAGAACAGGGCGAAGAACGTGGTGCTGATCATCGCCATCACCATGCCCAGCGGATCGCCGTCGGGACCTTGCGAACTCCCGAGCACCACAAAGATGGCGCCGGCCATCGCAACGAGCGACCAAATCCGAAATGCCGGCGCCGGTCGCTCGCCGAACAGCGGAATGGCGGCGAATCCGACAACGATCGGTGACAGGGTGCTCATCAGGCTGGCGTCGACCACGCTCGTTCGTTTGATTGCCGTGAAGAAGAAGACCTGGTTGAGCGAGAAGGCCGCGCCGGCCAGCATGGCCCACTTCAATCCTCTCGATGTTGCGATCGATCCCCCGCTGAGGCGCTGCACCGCCGCCGCCAGAACGAGCACACCGAAGCCGAACCACAGCCGCCAGAACGACAGCAGCACTCCCGTCGTTTCGGAGGATCGGGCCAGGACCGGCCCGGTACCATAGAGCAGCACACCGAGCCCCACCAGCTGATACGGGAACCTGACCGCGATGCGATCGCCGATGGCCGTCGTGCTGGCGGTCGTCGTTGCGGTCGTGGCTGTCGCGGCACTCTTCACTGCGTTGCGGTCTACCCCGAGATCCCCGCCAATGTCCAAAGCAGAGAGTCTCCGAACCATTTCGAAGAAGCGGAGAGGCTTCCAGCGCGCTCGCGCTGGAAGCCTCTCTGCTTTCACAAAGATGCTGTTTGTCTCTCCGCTTTGAGCACGCTCCCAGTCGAACGAAGCTGGCCGGTTGCACGGTGGCGGAGGGACAAGGCCGCACCAAGCGCGTGACCCAGATCGCCGAAGGCGTGAGGCAAAGCCGAACCAATGTGACAGTCTGTGGTGATGTTGCGACGGCTCGAGATCATTCCCATTGGCGGCCTGCCCGAGATTCGCCCTGGCGACGATCTCGCCGGGCTGATCGTGGAGGCGTGCGCATCGTCGCTCGGAGAGCACGAGCAGTTGCGAGACAATGACGTGCTGATCGTGAGCCAGAAAGTGGTTTCCAAGGCCGAAGGTCGGCTGGTGAAGGTCGATCCGAACGATCCGCAGTCTCACAAGCCGTTGGTGTTGGCCGAGTCTCGACGGGTCATACGACGCCGGGGTGATCTGGTCATCACCGAAACCAAGCATGGTTTCATCTGTGCCAATTCCGGCATCGACCGCTCGAACGTCGACGCCGATGTCGCCTGCCTGTTGCCGGAAGATTCCGACCGATCGGCCCGCCGACTCCGAAATGCGATCCAAGGCCGTCAGGGCATCAGCGTGGCGATCGTTGTCGCCGACACCTTCGGTCGACCGTGGCGACGCGGCCTCACCGACATTGCCATCGGCTGTGCGGGCATCATGCCGATCCTCGATCTACGAGGGACCGACGACGCGACCGGCCGTCAGTTGCATGTTACCGAAGTGTGTCTGGTCGATGAATTGGCCGGTGCGGCCGAACTGGTGCGGGGCAAGTCGACGGGAATCGCGGTTGCGTTGATCCGCGGTATCGACCCGGCTTGGATGGGCGAGGGCTCGGTGGTCGATGACATCGTTCGCCACCCCAGTGAAGATCTCTTCCGCTGAACCGGACCAGCGAGTCGAGCAACGCTCAACCTCGACCGCCGAACATCTCGGGTTCGAGTTCGGACGGGCCGACGTGGGTGTCGAGCCACTGGTTCATCGGCGCGGCGTCGTCCCAGACCGTCCGCACCCGCTTGACGACTGCCTTGGTGAAAATCCACTTCGGTGCACCGAAGCTCTTTGACACGATCAGGCCTTTGCGCCGCAGCAATTCGATGCGGGGGTGGTCCCTCGGGTAGCCGCGGGGAGCAGTCTTCAGCTCACCGATCGCCGCAATGTCGTACTTGTTGGCCAGGCCGGCAACGATGCCAGCGAGCTCGGTGCCCCGGGCGTCGTCGTCGACCGCGGCTCGAAACCTGGTGAGCTGATCCTTCGCCATGGCGTAATAGCCGGCGCCGGCCATGAGACCCTCGGCCGAAAGATGGAAGTAGTAGCCGGTGCCTCCCTCGCCCTCGGTGTATGCGCCCTGCGCCGTCTTGTAGGGGGGCTTGCCTTTGGCGAAGCGAACATCGTTGTACGGGCGGAACAGTCGGAACGGGCCGTACTCGGACAACTCATCGCCGAGCGCTGCCATCGGGGCCTTGACCTCGGACTCATAGCGGTGCTTGTTCTCGGTCCAGAACGCCTTATTGTTGTCGAGTTCGAGCTCGTCATAGAACTCCATACCAGCCGAGGACAATCCGGTGAAACTCATGGCGTAACGTTAACCGCTGCCATTCGCCCGAGAGTCGACGTTCACGCCCGGCAGCAGACCTCAGTTCGTTTCACTGATGTGGCGGGCATGGCGCGGGCAGGGGCCAATCCGGTGGTGGTGGTGGTGACAGGTACTCCTGCATGAGGTGAGCATTGAAGCTGCTGGATTGGGAGCTTGTCCTCACCGACAGTGAGCAGCAGCCCTCGACAACAGCATGTCAGCCGCTGTGAGTGGTCAAGATCCGCCCGCGGACGGATACTGCCACTCAACGTGTCGAGACGACTGCACTCAGTGGATGGCTTCGGTCTCCGGAAGTCGCAACGGGCTCATCAACGGCTGCCAACGATCAGACTGCGCCTCTTTGACACCAGCCACCTAGGTTGGACGAATGCCGAGCGACACGCTGCCTCCCCTCCTGCGACATCTGCCACCGGCCCCCGATCCCGATGCCCTCGTCGATGGGTTCATCGATTTCGTTGCCGAGCAGGGTCTATCGCTCTATGACGCACAGGAAGAGGCGATCCTCGAACTCCTCGCAGGCAACAACGTCATCCTCAACACGCCAACCGGCTCGGGGAAGTCGTTGGTGGCCGCGGCCGCCCACTTCGCTGCCCTGGCTGCGAACAAACGCAGTGTCTACACCGCGCCCATCAAGGCCCTGGTGTCGGAGAAGTTCTTCGCGCTGCGGCGTGACTTCGGCGAGGAGCGAGTGGGGATGATCACCGGCGACGCCCGTATCAACCCGGATGCGCCGATCATCTGCTGCACGGCCGAGATCCTCGCCAACTGGGCCTTGCGTGACGGCTCCGAGGCCGACGTCGACGTCGTCATCGCCGACGAGTTCCACTATTACGCCGACCCCCAGCGGGGCTGGGCCTGGCAGGTGCCTCTACTGGAACTGCCGAACGTCCAGTTTCTGCTGATCTCGGCAACGCTTGGCAAAACCGACTTCTTCGAAAAAGACTTGCAGCGCCGCACCGGCCGCACCACGGTCACGGTGTCGTCGGACCAACGCCCGGTCCCGCTCGACTTCGAATATCGCCGGACCACGCTGCACGCATCGATCGAGGAACTGCTTGCCTCGGGGCGGGCGCCGATCTACCTCGTGCATTTCACCCAGCGGGAAGCGACCGAGGCGGCCCAGGGCTACCTGTCGCTCGACCCTCTCACCAAGGACGAGAAAGACCACATCAAGCGGGCCATCGGCGGGTTCCGGTTCGACACGCCGATCGGCAAAGATCTTCGCCGCTATCTGACCGGCGGCATCGGAGTGCACCACGCCGGCCTGCTACCGAAGTACCGGCTGCTGGTCGAGAAACTGGCTCAAGACGGCCTCCTGAAGATCATCTGCGGTACCGACACGCTCGGGGTCGGCGTCAACGTTCCGATTCGCACTGTGCTCTTCACCCAGTTGTGCAAGTACGACGGCACCAGCGTGCGCTCCCTGTCGAATCGGGAGTTCGCCCAGATCGCCGGTCGAGCCGGGCGCAAGGGCTTCGACGATGAAGGAACCGTCTGGGTCCAGGCCCCCGAGCACGTTGTCGAGAACCTAAGGGCCGAAGAGAAGGCCTCGGCCAAGGACGGCAAGAAGTCGAAGAAGATCGTCAAAAAGAAGCCACCCGAGCGCGGCTACTCCCACTGGAACGAAGACACCTACAACCGGATCATCAACGGAGCTCCCGAACCGCTCATCTCGAGCTTCGCCGTCAACCATCAGATGGTGATGAGCCTCCTCGACCGGCCGGGCGACGGCTGCGCCGCGGTCAAGAAGCTGATGACCGACAACCACGAAACCAAGCGCCGGGGCCGCAATCACATTCGCCGGTCGATCTCGATCTACCGTTCGCTGGTCGACGCCAACCTGCTCGAGTTTCCCGATGAGCCCGACGAGTGGGGGCGCCGCGTTCGGGTGAACTTCGATCTTCAAGACGAGTTCGCACTTCACCAGCCCCTGTCACTTTGGGCGATCGAGGCTGTCGGTCAGGTCGACGAGCCGATCGAGGGTCTCGAACTGATGCATGCCCTCGACATCGTCACGATCATCGAGGCGATCATGGAGAATCCGGGTGTCATCGTCGCCGCCCAGTTGAATAAGGCCAAGGATGCAGCAATGGCCGACATGAAATCGAGCGGCGTCGAGTACGACGAGCGCATGGCAAAACTGGCTGAGGTCGAACCACCCCGTCCAAACAAGCAATGGCTCTACGACAGCTTCGATGCGTTCCGGGGCCATCACCCCTGGGTCGGGTCCGACAACGTGCGACCAAAGTCGATCGTTCGCGAGATGTTCGAAGAGGGCATGACCTTCACCGAGTACGTGCAGCACTACGGACTCAAACGCTCCGAAGGTGTTGTGCTCCGCTACCTCTCCGACGTGTACAAGGGACTCATCCAGAACGTCCCGGAAGACTCGAAGACGGAGGAACTCGACGACGTGATCGCCTGGCTCGGTGCCGTCATCCGTCAGGTCGACTCCAGCCTGATCGACGAGTGGGATGCCCTGATCTCGGGCGAGGTGTTTGTCGAGCCCGAGGTTCGCTCGGTTGACGAGAACGATATCACTGCCAATGTTCGAGGTTTCCGGGTGCTGGTGCGCAACGAGATCTTCCGCTGGGTCCAGGCACTGGCCATCAAACGCCATGCCCCGATCCTCGGATCGGTCACGAACCCCGGCGACTGGACACTCGACGACACCGTCGAGGCCATCGCTCCGTACTGGTTGGAGCACGACGAACTCCTCACCGACGGCGACGCCCGATCGGCTGGCCGCTTCATCCTCGACGGTGACTCGGTCACCCAGATCCTGCACGACCCTGAGGACTACGACGAGTGGCGGATCAAGGCAACGATCGATCGTGCTCTGTCGAAAGAAGAAGGTCGAGCCCGACTACGGCTCGACTCGATCGAACGACTCTGACGGAGGCGGCCGCCCCTTCAAACCCGACGGTGTCAGCCGTTCACTTCGTTCTCTTCCGGAGTTGCTCGCTTCGCATCGCAACATCCCACGCCGGACCTAGAGAAGATGGTTCCAGTCGCCTGATTCGCGTAGGGCGGTCACGATGGCCTTGACATCTTGGGCACGATTTTTGGGGCAGATCAGCGTGGCCCCTTCGGTGTGCACGACGATCAGGTCGTCGACCCCGATGAGCGCCGTGAGTCGGCCCTCGGACACCACAACGTTGTTGCCGGCATCGAGCACCTGAACGTCGCCGCGTACGGCGTTGCCATGGTTGTCGGTCGGCAGGTGGCCCGCCACTTCGGGCCAGCTCCCGACATCATCCCAGGCGAAGGTGCCGAGGCCCATGACGATGTTGTCGGCCTTCTCCATGAGCGCGTAGTCGATCGAGATCTTCTCGATTGGTTCGAAGGCTTCGGCCAACGCAGTGGCAAAGGTGGCGGCGTCGACGTGCGGGATGAGATCGTCGATCATCGAGCCGAGCTGTGCGGAGTGCCGATTGAACGAGCGATGCAACGCGTCGACCGACCAGATGAACATGCCGGAGTTCCACGAGAACGAGCCCGAGTCGATGTAGGTCTTGGCGGTTGCCTGGTCCGGTTTCTCGACAAAGCGTGTGACTCGACGGAACGCGACACTGCCATCGGTATCGGCGCCCGCTGCTTCGAAGGTTTCGCCTGCCTCGATGTAGCCGAATGCCGTGCTGGGGCGGGTGGGCTCGATGCCGATGGTGACCAGCACGTCGTTCGCCGAAGCCAGCTCGAGTCCTTCGCGCAGCGTGGTGCGGAACGTATCGAGGTCGCCCATCACGTGATCGGCGGTGAGGATGCAGAAGACGCCCTGCGGATCACGAGCCTTGATGACGGCGCAAGCGAGGGCGACCGCAGCGGCGGTGTCTCGCCGCATTGGTTCGCCAATCACATTCGCGGGCGACAGATCAGGAGAGCAGGCAATCGTGGCCTCGACCAGGTCGGCACTGGTGAGAATGAGTACCCGATCGGCAGGGATCAATCCATCGAGACGGTCAACCGCCATCTCGAGCATCGTGCGGTCGCCAAGGAGCGAGAGCAACTGCTTGGGCCGCGCCATGGTACTGGCCGGCCAGAACCGCTCACCGTACCCACCGGCGAGAATGACGGCGTAGAAGTGCTCGGACAGATCCTGGTTTGACATACTCACCGTCTTCGATCGGAATGCTGCTTGAAGGTCCGGCTCCTGGTCCGTCTCGACTCGCTGCGCCGCCGATTCGGCCGGTATGACCGGCCTTCCCCCGAAATGTCGATCATCTCGTTGAACAGCTGCTCGTAGGCAGCTGCCTGGGTCTGCGGTGTGAGGAGTTCTTCGACGTGCTGACGAGCTCTGGTTCCCATGGACTCCATCTCCATCGGCTCGGCCAGCAATGCCTTGAGTGCCGTGAGAAAGGCATCGGGGTCGTCGGGAGGAACGGTGCGGCCACAGTCGGCGGCAGCCACGATGATGTCGACCTCCGAGCCCACATCGATCGAGGCGAGGATCGGGCGACCGGCGGCCATGATGCCGTAGAGCTTCGACGGTGTCGATGAGCGAGACAAACCGGTCTTCAGCAGGATCAGGTGCAGATCAGCTGCTCCGAGCAGCTCACTCACGCCCTCTCGTCCGACGAAGTCGAACGAGCTCACGTTGGCGTGGCGGCTCACCCACTCATCGACCACCGGCCGGCCCGCGCCCTCGCCGTTGATGACGAAGTGCACGTCGGGCCGGTCGGCAAGGGCCGCTGCCGCGTGCTCGATCAGGTCGAACGACTGCGACATGCCAACATTGCCTGCGTACATCACGACCGTCTTGCCTTGCAGCCCCCGCTCGGCCCGCCACGAATTCTCGACCTCGGTGACTCGCACTCGTTCGAGGTCCACGAAGTTCGCGATGATGCGTACCTTGTCGATCTCGTCGGGATGGATCTTGGCTCGTACGTTCGCGGCCTGGTCTTCGCTCAACACCGTGACGGCCGCAGCCTGTCGGTACAGGCTGCGCTCGAGCTTCTTCGCACCCTCGATCACTCTGGGGTTCGACAACGCGCCGAGATCGACGGCGACATCGGGGAAGATGTCTTGCACGTTGAACACGAATGGCACCTTCCAGCGCCGCGCCACCGCAGCCGCAGCGTTGCCAAGGAAGATCGGCGGTGACATGGCCAGGACGACATCGGGTTTCCCCAACGTCAGCGCAGCTGTGGTCGCGAGCGCGGTGAAACCGGCGAATGCTGCGGCCCGTGCCGGGACGTTCGACTTGTCGGTCGGAAACGGCCACACCCGGATGATGTCACCGGCGGCGGTAGTCGAGCGTTGCCATGGCTTGCCTCGCCACTCGGGTTCGACATCGTGGAGGCGATACCACGGAAGGCTCGTCACGACGTCGACCGTGTGGCCACGGTCGGCGAGCGCGTAGACGAGCTTGGTCATCACCTCACCGGTGGCGGCGTGAAGGTCGGGTTCGAAGGAAGTGAGGACACAGAAACAGCAGCCGCATAGCGGTTCACACGATAGGCCGCGGCAGTACTCCTCTGACTGTGCTCGATCGGCGGTGCTTCATCGCGCGTGCGGTTAGGGTCGTGCGGTGCGCGTGGCCATGACCCTCACCCAGTGTTGGCACGCTGTGCCCGGCGGCACCGCAGCGGCGGCGATCCATCTCGTCGAGGCGCTCCAGGACGTCGACAACCTCGAGCTGGTGGGTATCGGCCCGATCGGGCGCTCTCGGCCTCCGGCGCCATTCGATCCGCCCATTCCGCTTCGACGTCTCCACCTCCCCTACCAACTGCTCTACGAAGCCTGGCATCGGGGCCTCGAAGCGCCCGAATGGGTCAGCGGCCCGGTCGATCTCGTGCACGCGACCGCGCCGATGAGTCCACCGGTTCGCCGGGTGCCCCTGGTCGCAACGTTGCATGACTTGTTCCCGATCCTCGAGCCGGCGAACCTGACACCGCGCGGGGTGCGGATGATGTCGCGAGCCTTCGATCTCATGCGCCGCGACGCAACCCTGATCATGGCGTCGAGTCAACAAACCCTCGACGACTGCGTCGCCGCCGGTTTCGACCCGGCGCGGCTTCGCCTCGTCCCCCTCGGAGCACAGCCGTCGACCGTCAGCGACACCGATCGGGAACAGGTCCAACGCGACTACCGAATCACCAAGCCATACGTGATCTGGGTTGGCACCACCGAGCCTCGCAAGAACCTGCCTCTGTTGATCAAGGCGTACCGCGCCGCCAACCCACGAGATCTCGATCTCCTCCTCGTCGGACCCGACGGTTGGGGTGTCGAAATCGGCACCCTCTTCGGTCCCGATGACACCGGCATTCGACACCTCGGTTTCGTTCCAGGAGGCGATCTTCCGGTCCTGCTCGATGGGGCGGAAGCCCTCGTCTTTCCCAGTAGGCGGGAGGGATTCGGTCTCCCGGCAGTCGAGGCGATGGCGCAGGGCACACCGGTGGTTGGGGCGGCAGGAACAGCAATTGCCGAAGTCGTCGGCCCCACCGGCGTGCTGCTCGACCCCGGGAACCTCGATGCTTGGGTCGACGCAATCGACCACATCGCCACCACCCCCGAATGGAAGCATCAGCGTTCGGCGGCTGCCCGCGAACGGGCGCAGACCTACACCTGGCGACACACCGCCGAGCGGACCGTCGAGGTCTACCGGGAGGCACTCGAGATGGGTCCTCGGTGACTGGGCCCTCGAGATCTGGGGCGCCGAGATCTGGACCGACCGTCATGGCCGTGGTCTCGGTGCCACCGCCGATCACCGGCCAGGCGACGGCAGCCCGGGTGCTTCTCGACGAGTTCGACCGGGCTGGCGTGAGCCACCGAGTATTCGACACGGCGAGCCCCGTGACCGGCAACGGGACCGCTCAGACGGTGCGGACGATCATTCGCACACTGGGGCTCACTGCCCGCCTACTCATTGCGCCGGGCGGCCGAGACACGCTCGCCTATTTCCAGCTCGGCCAAGGGCCGTCGTCAATCCTCCGAGACACGCCGCTCCTGGCCGTCGCCGCTCTTCGGCGTTGGCGGACGATCGGGCATCTTCATGGAGGCGGGTGGCGGGACGGACTCGACCGCCTGCCGCCACCGGCGCGCCGGATCTACCTTGCGCTGTTACGACGGGCCGAAGCCATCGTCGTCCTGACGCCTCGACTGCGTGCCCTGTTCGACGACCTCGGCATGGACGACAAACTGCGAGTCGTCGGCAACGGCGTCGAGCGTCACATCGCCGAAGCCGCAGCGGCGCACCCCGCCCGCTGGTCGCCGACGCCGACCGTGCTCTTTCTCGCCAACCTGATGCCCGAAAAGGGCATCGACACCCTGCTGGACGCCGCCGGATTGGCTGAGACCCGCGAACCCAGCCTCCGTTTCGTCGTCGCAGGTGGCTCCGACGTGCCGGTCGATACCTCGACCTGGCCATCGAATGCGACCTACGCCGGCGTGGTCTCCGGCGTCGAGAAAGAACAGTTACTGTCCGAGGCGCACGTGCTGGCACTGCCGACGACGTACTGGGTCGAAGGCGAGCCGATCTCGATCCTCGAGGCCTTCCATTTCGGCCTCCCGGTGGTGACGTGCGACCGGGGCGGCATCGCCGACATCGTCGGTCAGGACAACGGCGCCATCATTCCGGCGAACGACCCGGAGGCGCTGCTCGCCGCCATCGTTACCAACACCTGCGATCGCGTTCGGTGGGAGTCTGTCGCCGACACGAACCGCCGCCAGGCCAAGAACGAGCATTCGCCCGAGGCTCACCTGACGGCGATGTTCGATCTCTTCGGCCTTGCTCGGTCGTGACGCTGGAGCGCTCGCCAGACGCCAGATCTACAGGCCCAACACCTCGGCGAAGTGTTCCGCCGTTGTCGTCACGCCCTCGCGAAGCTGGATCGTTGCGTCCCAATCGAGTTCTCGACGGGCAACGGTGAGGTCTGGCTTGCGCTGCATCGGGTCATCGATCGGCATTGGTTTGAACGTGAGCTCACTGGAGGAGTTGGTGATCTCGATGACGGCCTCTGCCAGTTGGCGGATCGTGAACTCGTGCTCGTTGCCAATGTTGACCGGCAGCTGATAATTGCTGTCGAACAACCGGATCTGGCCTTCGATCTGGTCGTCGACGTAACAGAAGCTACGCGTCTGGTTGCCGTCGCCATGAATCGAGATCGGCTGGTTCTGCAGCGCCTGGATGATGAACGAGGAGACCACTCGACCGTCCTCGGGTCGCATACGAGGCCCGTAGGTGTTGAACGTTCGTACGATCCGCACGTCGATGCCGTGGTAGTTGTGATAGGCCATCGTCATCGCCTCGGCGAAGCGCTTGGCTTCGTCGTACATCGAGCGCGGCCCGATGGGGTTGACGTTGCCCCAGTAGGTCTCGGGCTGGGGATGTACTTGCGGGTCGCCGTAGACCTCGCTGGTGGAGTTGAGATGGAACTTGGCGTTCTTCTCACGAGCAAGACCCAGACAGTTGTGGGTACCGAGGCTGCCAACCTTGAGGATCTGGATCGGGATGTGGCCGAAATCGACCGGCGATGCCGGACTGGCGAGATGCATGATCCCGTCGACCTGGCCCGGGACCCAAATGTGATTCGACACGTCGTGTTTGACGAAGGTGAACCTCTCATTGGTGTACAGGTGCTCGATGTTGACCATGCGGCCCGTTGCCAGATTGTCGAGACAGACGACCTCGTCGCCCCGGTCGAGGAGTCGTTCACACATGTGTGACCCCAGGAACCCGGCGCCGCCGGTCACCACGATTCGTGCCATCTAGCGGCCGATTCCGCGGTAGGTGAACCCACGACGAGTCAGCTGATGCTTGTCCAACAGGTTCCGGCCATCAACCACCGACGAACCCGACATGCGTTCCTTGACCTGATCGAAATCCAACCAGCGGAACTGATCCCACTCGGTCATCACACACAACAGATCCACACCATCGATCGCGTCATACGGATCCGACATCACCTCGACATCAGGCAACTCCACCAACGTCTCCGACACCGCAGGATCAAACGCCTTCACCTTCACCCCAGCCGCCGTGACCCGCTTGAGCACCTCGATCGACGGCGACATCCGCAAATCATCGGTCCCGGCCTTGAACGTCAAACCCCACACACCAATCGTGCGGCCAGAAGCCTCACCATCGGCATTGTCAGCGAGAGCGTCCAGCACTTTCTGCGCCGTCCGATCGAACTGCTCCTCATTCACACGGAGCACTTCACGCAAAAACGTGAAGTCATACCCATGATCCTCAGCAATCCGAGCCAACGCAATCGTGTCTTTCGGGAAACACGAACCACCCCAACCCGGACCAGGCTTCAAAAACTCTTTCCCGATCCGATGGTCATAGCCCATCCCCAACACCACATCGTTCACATCGGCCCCGACCGCCTCACACAAATTCGCGATCGCGTTCACAAACGACAACTTCGACGCCAAAAACGCGTTCGACGCGTACTTGATCGTCTCCGCCGACACCGGATCGGTCACCATCACCGGCGCCCGCACCTTCGAATACAACCCGGCAACACGGATCGCGGCCTCCTGATCAGCCGAACCAATCACCACCCGATCCGGATTCAAGAAATCATCAACCGCCGTCCCCTCACGCAGGAACTCCGGATTCGACACCACCGCAACATCATTCCGCCCCAACACCCGGGCAACCACCTCGGTGGAACCCACCGGCACCGTCGACTTGTTCACCACCACCGAATTGGGTGGCAACACCTCAGCAATCTGCGCGGCCGCCGTCTGCAAATAGCTCAAATCCGCCGAACCGTCATCACCCTGCGGGGTCGGCACACACAAATAGTGGAACTCGCAGTCCTTCGACGCCTCAGCAGCACCCACCACGAACGACAGGTTCCCGGCACGAAGACCCTCATCGACCAGGCGATCCAAACCCGCCTCGACGATCGGGATCTCACCCCGACGCAAACCCTCCACCTTCGCCACGTCGATATCAGCACAGATCACGTCATGCCCCAGATGCGCGAAACACGCACCCGTCGTCAACCCAAC
>RCMY010000801.1_pt1 | contig 30018 bp, 20 predicted proteins | sample 2041341 | NCBI WGS metagenome assembly RCMY01 (sample SAMN09708234, study PRJNA481090) | Marine sediment metagenome, whole genome shotgun sequencing project. | reverse complement strand
ACATGCGCCCTTTCGTAGATGTCTCGACTTTCGCTGGCATGTTCGTAGGGCAACACTTGAATATTCTTTAAAACGGCCAGTACCTTGTCGAACCGGCCCGTATTGAGTAGAGCTTTTGCATGGGCGAGGCCGATATTGTAGTTTTTTAGGAATTTTGAATAGGCTTTCTTTGATAGTGCGTAGGCTTCGTCGTAGTTGGCTTCTTTTAGGTGGAATTGAATGTTCTCTTCCCAGACCTTCCAGTCTTTGGGCTGCATTTCCAAGGCTTTGGCTAGGTCTTTGGATGCGCTTACGGAATCATCATCTCCGGCCATTTTTGCTCGGAACCTATAGAAAACATCTGAATCAGGTCTATTGCCCAATTCCTTTAGAAGGGATTTTCCTTTTTCAATCTGTCCCACGGCCAAGTAGTTTTGTGCCAGATAATAGTTGAATTTCCAGCTATCGGATTGCTGCACGACCCATTCCAAAACGGCAAGGGTTTCCCTTCGATAGGGAGAAACAAAGTCAACCTTGTCATTTGCCGTATCTTCTAGAAGCGTGTTGCTTTTAGTAGAATCCGTTTTTCGCAGCAAAAAGGCTTTCCAAAGTTTATTTTTAGTGTCTTTATTGTCTCCATCTAATATGTGAAGGGCTTCTTCCGGCAATCCTAAGTGCTGATATTGAACCGCAAGACCCAATAGTGTTTCGGATGGAAATTCATTGGTCAAAACCAAGACAGGATTTTGTCCGTTCATAAAACTTACCTCGGTTTGTGCGAAATAATCCAAGGGAGCAATTTCAGAAATTGCAGTTAATTCTTTCTCAAATTCCTTCTTTTCGTCGTTTTTTCGGGCGGCGACCGCCAATACTTTTCTGGCATTCAGATTATAGGTGTTGAAATCCAGGGCTTTAAACGCATATATTCTTGCTCGTTTATAGTTTTTCGAGGCCAAATAAAGTTCAGCCATTTGAGCATAGGCGACCGAGCGATATTTAATATCTCTCGCTGCCCAACCAAAGGATTCCAAAGCGTTGATAGTATCTTGGGTTGCGCGGTAGGTGATGCCAGCCATATAATTGGCACCCGAATCGTAGGTGTCTATACGAAGTACAGTATTGATATGTCGTAAAGCACTTTCGTAATCGGTTTTGCGAAATTCCAATTCGGCCAATTTGATAAGCCCTGAACGATGTGAAGGGTCTAAGTCAATCAATTCGGATAATTTTTTATGGGCCATTTGGTATTCCCTAAACTCCAAAGCTTCCGTGCCGTCGGCAAGTAGTTGTTCCGAGGCGGAAACTTTTAAGTCCATATCAGAATAAAACGGCCTTTTCAGAAGGTTGGCCTCCGAGGAGTGGGTATAGGATAATTCGGTGCCTTCCACAAAAATCTGTATGCTATCCGATTCCTTTATCGGAAGGGATTTTAAAAAGACTCCCATCGGATTCAAATCCAGTTTTTCCGTAAAGGCTGTTTCTCCATTAAGGATTACCTTGATTTCAGAATCCAAATGCTGCAAGGCGTTTAATCCGATGTTAAGCTGATTGCCATTCTTTTCAACATTTAGGACACCTTCTTCGGATGCATCTACCATGCCCCCGATTTCTTTGTAGGGAAACCAGATTTCATGCCATTTATCCATCATATACGGATCGAAACCGACTTGACTAATGGGATTGATAGCCCCGCCAGAGTACTGATCGAGCAAACGGCCTGCCTGAAATTCGATGTATTGCCCATCGGAATCGGTCAGCAGATCTTCCCAAAGACCCCCTGAACGTGACAAAGCCCACAACCATAATTTTTGGCCGGGCATTTCTTCATAGGGTGCCCATTGTCCGAAACCGAATTGGCGATCGTGGTAATAGCCGCCGAAAAAATCATTGTATTCCCCGACAATGTGATAGGATTTGGCTCCGCCGAAATTATTATTTTTGTATAGGGCCAGATTACGACCCTGGTCGTCGATGGGCCAAGGATGCGCATCGCCGTTATGCTCTACGTAGGCGTTACCGGGAATGAAGAACTCAAGGTCGTCGGAAGTAACGGCGGCAGCGGTCATCCAATTGTAATAGGCTTCCGTTAAAGATGAAGCATTGTACCAAGAGGCGTTGGTCTCGAAATAGGCCTTGTCTTTTTCCAAGCGTATTTCTACGGCCCACGAGGTGTTTGATGGTAGGTCGGTAGCCCCCACGATGCAGCTTACGCTACCATCCGCATTAGTTCTCGTGATATAATCAACGGGCGTAGCAGTCAAAGGATGATGGCCGATAATACCAAAATTAAACTCGATACCACCTGAGGTCCAAGGCCCCCGCATGGCGATATTGCGGAATTTGACGACTTCGTTTTTGTATAGGAATTCTTCGCCCGTGCTTTTTTCGATGGCGCCCCAAACCTTACCACCGATTTCCGGTAAGACCATTACTTTGATATAGTCATTTTCCAAGGTGACGACTTTCCAGTCTTTCTTCTTAGAAGTATGTTCATATTCCTCAAATTTGAAATAGGGGAATATTTTTGGATTCTCCGCAAGGATGGGTACGGGATTCGGTTTTGCAAACCCGTAGGTGTCCAAAGATTGTATTTCCTCCTTTATGGTTACGGATTGGGCTTGGGTTGCCGAACCAATTAGGACGGTTGCGAAGAGAAATGAAAAGTAGCTTAGCTGTCGAATCATTTTTGATGTGGTTTGAAATTTTTGGAATTAGTCCTGTCTATTATCTGCCTGTGCTCGTCGGATGCATAATAAAAGGGCGAATCCATTAATATAATTAGTGTGGTAGTTGAACTACTAAATTGACTATTTCACTTTATAGGTTTTCACTCCCATATCGTTCCTAGCGAAAATGATAAGTTCTTTACCGTCTGCTAATTTTACTGAGGTGATATCCCTGACTTCCCCATCTATATTGAGGCCACTTTCTTTTATGTTCGCCGGTTTAAAACTGCCCTTGCCATTTCCTAAGAGTAGCAAGCCTTTATTGGCATCGTACCTGCCGTACTTTACCCGGGTGCCGAAGAAATTACCGGCAAGGATTATATCCAGATTACCGTCCCCGTTAAAATCTTGGACAAGAATTCCGTAAATCGGGGAAAATTGGGCGGGAGCGGGTAGGGGAGTTAACTTGAATCGGTTGCTGCCCAAGTTTTCGATATAGCTGGTAGCGAAGTTATTGGCTTCTAGGATTTGGGCATCGGATAGCTCTTCCGGTGTAAAAATATCCGTGATTTTCTGATCGGCGTAATCGGAATAGTTTACGTATTTACGCTTTAGGCCGCTGAGTTGCCCCAGTAAATCATCTTTGGAGAACACAGGATAACTTTCGCCCATGATATAGGAGGTCAAGATTGGATCGAGCGAACCGTTGTTGTCAAAATCTTTATAATAGATTTGGACGGGTTCGTCAGCGGTTGCTTTCAATTGGGAATTCAATCCGAAATTACCAACGACGTAATCCATATCGCCATCGTTATCAAAGTCACCTTGCTCTATACGGTTCCACCAGCCTTTGAAATCCGCTAATCCGGAATCTACCTTTATTTCGACCAATTGACCGTCGGTGTTTTCAAAAATACGGATGGCCATAAATTCGCCTACCAAGATGAGATCGGATTTGCCATCACCGTTAAAATCGGTCCAAATCGCATCAGTAACCATTCCGGGGGATTCCAGATCCTTACTCACTGATGCAGTAATATCCTTAAAGTTTCCTTTTCCGTCGTTTTCAAGAAGATAGCTTCTCGTTGCCTTTGGATATTGGCCGGGAAGACCCCTGCCGCCCACAAAAAGATCTTGATCGCCATCATTGTCAAAATCATTGGCGGTTACGCACGAACCGCTAACGGCCATCGGTGGGAGGGAAGTAGGGTTGTTTTTAAAGTCTCCCTTTCCATTGTTCAGGTACAATCGGTCCTGTAGTTCCGGGGCGTCGATTTCAAACTCGTTGCTTCCACTGACCACATATAAATCGAGATCGCCATCGTTGTCGGCATCGAAGAAGAAGGCGTCCACATCTTCCGATTCGGAATCGGTACCGAAATCTGCCCCCGTAGCTCTGAATACGCCTTTCATGGTCTGTATCAATAATTCACCGGGACTTCCTTTGGCCCCTCCTATGAAAATATCTTCCAAGCCATCGCCGTTCACATCGCCTTTGGCGATTTTAGGACCTTGGGTCGAGAGTTTGTGGGGTAGTAATTGTTCCCGTTTAAAATCAATGTAGTTATTTTCTTTATGGATGAACGGAATAAGGCTATCTTGGGAAACATCGGTAAAATATCTTGGATTGGATGGCTCTCCTGTATTCTCAGCTACTTTATTCGGCCTTACTTTGGAATCACCTTGATTTAAGACCAGCGTTTGATTCACATTGATGTCTTTTAGGGACTGCTCTCTAGAATCGGGCCATTCCACAGTAAGGCTATCGACCTGTTTGGCCTCACCCAGACCGAAGACCAAGGTGTAATCTACCGAAGATTGGTAGCCTCTTGTAGGCATCAGTTCTTGCATGAGTTTTTGTCCGCCGCTATGGATGGTAACTTTGGAACCGATACCAAAAGTGTTTTTATCATCCCCTTTTAATTGTATTTTAAGAAACTGGTTCTGATTCAACTTTTCGCTATTGTTACGGTAAACAAACGCGGCTGACTCGATATTGTTTACCACCAGATCGAGATCTCCGTCATTGTCCAAATCTGCATAGGCGGCACCGTTGGAAAGTGATTTTTGATCCAGCCCCCAATCGGAGTTAACCTTTCTAAAAGTCAAGTCGCCGTTGTTGTGGTAGGTGTAGTTTTCTTCGATTGTGGATGGGATGTTTTTCAAAAGATCCATAATCGCTGTTTGTTTTCCGGTCTTGTTCTCCTTTAGCTTTTCTTGAACTGCAAAGTTCATAAAATCCATATTCGTATAGTCTCGCTTGTAGCCGTTTGTGATGAAAACATCTTTTAAGCCGTCGTTGTCAAGATCGGCAAAAAGGGAAGCCCAGCTCCAGTCGGTGTTCGAAATACCCGAAAACTGACCGATTTCAGAAAACGACTGTCCCTCATTGTTCAATTGTAGCATGTTGCGCATGGTCTGGTTGTAAAATCCCGATTGGACCAAAAGCTGATATTTGTCGTAGTTATCCGGGCCCGATACCATTTTTTGACGAGTGTTACCCTCGGGCAGCATATCCAGGCTCATGATATCAGTGTAACCGTCGTTGTTGATGTCGGCTATGTCGGAACCCATTGAAAACAAGGATGTATGTCCGATAAAGTGCTCCAAATCTTCAGAAAAGGTACCGTCTTGATTGTTGATGTAAAGATAATCCTGTTCATTGTAGTCGTTGGATACGAACATATCTAGCCAACCATCGTTGTTGATATCCGAAATGGCTATGCCCAGACCGAAACCAAGAACGTTCGATGTTAGTCCCGCCTTCTCACTTACATCTGTGAATTTCCCATTATCGTTTCTATATAGCTTATCGGAATAGGCCGGATTATTTTTATTTTTTAAGGATGCCGTAATCTGTCCGAACCCGGCATATTCTTGGGTGGAATGATTCAGGACGTAAAGATCCAGATCCCCATCCTTGTCATAGTCAAAGAAAGCGGCCTGTGTGGTATACCCTGAATCGTCGATACCGTATTCGGCGGCGCTTTCCGTAAAAGTGACTTGTCCGGAACCCTTCGAAGGACCGTTGTTGATAAACAGCAAATTTTTTCGTTTGACGGGATCTGGTGCCGCCGAGCGGCAAACATAGATATCCAACAACCCATCGGCATTGACATCGGCCATTGTGGTGCCAGTATTCCACAGGCCCTCGGCAAAAACACCGGCTTCCTTGGCAATTTCCTTAAATTCCAAGTTGCCTTGATTTATATAGAGATGACTGCCAACCATGTTGCCGGTAAAATAGATGTCGGGTAAGCCATCGTTATCGACATCACCGATGGAGACTCCCCCTCCATTGTAGAGATACCCATATGTTAGTACATTGAATTCTTCGGTTTCCTGAACTAGGTTTTTAAAGTTTATGTCGGTAGCTTTTGGGGATAGTAGGGTGAATTGTTTTTTAGCGTCTTCCTTTTGGCAAGAGCAGACTACGATAATTAATAGGAAAAAATTTAGGATATAACGCATGACATATCGAATGAAAGTAACAAAATTTTAATAGCTTTAAAATCTATTTTACGAAAAAGACCGCTTAATAGCGGTCTTTTGTTATGAACAAGTCTAAATTATTAATTTTTTGCGTCCCACCATAATTTGGTGGTGCCTAAATCAGGACCTCCCAATAAATTGGCTACTGCCTCCTCTGTAGCGGCCTTATTGTCAGCATACTCAGTTGCAGTATAGGTCATTCTTCTGGGCAACTGGTCTATATTAATATTGGGATTGATACTATTCAATCGATTATAAAGAGTAGGATAGCCTGTTCTTCTACGTTCCGCATAAGCCTCTTCACTATCGGGCCAAAGGGCAATCCATTTTTGGGTGATAATCTGTTCTAGTTGTTCTTCTTGAGAACCACCGGGATTATACGCTATAGGAATAATAGAAACCGGTGGTGTCGACCCATCAAAGGAGGCTGGTACTAAAGTACTTGTCACATAATCATCACCAGAAAGATTTTTACCATCATAGCCTAATTGTTCATGGTTGGCAACAATACCTTGATTGTACAATTCTTCTGCAGACCCTCCCATTGCCCAACCTCTAAGCGCACCTTCTGCTCTCAAGAAATAAGGTTCTGCAGTAGCTAGTACCACCCATGCAGGACCGGGATCTCCACCTAAAGTATAGGGCGCGGCCATATTAGACGCGAGACCATTAAAATTGGTAGTGGCTTTCGCTTCGGAGGTTTGGCCGTTACGTATTCCTTCGTACGGAAATTCGACACCGGCAGGGTCGTCTGTTGGATCAGGAATGTCGGCAGGGGCAAAATAGCTCGCCATTCGGGGATCTTGATATCCTTTTAAGATACTCTCCATATCGGCACTCATTCGGAACTCTCCCCATTGGGTGATAGTGGTATAGCTGTTCTGAAAATTAATATCGGTTTGTATTTCGGCATTATCTTCGTTAGTAAGCATTACTCCATCTGCCACCGCTTTTTCGGCATTACTCTGTGCAAGGGCAGGATTTACGTAAGAAACTCGCATTGCTAAACGCAAGCGTAACGTATTGGCAAATTTCAACCAAGAATTTACATCACCGCCGTAAATTACATCATTTGCCCCTAAAAACGAGGTTCCACCACCATTGGCCTTAAGAACCGTCACGGCTTCTTCCAAGCTCGTAAAGAAATCATTATAAATATCTTCTTGTGAATCGTAGGGCACTTTAATCTCAGAATTGCCGAAACTCGAGTACGGGATGGGACCCCATAAATCTGTAATTCTATGGTAGGCATAAACCCTCCAAACTTTCATTATGGCATTTTCCAAGGTGAAACCAAGCTCTTCAGCGGTGTCTTCGGAAAATTTTATTAGGGGCGCTGGTCGTTGGTAGAAATAAGTGTAGGCCCCGTTCAACCAACCTCCGACCAATTCAAATTGATCACTGCCAAAGTTGGGTGCCGTGGTCGCAAAGTAATTAGCGTAGATGTCTGGAAAAAGCGAGTGTCCTAATTGGAAAGGTCCTCTAGCCTGATCAAATGGCAGGTAATTTGGCGTATATAGAGCTCTTTTTACAAATAGAGGATATTCGGCTGCTGTTACCGCAGCTTCCGTGAAATTCTTGGGATCCGTGTTTAATTCGGTGAAATCATCCGTACAACCTGTAAAATAAGTCAGGAGCAAAATGCCTAAACCCAATTCAATTATTCTTTTTTTCATGTTTTTTCTTTTAAGATATTACAATTTTTTAAAATCCAAAGTTGATCGAGACACCAACACTACGCGAAGTGGGTAGTGCAAAAGCCTCACGTCCTTCACTATCATTGCTGACACTATTAACGATTTCCGGATCGAAATTTTCTGCTTTGTTGCTTATAAAGAATAAGTTCCGACCTACCAAAGAAAAATTAGCTGAGGTCAAAAATGTATTCGATAACATTTTTTCGGGTAGGGTAAAGCCCAAAACCATTTCTCGCAGTCGAACATTGGAGAGCTCCCTGACAAAGGCCTCTCCGACAGGTGTATTTCTACCTCCCACCCGATTATAGTAGTCCTCTGCAGTGACGGATATTGAATTTGGTGAGCCATCTTCCCTTACCACAGTTTCGTTTGAGAAAACATCTTCTCCAAAGACAATACCTCCCTCGCGTCCCTCTACAGTATAGTCTAAAACACCGTCTCTAGCTAAAATAGCTTCAGAAAAACTGGTTACACTACCGCCCTGTCGAATATCGATGAGTGCACTAAAATTGAAGTTTTTATATCGGAATGAATTTCGCACACCTCCCAACCAATCAGGATTAAAGTTGGCTACCTTTACCTCATCACGCCCAGGGGTAATTAAAGGAAGTCCCAAATCGTCAACGATTACCCTATTTTGCTCGTCGCGTTCAAAACCTCTTGAAAAGATATCCCCGTATTCTCCTCCTACTTCCAATACATAATCGCGAATAAAGTCACTATCAACGGTTAATTTATCAAAACCTTCGGCTATTTCCAATACTTCATTTTCATTGGTGGCAAAATTTAGGTCTATGTCCCAGGAGAAATTGTCAGTGTTGACTAGGGTCCCGCCCAATACGACCTCGACCCCTCGGTTTTGGATATCTCCCCCGTTCTGGAAAAAACTGGAGATTCCCGATGCCACTGGAGTAGGGGTACTGAAGATTTGGTCAAAGGTATTGGTTTTATAGTAGGTAAAATCAAACCGTAACCTATTATCCAAAAACCTGGAATCGAAACCAAGTTCAAAAGATTGTGTGCTCTCCGGTTTCAGGTCTCGGTTAGGTAAAGTCGGATTGATATCTAGGGTTCCAAAACGTATATCCGCCCTTCGCGACAATCGAAAAGATCCAGTATCGTTGCCTACCTCTGCCCAGTTTGCTCGTAATTTCAAAAAACTTAAACCACTTCCGAATTCTAATAAATCACTGACCACGGCCGTAAGACCTACCGATGGGTAGAAATAAGATCTATTATCTTCAGGTAGGGTAGAGCTCCAATCGTTTCTTGCCGTGGCATTTAAGAATATAGCATTTTTAAAGGAAAATTCGGCCAACCCGTAAACTGATTGTACCTCGAATCTATCTAGGGCTTCAGTAGCCACTGGATTTTGGGTATTGCTGAGGGCAAAGAAATTCTCAATGGTAAAATTATTACCTGAGCCGGTAAGCTCTGTTCTTTTATATACTCTCTGATTCGCCCCTACGTTTAGACCTATTTTAAAGTCTTCCGAAAGGTCTTTGTTGTATGTGAGAAGCACATCGGTGTTCCAATCATAGGCGTTGCTTGCCCTCTTAGTGTACTGTCCGAATTGTGCCACTGTGTACGTATCGTTGTACCAAAACTGTTCTTCTGATCTACTGGTCCGGTCCATGGCAGAACGAGCCATAAGGGATAAATCGTCTGAAAAATCATATTTAACCGATAGTAATGCCAAAACCCTTTCATCTAATCGGGGACGCGTTACGTTGTTTGCCGTCCAATAAGGATTTCCACCCCCATTAAATTGAGGTAGAAAATAATGCTGTCTCAGTTTACCCTCATCATTAATAAATTCATAGTGCTCAAAATCTGCTGTACGGATGTTCCTGGGTATCTTGTATAAATAACGAACTGGGTTGTCGAAACCTTCCCCTACGGAGAGTACATTTGAAAAGTCGTCACGGATATAATTAAGTTTGGCGTCCACTTCCAACTTTTCGGTTAGTTGCGAATTGATCCTAGTAGAAATGCTATGACGTTTCAAATCATTTCCTGGGACTATTCCTCCTGCATCTGTAAAAGTGTATCCTAAAAACACATTGGATTTTTCAGTATTTATGTTAACTCCTAAATTAGTCGCCAATTCATGACCGAGACGAAAGTAATCCTTTACGTTATCGGGCTGGGCTTCATAGGCATATGTACTACCAAAAGCGGGGTAGTTGGAGTCATTGGACCAATGGGGCACTTGGCTACCATCAAAACGTGGGCCCCATGAAGTTGTTGCTGTCGGGGAGTAGGTTCCTGCGGCACCTTGACCATATTCATTCTGAAATTCCAACAAATGAATGGGACTTGATATAGTAGATGCGAAACCTAGTGAGGCGGAAACACCCTCCCGCGCTCCTTTGCCTGATTTGGTGGTGACGATAATTGCACCGTTCGCAGCTCTACTGCCGTAAAGTGCTGCAGCATTCGCACCTCTTAATACGGAAATTTCCTGAATATCATCTGGGCTAATGTTGCTTATATCACCATCGAGTAAAATACCGTCTACAACATATAAGGGTTGACTACTTCCATCAATCGATCTATTCCCCCTCATTACTACCTTGGCCGGGGCACCGACTCCTGAAGCAGATCTTGTTACCGACACCCCGGCAATTTTACCACTTAGACCTTCTAAGATGTTTACCGATCTTGCTTTTGTTAATTCGTCGGTATCTACCTGTTGGTTGGCATATGTCAAGGACTTTTCTTGTCGAACTAAGCCTAATGCGGTGACCACAACCTCGTCAAGTTGACTAGCGTCCTCTACCATCACAACATCAATGGTGTTTGAGGTTCCTACGGGCATATTTTGGCTTTTCGTGCCAATATAGGAAAACACCAGAATGTCACCTTCGCTAGCATCGATGGTGTAGTTACCGTCGAAATCGGTCTGGGTGCCACTGGTAGTACCCTGTACCAAAACATTTACACCAGGCAACGGCATTCCGTCCGCGGAGGCCGTAACCGTACCGGTAATCGCTTTTTCTTGGGCATAGGTGCCCAAGCATAAAAACAATGCTCCGATAAAAAGGAAATAATTGAGTTTTCTGTTCATGTTACTGATGTTTAAGTGAGTTTTAGTTTAAGCTATTTAAAAGAAAGTTATTTTAACGACGACGAAATTAACAATTTTTTAGGATTATGCAATATGAATCTATTTAAAGTTTAATATACCCGAAGGAATCAAGCTTTCTTAATAAGGTGTTAATGTATTTTAAACTTTTGGCGAAGACTGGTATGAATATTCTAAAATCTAATACATTTAATCTTTTCAAATACTATAATAATCCATTTCTTACCCAATGAATCGAATTTTGAAACATCTTCGTTAGTATAATTAATCTTTTGTGGATAACGCCTTCAATTGAGCTACACCCGAAGCCGTCAACTTCTCCCCGGCTCCGATTTCATAATCCGTTGTTCCGGGGGTGGTCTCATAGCCGGTAATCATGGGTTTGAAACCTTCCGGACCTTGGGTAAAGGAAACTTCAGTGGGGAAATAGTGGTAGGAGCCGTTGGTCAAGCCAATCACTAAAGTGTTTTTGAAAGGGGAGTTTTCTTTGATATAGATACCGAATTCATTGAACATTTCTCCTGGCAGACCCACAATGGCCACGTTTCCAATTTTTAAAGCCATAACTTCCAGTTGGTCGATTTCATCCTTTTTGGCGTAAATGTCGAGCCACCGCTTGGCGTACAATTCATCGGGGATACCATCCGGTTGGAGTTCAGGCATTCCTTCTTTTTCTACGCGCTTCATGACTTTTTCGGCCCAAGTTTTTTGCTCTTCTGTAATTGTAATTTTTTTCAAGGGGACTTGTTCCGTAGAAACACGTACTGTTCCATCGCCCGTAGCCGAACTGCTATTGTTCATCGCCTTAAGCGCGGCTACCCCAAGCAAATATCCTATCCGTTGGCATTCCTGAAACGTGTCCAAAAAACCTACTTTATAATCCACTTGGGTTATATTACCGGAAGGCGCATTCAAAAATTGTACGCTAAAATCTTCTCCCTTAATCTTTTGCACCGATTCCGTCAGATATCCGGGATAATCGGCGGAGTACAACCAATTATTTCCGGTAAGGGTGGTCGGGTGGCACCCGAAATTAACGAGCGCACCTATGGTTTTACCTTTTTGCTTGATGCTGAGGGCAATCAATTCGGGATCTTTTCCGCCTAAGGGTTTTTCGATAAAACCGGGTTCGAATTTTTCCCAGACCATGTGGGTGGTGCCATCTACAGCCCTTAATCTTCTGTTGTGCGATACTCGATCTTCGGTGGTACGACCTATTATAAGATCGGAAGCGATCAGATTTTTATTGGCCTCGATGACGGCATCCGCCGCCTTTTTCATGTAGGCTTCCGCATCGGGTGAATCGATATTGGCGGGCGGGCCGCTGTGGGTATGAGTCGCATGGATCATGATTTGACCTTATAATTTTTGTTCTCATGTCATAATCTTATTTAAAGTCCGTATCCAATTTCCGCTGAAGATATTTCCCCTGTCCTTATAATTGTATCCTCTTTTTTCAAGTATACCGTCGAATTTTTGAAGATCGGCAATGGTATCTATATCATGCGGCGTTTGTTCAAGGCCGAAAAGTCCGTCCAGATCACTACCAAAGCCCACATTAAGGCTGTTGCCGGCCATTTGGCAGATATGGTCGAAGTGATCTACAAGAAGTTCCATACGGATGTCGCGTTCCTTGGGGTCGTCCTTTCCCAATGTAAAGTCCGGGTAGAGCATCCATGTATCCAGTGCACCTCCTATAATACCCTTGCGCTCTAGGATACAGCGGATTTGGTCATCGGAAAATTGACGTTCACCCGGAACGATGCTTCTACAGTTTTGGTGGCTGGCGATGACCGACCCCTGAAAAATATCCAGGGCTTCGAAAAAGCCTTTATCGGTAAGGTGGGTCAGATCTAACTGAATGGGGAGTTGATTCATTTCACTCAGCAATTCCATTCCTATGGATGTTAAGCCGCTACCGTCGGAATGTGTACCGGCGGCATATCTGCCCGGGCCAAAATGCGAGATTCCGATGGAACGGAGTCCCAGTTCATGATAGGTATGCAGATAATCTAGGTTGACAATGGAATCGGCCCCTTCAAGAGCAAGGATATAGCCGATCGGTTTTTTGCTGTCGTCATCAGGGTTTTCCGTCCATAATGCAATATGTTCGGTCAATCCCTTTTTTGTGGTGATCTGTACCATTTCGCCGATGGCCTCCATTTCGCGGTACCAGGCCAATTGACATTGCGCATGGGCATAGGCCTGTTCGGGCGAGTGCCAGCCCTTTAACGCCATGGTATGTAAGGGACTGCCATTCTCGGAATACCGGGAGATTATGGTAGCAAGCACAAGACCAATATTGCCTTCACGAAGCTCGGGCAAGGCCACAGTGCCTTGACCGCGGTCTTGATAATCCTTCCATCCCAAACGTTGTTCCTTTTCCCTGATTTCATGTACCGTTCGGGTCAGGTCGCGGTTCAGGGTCATGGCATTGGTGGCCAGGTCTAAATGGCCGTCAACGATAAAGGGGACTTTGCGGGTGTTTTTCATGGGCATATGTTAAAGTTAATTATGAGGCAATAAACACATTTAGGATTTTAGAATTGTGATTTTTCATACTTATATTAGGAGCTATAGTAGAAATCTCATTCCGGTACTTCATGGGAAGGAATATCGGCCATTTCATCGGCATACTTTGCGGAAAGGCGGTTCATGTCAAAAGCAAACCGCTCAAAGGTTTCTTCCCATTTTTTGGCCTCCTCGGGAGTATACTCATAAAAGCCTTTTCCGTTAAAAACGCCGTTACCGTCCGCTTTGGCGATGTCGTCGATAAGTTTCGGAACGCTGGTTTGGTTGCTCAGTTCTGGAAATAGGTCTTTCATTACTGCATGGTAGGCTTTCAGTCCCGTGAGGTCCATATAGCGGAAGAGTCCGCAGAACGCCATCCACTGGCCGCCGTCGTTCTTGCAGGCACGGTCGACGTCGGCAATGGTCGCATGGCCCTTTTCTACCAAATGAAAGGCCTCCCGGTACATGGCATACATTATCCTATTGGTAATAAAGCCCCTGATATCCTTACGTACCAATGTGGGTTCCTTTCCCCACTGTTTGGCAATTTCATGGAGTTGTTCCCCAATTTCGATTGGACTCTTTTCCCCACAGATAATTTCTAAAAAGCGGGAGGTATAGGCCGGTTCGGCCCAGTGCATCCCGAAGAAACGTTCTGGAACCTTAAAATGGGTCTGTAGCATACTTATCGGCATGGCCGAAGTGTTCGAAGTTATAATTACGTTATCGGCAACGCAGGCCTCAATTTTCTTGAAGACTCCCTGCTTGATGATAAGATCTTCAAAAACACATTCCATGACCAACCAACAGGGTTTCAGATCGGTATAGTTTGAAGTAAAGACAATGTTCGCCATCAACTCTTCGGCTGTTTTATCGGTAAGTCCTTCACGGTGGCATTCTTCCAAGGAATGCCGGATACGATTGGGAGCGGACTTGTCCAAATCCGAAACTATAGGTGCCAAAGCAATGATTTTTTGGCCCTTTAGTGCCAATGCTGCCGCAATGCTGGTACCCATCAGACCAAGACCTACAATACCAATGGTCGAGTTGTTGTTTATTTTCATTCCCTTAATTAAAACACCCTAATTGTTTGTGCTCAACTTTTTTTCCATGAGAATCTAAAGCTTGTATACCCAAATATATCGGTATCCCTTTAAATTTTGTAATAGCAAAAACCGATTGTATGATACAAATAATTATATTTAAGGAAAATATTGCGAATTTGAATGCAGCTGTGCGACGAAGAGTATCATTATAGCTATATTGTGCTATGGAAACTACGGAAATCCGATTGTTCAAGGAATCCAACCAATCTTTTATCTACCATATAGAGGAAAGGGATTTTGGAATATATCATCATCATCCGGAATACGAATTGATACTTGTCGACAGGGGAAGTGGTGTGCGTATCGTTGGGGACAATATCAGTGAATTCAAAAAGAACGATCTTGTCTTTTTGGGTTCTTCGTTATCCCATGTATGGCGTTGTGACCCTGAATTTTATACGGATGGCAGCACATTTACCGGTAAGGGCTATGTGATTCAATTTTTGGAGGAATTCATTGGAAAAGGATTTATCGAACTTCCCGAAAACCGTGGACTTCGGGCCTTCTTTTCGCACGCCTCCAGAGGGTGCGAATTTTTAGGGAAAACCAAGGACCGCATTATCGAAATAATGATCGGCATGAAGCAAATGCAGCCTACCCAAAAGTTGTATGCCCTGTTTTCCATTTTCGAAATTTTTGCAACTACCGAAGAGTACAAGTTCATATGTAGTCCCGTATTTCAAGAAAATACAAAAATGTCGGAAAGTGGCCCCCTGCGTGATGTCGTTGAATATCTCTTGCAGAATTTTAAAAAGGATGTCAAGTTAAAGGATGTACTCGAAATTGCCAACATGTCGAACACCCAGTTCTTTTTGTCCTTTAAAAAAATGTACCGCATGCCTTTTAAGAGCTATCTGCTGAAATTGCGCATCGGCTTTGCCTGTAGGTTGTTGGCCAATCCCGACTCTAATGTATCACAAATTGCCTACGAGTCGGGATTCGAAAATCTGTCGAATTTCAACAGGCATTTTAAATCGATAAAAGGATGTACGCCTACAGCCTATAGAAAGAAACTAGAGCTAAGGGTGATGGCATAAAGGAGCGCAAATAAAGATGGCTCCTAAGCAGATGATACAAAAAATAAAATATTGAAAAGATTTGAAAATCAAGTAGCAATAGTCATAGGCGGTGCCCGTGGTATCGGTCTGGCCATAGCAGAGCGATTGGCGGATGAGGGAGCACAAGTATCCGTTTTCGATGTCTTAAAAGACGACTTGAAGACATTGAGCGAGCGAAATAGTGTCTCCAGTACTTTTAAGGTCGATATTACGGATGTAGAGCCTTTGAACGAGGCCATTCAAAATGTCATTCGACTTTATGGCAGATTGGATATACTGGTAAACAGCGCCGGAATCGTGGGACCGACCGCAACAAAAATCGAAAAGTACAGTTTGAAGGACTTTCAAAAGACCTTGGATGTCAATCTGACCGGGGCCTTCAACGTAACAAAGGCGGCGTTGCCGCAAATGACCCAACAAAAATACGGAAGAATATTGCATATAGCCTCCATCGGCGGGAAGGAAGGAAACCCGGGTATGGTCGGTTATGCCGCAAGTAAAGCGGGCCTTATGGGATTGGTAAAAGGGGTGGGCAAAGAATATGCAGATACCGGAATTACCGTTAACGGACTTGCGCCGGCCGTAATCGCAACCCCGATGAACCAGGATACCGCGCCCGAAATGTTACAATATATGACCGCAAAAATTCCCATGGGGCGATTGGGTACCGTTGAGGAGGTCGCCAGTTTGGTCTGTTGGATCGTATCGAAGGAAGCCTCGTTCAATACCGGATTTATCTTCGATCTTTCAGGAGGTCGCGCCACCTATTGAGTACTTTGAAAACAGTCTCTAGGATAGTATACACATAATGAACTTTGATAGGCGATGTTACAAATAGATTTCAGTGATAAAAAATACTTGGTTACCGGTGGTGCCGGCACTGGCGTAGGTGCCGGGGTCTGTGAAGCGATTGCGGCATGTGGGGGGCAATTGCTTATAAACGATATTGACGCCGAAAAAGCGAAGACGGCGGCAAATAACTATCCCAACGCTTTTGCGGTACCTGGCGATGTGAGCGATCCAAAGGAAGTGAAACGGATTTTTGCAGCCATTGCAAAAGAACATGGTACCATTCACGGGCTGGTCAACAACGCAGGGATAGGCCTCCGAAAAAGAGCGCATCTCATGGACGAATCCGAATTCGATCATCTTTACAATATCGATGTCAAAGCCGTTTGGATGATGGCCAAGGCCTTCGTAAATCAACTGGTCGGAACGAATGTAACAGGCCATATCGTTAATATATCCTCGGTACATGCCCATAATACGTTATCAAAATATGCTATCTACGCCAGTGCCAAGTCAGCGGTAGAAGGGCTTACCCGTGGTATGGCTATCGAACTGGGCGAAATGGGTATTCGCTGCAATGCGGTCGCCCCGGGTTATGTCGATTCACAAAATAATTGGGCCGCCGCCTCCTCGTGGACGGATGATCCCGAGGCCTTTTTCAAAGAACAAAACAATGAGTATCAAAACTTACGACAGCCCATATATGCTCGTGACTGCGGCAATGCCGCTGTGTTTTTATTGTCCGACCTGGCGAGGTCCATCACTGGGCAAACTATTATTGTAGACGCCGGGTCGACCAATCAGTTACATGCCAACAGTTTTATACATGATAAGCAATAACCAAAACCATGAAAAAATCCATTTTCCCCAATTGACCTAGAGAAAGTACATAAAATCTAAAGATTAAAAGCATGAAAAATATGGAATCCAGAAGACAATTTTTAACCTCGATATCGATGCTCGCCGCGGGTACTGCAATAGGTGGAATTCCCGCTTTAAATTTCGGTCTGAAAAATCGAAAATTAAAAGTGGTCTTGGTAGGTACGGGCATACGCGGAACATCGTTCTGGGGGAAACGTATCGTGGATAACTACTCCGACATTATAGAATACGTGGGACTTTGTGACAACAATCCAGGCCGTTTGGACTATGCAAAAAAATACATGAACGTCTCTTGCAAGACCTATTCCGATTTTGATAAAATGATCGCTGAAAACAATCCGGATCTGGTGATTGTGACCACCACAGATTCCACCCATCATCAGTATATTATTAGGGGCTTGGGTTTAGGCTGCGATGTGCTTACCGAAAAGCCGTTGACTACCGATGAGCTGAAATGCCAGCAAATTCTTGACGCCGAACGTAAATATGACAAAAACTTGATCGTTGGTTTCAACTATCGTTGGAGTCCCTACAGTACCAAGATAAAAGAGCTATTACAGAAAGGGACTATAGGAAAAATAACCTCGGTCGATTTCAATTGGTACCTGAATACCTATCACGGGGCTTCCTATTTTCGTCGATGGCATGGATTAAGGGAGGTAGGCGGTAGCCTTTGGGTACACAAGTCCACACACCATTTTGATCTTTTAAACTGGTGGCTTGACTCCGACCCCGAAGAGGTAAGTGCTTATGGCGACCTCGAGGTGTACGGTAGCAACAATGAATTCAGGGGCAATAGTTGCAGGGATTGCGATCATAAATCCGAATGCAAATTCCATTGGGATATTACCCAGGAAAAAAGAATGATGGACCTTTACGTCAATAATGAAAAATACGACGGGTATATCAGGGATAACTGCCTTTTTAGAAAGGAAATAAACATTTACGATAAAATGTCTGCCCAAATCAAGTATAAGAACAATGCCATCGTGAACTATTCCCTGACGACTTATTCCCCGTTCGAGGGATGGAGGATTGCCTTCAATGGCACTAAAGGTCGTATTGAGGCCTCATTGGATATTCCCTATCAAGAGAAGCAACAATTAAGCCAGGAAGAACTGCACGCCTTGGAAATGAGTCAAGACAATGAAGGAGAGGTACGGTACGAGCCAATCATCGTCCATAATTTATGGCAGGATTACGAAACCGTAAAAGTGCCGTATTCCAGAGCGGGGCATGGCGGAGGTGATGAGGAACTTCAGAATAAAATTTTCAAGTATCCCGATGCCAAGGATCCGTTCGATAGGGCGGCCGGTATACGAGACGGAGCCATGTCGGTTCTCATCGGTATCGCGGCAAGAAAAAGTATTGAAAGCGGAGAACCGGTACGAATAGCCGGACTTACCGATTTGGCACCGAGGGCGGTACGATTGTGAAATTTCGAAAAATTCGCGAAAATTTACCAGGTCATGGAAATTCGCCTATTATCCGGTAAGATTTGAATTTTATACACAGGAAGTTATATCGTAAACCGATAAAATCTATTAACTTAAAGGACTAAAAGAAAAAGTTTAAATCACTTCAATTCATGAAATAAGCGTACTATGAAAACAACACTAATTTTAGCTGCCTTTTTTTTGCTAGCAAATGAACATCCCATGGAAATACAAAAGGATAAAAAATTGATCGTTAAGGAAATTGAACACGATGGTGAGGCCAGTCTGAAAGAGGTGTCGACATTATTGGAAGAGCAGGCGGAACTCACGACCATTGGCGTATTAAATTGGGATGCATTCCCGTACGCCCCCGAGGTCAAATTCAGGATTGCCCGTAATAAAAATGATATTTGGTTGAAATACTATGTGACCGAGGAAAACATTTTGGCCAAACATACCGACACGAACTCCGCGGTCTCCCGGGATAGCTGTGTTGAATTCTTTTTTGATCCCTTGGGAGACGGCAACTATTACAATTTTGAGATCAATTGTATCGGAACCATCCATTTGGCCTATGGCCCCGCTCGAGGTAATAGGGAATATGTAGATCCCAACGTAATAGAGAAATATATCAAAGCCGAATCCACTTTGGGCAATCAGCCATTTGCGGAAAAAAAAGGCGGCCATACTTGGGAAATGACCATCGTTATTCCCGCAGAAGTCATGACGCATAACAAAGGCATAACCTTAAAAGGACTTGACGCCAAATCGAACTTTTATAAATGCGGCGACGATACTTCCCAAAAACACTATGTAACTTGGAATCCAATAGAAACCGAAAAGCCCGATTACCACAGGCCTGAATATTTTGGGAACTTGTTTTTTGAGTAATCCATCCTTTTAAAATTATGAATATGCAATCCCATAAACTCAACAACAACGTCATTTTTTTGATTCCACTTTTGCTCATGTTCGGATGTAAACAAAAATCCGACCAAAACAAACCGGTCGTTGCCGAAGTGAAGACCGAAACACAAGAAAGCAACCAACTTTACAAAAGCGAAGTATTTACCGATCCCGGCGGGTTTCCTTCCGGTATCGAAGGACCGGCCGTAGCTACCGATGGTACGCTGTACGCCGTAAACTTTGAAAAACCCGGTACCATAGGTCAGGTGACTCCCGATGGGAAAGCCTCTTTATTCATAAACCTTCCCGAGGGAAGTACCGGCAACGGCATTCGCTTTAACAGTAAGGGCGAGATGCTGATTGCGGATTATACCGGACACAACATCCTAAAAGTGGATATTAATACCAAAGAAATCAGCGTATTCGCCAACAACGACAAAATGTACCAGCCTAACGATATCGCCATCTCCGATACCGACATTCTCTTTGCCAGTGATCCCGATTGGAAGAATTCTACGGGGCAGCTCTGGCGCATCGATACCGAAGGAACTTTCACCTTGCTCGAAGGAGAGATGGGTACCACCAACGGCATAGAGGTTAGTCCCGATAACAAGACCCTCTACGTCAACGAATCCGTACAGGGCAATGTTTGGGCGTACGATCTTTCCCCTAAGGGCGATATTGGCAACAAGCGTCTGCTCATAAAATTCGATGATTTCGGGATGGACGGTATGCGCTGCGATATAAAGGGCAATCTATATATCACTCGGCACGGCAAAGGAACCGTGGCGAAGATATCGCCAAAAGGACAGCTACTAGAGGAAATATCCTTAACAGGGGAAAAGGCATCCAATATCGCGTTCGGAGGTGAAGAAGGAACGACTGCTTACATCACCATGCAGGATACCGGCAACATCGAACGTTTTGAGGTTGGGGATCCTGGTAGGGCATTTCAATTGATGAAATCTAAAATTTAAACCGGAATTTGATTCTATGATCTTGTTCAAGCTATCCAATCAATCGGCTTCCTACTATCCTCTATTCTTGGGAACAGTAAAAAGTGCGGATTAATAATAGGGTATCTTTTTACTTAATTGGATGAAAAACTTGATCGATTGAACGTTAACAATCGACTATAGTGAAAATGAATTGATCGTTGACCCTATATATCACTTACCGACCGGCGGGTTCTTCAGCAATCTATCAAAGCCCTCAAATACAAAGGCAATACAAATAACAAGCGCCGATCCGATAAAATTGAGCCATAAATAGCCCAGTTTTTCCTCACCTTCGGGATAATTGAATATTAAGGTGTAGAACAAAACGAAAACAATCAACTGGGTCAAGATTGCGGCGAAGAATACGGCGTTGCCCTTTACGAATTTCAGAAAGAATGCCAATAGGAAAATCCCCAGCACATTGCCATAAAATATGGAGCCGATAATATTTACCAGTTGGATCAGGTTGTCGAAGAGATTGGCGACGCTGGCGATGCCTATGGCGATTATGCCCCATAGCAATGTGAAAACTTTAGTGGCCAAGACGTAGTGTTGCTCGGTAAAAATGCCTTTTTTGTTTCGCTTGTAAAGATCTAATGCGGTAATGGTACCCAAGGCGTTGAGCTCTGAAGCTGTTGAAGACATTGCGGCGGAGAGAATGACCGCCAAAAGCAACCCGATAAGCCCGGTCGGTAGATTATTCAGTATAAAATGGATAAACACATAGTCTTTATCATTGGTCTCTACGACGCTGTCCGCCTCAGCAATCAAAGCTTTGGCGGCCGCACGGTTAGTGCTGTCCTTTTTGTTCAGGGCGATAATCTGTTGTTTGGCGTCTTCCACGGCCGTATATTCCTTTAATTCAAGGGCGGCCGAAAATTTATTCTGGGCCAGTTTCTTTTCCTCCTCGAGCTTGTACTGTCCGTCTTGGAGTATCTCATAATCTTTGGCATACTCCGAATTCATAACGGCATTAGTTGCGGAAGGATTGAAGTTCAGGGGGGAGGGGTTATACTGGTAAAAAACGAATACCATAACACCGACCAAGAGAATGAAAAACTGCATGGGAATCTTGAAAATACCGTTGAATACGAGCCCCAATTGACTTTCGCGCACCGATTTTCCGGAAAGATAGCGTTGAACCTGGCTCTGATCTGTCCCGAAATAGGCCAAAGCCAAAAATAGACCCCCAGTAATACCGCTCCAGAAAGTGTATCGACTCTTCGTATCGAAACTAAAATCAAGAATTTCCAATTTATTACTGGCACCTGCGATTTTCAATGCCTTGCCAAAGTCGATGTCCGCAGGCAAGTACCCCAAAATATAAAAGAAGGTCACGAACATACCGGTCATGATAATGAACATCTGCTGCTTTTGTGTTACGCTTACCGCCTTGGTGCCTCCGGATACGGTATATATTATGACCAAAACACCGATGATGACATTCAGGGTGCGCAGATCCCATCCCAATACGGCGGATAATATAATGGAGGGGGCAAATATGGTAATACCGGCAGCCAGGCCTCTTTGGATTAAAAAAAGGATGGCGGTCAACGACCGGGTCTTGAGGTCGAACCGGTCTTCCAAAAATTCGTAGGCGGTGTAGACCTTGAGCCGATGGTAGAGGGGTACGAACACCAAGCAGATGATAATCATTGCCAGGGGAAGTCCGAAGTAAAACTGTACAAACCCAAGACCGTCATGAAATGCTTGGCCGGGTGTGGACAAAAAGGTAATGGCGCTGGCCTGTGTGGCCATGACCGATAAGCCGATAGTCCACCATTTGGCATCCTTACCGCCGCCGACGTAGTCGTCGACATTTTTACTCCCTCGCGTTCTCCAAACGCCGTAGCTTACTATGAATAGCAAGGTGCTTGATAATATGATCCAATCGAGTGTGCTCATTTTAGGTAAAAGCCGTCATTATATAACTAAAAACTAGCACGTACACGATATTCAGTACGAGCACCAAAGTGTATTCTTTTTTCCAATCGAATTTATCAAGCATGGCGGGGTATTATTTAGTATTGATTATTTTTAAATATTCACTGCTATTGCTCACTGACCTTACCCACGGAAAGCATATTCGCAAACAGCTTATACGCTCCCGGAACACCAGCGGGGAGCTCCCTGAAAAAACTGAGTCCGGTATAAATATAATGGCCCTCTCCGTATTTTGCAATCAATAGGCTTCCCTTTTTAGGGGTCTCGCCGCTGTCTTGCATGGATAGTATGGGCGTAAATTCTTTTGACCATTCATTTGGGAAATAAAGCCCGCGTTCTTGCACCCAGCCATCAAAATCGGATGGGGTAATCGTATTAGGGAAATTTATTAATGGGTTGTCTTTCGCCAATATTTCCACTGGTGAATTTTCATCCGTCACCCGGTCTTGGGACAGGGTAAGCGGGTAGGGGGCGATGTTCTCGAACTGCGTGTCCCATCTGCCAGCTGTATTGTACTGCACAATCAGTGTGCCACCATTTTTGACATAATCGAGCAAAAAACGCTGTTTGAACTTGAGCTCGTCGACAACATTATAGGCGCGGATACCGACGACCACCGCATCGTACGACTTCAAACTGCTTGCACTGATCGAGTTTGGCGGAACGGTACGTACGCTATAGCCGATCTGCCGCAGACTTTCGGGCACTTCATCCCCAGCACCGGCGATATAACCGATCTGTTCCCCGGCCTTTTTGATATTGAGCCGTACGGTTTTGGCCTCGGAAGGCAGTAATACGGATTGATTGGGTATGTGGTCGTAGGCAATCGTAACCAGTTCTTTGGTCGTCTCTTTTCCGTCAATTTTGAGAATTGGCGAAATATAGTTCTCGTCTTCATCGGCGGGAGGGGATAGGCTAAAGAAAATAGTTTTTTTGTCCCCTTTCTTAGCGATTTCAAAGGATTGAGTATCGCCATCCACCTTCCAGCCCTCGCCGTGGCAAAGCTGTATTTCTCCTTTTATATTGTCGGAGTTCGCTGTGACGGTAACGGGGACCTGTTTCGGCTTTCCGTCTGCAAAAATTAAAACCTTGTCGGTAAAATTTGCGGTGGCCCTGGGCAAAACCTCAAAAGGCTGGTAGAGTTCTCCTTTTTCCGGTTTGGCGTAATGGTGGATCACGGGTTTTGTGAAGCTGATCGTAGTTCCGTTGAAATCCATTTCAAATGCTGCAATAAATGCTCTCGGGGTTTCCGGTTTGCCGATAAGTTTCTGATCGGAGACCTTGTACATGCCCAAACTTCCTTTTTCATTTAACCAATAAGGACTTGTGTACTCCGTTTCCGATGGTACGTTCAGCGCAAGTTCAAAGTTTTGCTTCGTATTATTTTTTAAGGGGATATTTGGATTTAACGAGGCATCCGAAGATGGAATCCGAATTGATTTAAGAACCATGCCGGCATCGCTTCGGTTGATGGCCTCGATAGTAACTTTAACCTTTCCGCCGGGATTTGTAGCAGTTGATTCGGAGGATGCTTCCAGATAGAGTCCCGTAACATCGGCAATCAGGTCTTTCAGAGCTTCTGATTTTATTTTTTTCCAGTGATCATCCTGTATATTTTGGAGTAACGTATAGGCTTCCAAAAGCTGGGGCAGATGTTTGGAGGGATTTCCGAAATCGAATTTTTTCTCCACGGCATTTAAGATATTCCCGATAGCTTCGCCTCCTTCGATACGGGACCAAGAGGTATCGATACCATCGAAAATATTAGTTTCATCCTTGGGAAGGTCTCCCTTTAACAGTTCCAAATATTCGTCCTGTGTTCCGCGTTCCGAAAGCCTTCCAAAACCTTGTGACAGGTGTTGGCTACTTGCCAAAGCGGCAATTTCATTGTTCGATGTCCCCAAAATGGGATAGTACCTACCCACATCCAAATTCAGCATGTTCGATTTGTCGGCTTTTTGGAATTTCTCCTCGCTGCCATAGAACCACCAAGATGTGTTGAAAAATAGGCGTTTAGGCTGCCAGATTTTGGTGAGTTCCAGCTGATCGGGATAGGCAGTCTTGTCATTGGCCAATTCAAAAGCCTCGACACTTAACATTGCGGAAGCGGTATGGTGGCCGTGGGTGGTACCGGAACTCCGATGGTCGAAACGGTTAACGACTACGTCGGGCTTGAAATGGCGTATGGCCCAAACTACATCGCCTAGAACAGCTTCCTTGTTCCATATTTTCAAGGTTTCATCGGGATTCTTGGAATATCCGAAATCGTTCGCCCGACTAAAAAATTGTTCACCACCGTCGACCCGTCTCGCCGCCAAAAGCTCTTCGGTACGCAGTACACCCAATAGTTCCCGAAGTTCGGGGCCGATAAGGTTTTGTCCCCCATCGCCCCGGGTGAGGGAAAGGTATCCGGTACGCGCATGGATACCATTGGACAAATAGGATATCAGCCGCGTATTCTCATCATCGGGATGCGCTGCTACATACAATGCAGTACCCAAAAAGTTTAATTTTTGAAGGGAATGGTAAATCTCGGAAGAAGAAGGTTGAATGGTCTTTTGGGCAAAAGAGGTATTGTAAAGGAACAGCATTCCTAAAAAACACATCAAAAAATGACGCATAGAGCTGGTTTTAGTAAGGATAAAATACAATTTTGGTCGCTTTCCAAAGATAATAAGAATAGCGGGCGAGCCTATTTTATTTTATTTGTTTAACAAAAATCGTTCCGACCTGATTAAATGCAACGTTGAGTTTTTGGCTGAAAGCGTAAAGCATTACTCAGTCCCCTCATCCTCCTTATGAATCACCTCATGGTCATACAGCAGGGTCACGGCCTTCTGCATCATCAGGTTGTTCGGATAGACTAGCAGCTCGCCGTTGTCTTTCCGCAGGCTTACGTGAAAAGCCCTGATATCTTCGATGAGATAAGGTTCTTCCCCTTCGATATCCTTATCCATAATTTTAACCCGATCACCGATTTTAAAGGGAAAGGAGAAGAAAAGAACTACACCCGCGGTAATATTGCTCAAAATCGACCAGCTCGCAAAGAGAGCGACCCCGATAATGGTAAAGACTGAGGCGAATGCGATACCGACATCCCTAAATTTAATGTTCCAGATAAATGTCAAAATGCCAAAGCCCAATGTCGTAAGTAAAATCGAAACGTATTTGGTGATCAGCAGCGTACGGGCCTCGACAATATTGCTCATTCGGCCCACCCTGCGAATGGTCTTTGTAAGCGCTAGTTTTGAGATCACCAAAACTATAAATAGAATAGCGGTAGCCAGTAATTCATTTTTGTAGGTCGCAAAAAAGTCTTCCATTGAGATCATAATCCTAAACTATCGCGCAAAGATAAATCCTTATTTCCGTTCTGTTGCCAATACGGAGTCTTTAAAGTTTTCATTTTTGTCGCCGTCGAGGTCATCTGTTTCGCGTTTGCTCCGAATCCGCTTGTAGCTGTTTCCGACCAGCCATGAATGGCGTGGGGAAAGTCGGTGGAGAAATCGATTTTCAGAGACCGTTCCAGTTCTGGATAATTGATTTCGAAAGTGCTGATTCCTTCCGCATCGGAAAGGTTCAAACTCGCTTGGTAGGATTTTAATTCTTTATGGGATAATCGGATGTATTCTAAAGACGGAATCACATCAAAATCACCTACGGGAAGACTTGCAGGATCGATCCGTATCTTGTTCCAGATTTCGTCTTCTAGAATGGTCTTTTCAATTTTTATGTTTTGATCGGCCTCCCCTTCAAAGTAGGAATGTGACCGGATATCGAACTGTTGGCGGTTGTTTAATTGGGCATAAACTTGTCCGCACCATTCTTGGGAGGAAAAGGAGACCTTGATGGCGTGCCGGTTGTCATGAACAGGATAAAAAGTACTGGTCATAATGGAATAGGGGTAAATGCCCGTCAGATAGTTCTTGGTAGCGTTAAGTTTGAGCACCGAAACATTATCCGGATGGCTTTCATCGGCCTTCACTTGTATTTCGGGCAAAAAAGGTTCCGTGACATATATAAGGACAGCTTCACCGTCACGTGTTTCGCCGTAACGTGCCTGCTGCAATTTGTAGGAGGTTATTTCGGCCTCACCGGCATACCAGTAATTTTTGAAGGCTTCGGACAACGATTTTTTAGGCGCAGTTTCCGCCTCTTGCGCTGTCGGCGTTGTATCCTTACCATTAGCTGCTTTTTTATCGCTGCAGGATGTAGTTAATTGAGACAGCGCGGCCAAGGCTATAACGGCAAATTCTAATTTGATCCAGGTTTTCATTATTTGTGTGTTTTAATTTCTCTGTAATTCTTTATTTTTTTGTGAATCTCTGTTTCATAGTGTCTCGGATTGCAACACAGGGATTCACTGGTGCAAAGTAGGATTTTAGGGTATTTTTCAGGAATTACGAATTTACGAAAATACAGTCACGTGATTATATCCAAAAGCATCTCGTACACCAAATGCGTCGGCAGCCCGACCACATTCGGGTATGAGCCTTCGATTTTCTCAATACCAATCAAGCCGATCCATTCCTGAATACCGTAGGCGCCTGCTTTATCGAAAGGCTTGTAGTTTTCGATATAAAAGCGGATTTCTTCATCCGTTAGTGCCTTGAACTTGACTTTGGTGGTGTTATTGACGGTCTGCTGGGTATCATCAGTGGTGAAACAGACCGAAGTGATTACCTCGTGCCAATCGCCGGAAAGCAGTCTTAGCATGGTGAAAGCCTCCTCGGCGCCTTTTGCCTTGGCCAGGGATGCATTTTTGTGCCAGACCACGGTATCGGAAGTGATCAGAATTTCATTTTTGGTCAAAGTTCCATTAAAAGCGGATGCCTTTAATTTGGCCAAATAATCGGAAATTGCGCTTCCCAGTAATTCCTTTGGATATACCTCCTCCACCGGTTTAATTCGAATCTCGAAATCTAGCCCCATTTCCCGAAAAAATTGCTGCCTTCTCGGGGATTCCGAGGCTAGAATGATTTTGTGGCTTTTTATTTTATCGGTAAGCATAAATCTAGAACAAGATTACGGTATTTTTTGATTGACAGGATTATTAAAGGAATGGTCGCGAACCTCCCGCAGTTTATATTCTCTTCTGCCGATTGTCTCTAATTTGTTGAGATTTGGAATTTGGGTTTTGGAATTTTCTTCAATCGTTTGCAGCATCAAAATTCGTCATCCAATCACCCCTGACCTTCAAAACTTGTTCGATAACATCGCGAACACAGCCCTCCCCACCTTTTTTATGGGACACGTATTTTGAAATTGCCTTTACTTCGGGAACTGCGTTCTGCGGGCAGGTAGGAATTGCGACGGTTTGCATCGGTGGAATATCGGGAATGTCATCACCCATATACAACATAGTGCTGGCTGATATTTCGTATATTTCCATATACTCCTCTAAAGCATCCATTTTATGGTGCGTTCCTAAATAAATATCCGTGACACCCAAAGCTTTCAGGCGTTTGCGGACGCCCTCGTTCGTACCGCCGGAGATGATGCATACATTATATCCTATTTGTATGGCCGTTTTTAAGGCATACCCGTCTTTAACGCTCATTTTTCGCAGCATCTCTCCCTCAGTGGTAATAATAACGTTGCTATCGGTAAAAACACCGTCCACATCAAAGACGAACGTATTGATATTCCTTAGAATTTCTTTGTAACTTTTTTCCATAGATTGGTTTTAGGTTAAATGTTTTGCGGATTAGTATCCTCCCCATATAACGTTTCGATCGATTCGCTCAAAACCTCATAAACTTTCTTGTATTCAGGATTTTTCAACTGTTTCAAGTGCTTTTCGATGGTTTCGGAATCCCCCCGTCGTGCCGGTCCTGTCTGAGCATCGTAAGGTGACAGTTGCTCTAATTTATCCGCAGTTTCTCGAATCAAAGGATGTAAGATATCAAACGGAAGTTCTTTTTCATCGCAGATTTCTTTCCCGATTTGATATAGATGGTTCGTAAAATTATTGACGAACACCGCCGCCAGATGAAGGGACTTCCGCTGTTGGGAATCTACTTCGAAATGTTTTTTTGATATTTCGCCGGCCATCCTTTTAAGCAAGGCCAAATCGGATTCGTCATGTGCCTCCAAACAAAAGGGAACGGAAGTCATATCCACTTTTCGCCCTTTGCTAAAGGTTTGTAAGGGATAAAAAACGCCGTAACGATGGTGGCCGGACAATATATCGATGGAAACGCTTCCGGCGGTATGTGCCACCAATCCTTCTTTATTAGTTAGATATTTTGAAATGATAGGTATTGCCGTATCGCTTACGGCAACGATATAAACATCGGCCTCGGCAATATTTTTGAAATCCGTAGAGGTTGCCGCCGATTTTACAAAATGTTTTAGTTCTTTTGTGTTGCGGCCAACAATCTGAATGATATCGATGGTAGGGCACGCCGAAAAGGCATCATACAAATGTCGGGCAAGATTGCCCGTGCCAATAATAGCAACTCTAAGCATACCGCAAAAATAAGGATATATCCTTCTTCAAACAGGTCTTTTGTATATTTATGTCTTCGGTTTTTGTTGCTTTGACCTGACAATAAAGTGATGTAAAGGAAAAACAAAATGAAAAAAAATAACATTCCAGATTATGGTTCAAGAAGAAATTTTATCAAGAAAACGGCCTTCGCTTGTGCGGCTTTTCCGTTTTTGACCCGTGGTACCGTATCCGATGTCAATCTCACCAAACCTTTGAACAAAAATACACTACCTATGACTTTTTCCGAGAAAAGTATTATCGGTGCTTACGGACAATGGGCGTCCGGTATTTCGAACGATCCGCCCAAACTTTCCTTTAGAAATACAAAATGGACCAATCTCGAACCGTGGAAAAAGGAAGCATTTGAAAAAGCAAATGAGCTCATTTCGGCTCCCGAGATCAAAAGAATTTCCGAGGTCAAAGTGCATAAGAAATACGTTTATGATGGCCTGGAAATAGAGGAGCTGTCCTGGCAACTTTCCAACGGCGGTCGACGGACGGAAGCTATTCTTTTAAGACCCGAGGGGGTAAAAGGCAAATTGCCGGCCATATTGGGACTTCACGATCACGGTGGCAATAAATATTTTGGAAAACGCAAGATAACTCGGGTCTCCGACGATTTGCATCCCTTGATTGAAGCACATCAAAAGGAGTATTATGAAAATAGGGCATGGGCCAATGAAATTGCCAAAAAAGGCTACGTTGTGCTGGTACACGATACGTTCACTTTCGGCAGTAGACGGGTGAAATATGAGGATGTCGAGGGCATTCTTTGGGGCGATTGTGCTGTATCCGATAAATCGGACAAAAATCCCGAGAGACCCAAAAACATAGCTGCTTATAACGATTGGGCCGGCCACCATGAACACATCATGGCCAAATCGCTCTTTTCCTCGGGAACGACCTGGCCGGGGGTTACCTTGGCGGAAGACCTCGCGGCACTTGATGTACTTTGCGAACGAGCAGAGGTAGA
>RCMY010000800.1_pt1 | contig 30032 bp, 29 predicted proteins | sample 2041341 | NCBI WGS metagenome assembly RCMY01 (sample SAMN09708234, study PRJNA481090) | Marine sediment metagenome, whole genome shotgun sequencing project. | reverse complement strand
AGGCGCCTCCATCTGAAGCCTCTTTAACAATGGATGATTTGGATTTGCCAGTTCCAGAAGCTTAATCTCTGTTACCACATTAAAGGTATTCTCAATGAGCGGCAAAAACCCAATCACAAGAATTCCGGATAAAATCACACCACTTGCAGCAAACAAGGAATTCCTTATGGAATCCGTGACAGAGTTGGACAGCAGGAACCCTAAAGAAAGTGAAACCACAAAAGTAACCACTGATATATAAAAACTTGACTTTAAAATATCATTTCTTTCTTCCACTTTATTGATAAAAATCACACTAAGAATAGATGTCAGCATCAGAAGAAGCAGAACCTGTACATTGAACCCCGTCACAATGCTTAGAAAAACAGCGCTATAAAGAGCCAAGCTTTGTCCCACACGTTTTTTCACAAGAATGGTCAAAAGCATTGGAAGGAATGTGTAGGGAACAATAAACGGACTGATGATCACCATCACCCTTGCTAAGGCCAGTGCAAGATTCATAAGAAGGAATATCAGCGCGATCTTTTTTGTGTCCTCATAAATAACTTTATAAAAACGCATGAGATAAAAAACAATGATCAGATGAATACTGAGCACTGCAACAACTAAACCACTGTAGGGTAGAGCATTGAAGCCACTTTCACTGAGATATCCTAGTTCTGAGAGAATCTCCAGCTGATTGGCATTGACTGGATCCCCTTCTTTGACTATGGTCTGGTTCTTCTTGATGAGAACAGGGGTTATACTGTTTTCAGCTTCTTCCTTCAGTCTTGCTGTTGCTTCCTCATCATAGAAATAGTTTGGTTTCACTAAGGTCACTACAAACTGCTTGATGGCATTTTTCGCAGCCTCATTAAAACTGAAACTGTCCACAATATCAGACATTTCAGTTCTCGACCGGGTGATTTTGTTCTCATCATCTTCTTCTAATGGTGTCTCATATATTTTGTTGATTCCATTATTTATTGTGTTTAAGGCATACCTCAAATCACTGTTGTCGATGGAAAGCAGTGCAAAGTATCCCTCTTGGCTTATCCCATATGTTCCGCGTTCCGACAAAACTGTGGCGATCTCATCCAAAGAAACCATAGGATTTCTGGAGTTGATGATTCCATTGAAGAAATCATTGCTTTCTTTCAGTGCATTTCTTCTTACTTCCAGTTCCTGGGTATACTGATTCTGAACAGAGGCTACCGCATCCTCAATTAAGGCTTTGGTTGTCACTTCATCCACCAAATCCACATTTGCTCTGAAATCAACAGGCGCAATATCTCCAACCTTAAGATCATACTTTTTATTCACGATACTCGTCAGAAGGATAATAAATGTTACGATGATGGATACTAGAAAAATTCCATATCTCCACCAGGTTTTTCTTTCTATTCTCATTGCAGCTCCTTATGTTATCGTATGTTTAAATATCAGGATATTCAGTGTATTACGTTCAATAACTAAATTTCTACTTCCATAGCATCTTCACTTTATTATATATTCAGTTTATCAAACTATGCTCTGAAATACCACTGATTGAACTCATATGTTCATGTCAACAACAACTCTGCCAACACCTTCAGAAGGATTCAAAAGCTCCTCTCGCAGCTCATTGAAAGAAATCACATTCTTCACTGTTCTTCCAAGATTCTCAGAATGCCAAGAGGTAGCAAGCTTTTTAAATATGTCATTTCTTATGGCATGGTCCACCATCACGCTATCGATTCCTTTTAAAGTAATTCCCCTTAAAATAAACGGAAAGACTGTACTCTCAAACCTGATTCCTGATAAGTTCCCACTGGTACAGACAATTCCACCGTATTTTACCTCCGTAAGAATATTCCCTAAGGCTTCTCCACCTGTTGTATCCAGTACCCCATCCCACTTCTCTGTGGATAAAGCTCTTCTTTTTTCCAGCAAACCATCAAATAACAGCACCTCATGAGCGCCTAGAGATTCCAGATACTCTTTATGCTCCAATGATCTCGTTGCAACTGATACCTTGGCACCTAGTTTATGAAGTATCAGCACGCCATGGGAAGAAACACCCCCACTTCCGCCTGTAACAAGAATCTTTTTCCCTTCGAGATTTCCAAGGACTTTCTCCATGGCATCCACAGATAAAGCTGCTGTGAACCCGGCAGTACCATAAATCATTCCTTCTTTCAACGTCATTTCCTCAGGAAGTCTGATCAGATGTTCCTGCTTTACAGCGACGGATTCCTGATACCCTCCTGGATGGTCTGTCCCATAGCCATATCCTGTGACCAGTACTTGGTCTCCAACAGAATAGTCTGGTGCTTTACTATCCACAACAATCCCCGAAAAATCAATTCCAGGAACCATTGGATATTTTCTCACCACTTTACTTGAAGCATCCACAGAAAGTCTATCCTTATAGTTGATGCCTGTATAAGACACCTTGATTTTCACTTCTCCATCTGAAAGATTCAGAAGATCTATATTTTGATAATTTAGTACAGAACCATCCTCCATCTTTTCCAATATCAATGCTCTTTTCATATGTTCCCCTTCCTCAAGTATTTTCCCTTTATTATATCCTTTTTCAAGATTTCTTACACCTTGTTTAGAGACAAAAAAACTCATCTTATTTCACAGAAACAAGATGAGCCATTTTTTATTTCGTTAAATAATTCTTCACCAGAGTGCTCACAAGTTTGCCATCGGCTTTACCTGTAATCAACGGCTTGAGTGCTGCCATGAGTTTCCCCATGTCTTTCATGTTATTTGCTCCGATTTCTTTAGCTGTATTCTCAACCAATTCAATTATTTCATCTTCTTTTAACTGCTTTGGTAGATAACTTAATAAAGTTTCTATTTCGAAATTGCTTTGTTCAACCAGGTCAGCTCTTTGACCTTTTTCAAACTCAGCTACAGCATCTCTTCTCATTTTCACTTCTCTAGCGAGAATCTCAATGATTTGTTCTTCAGACAGTGAGGTTTGAGCATCTTTTTCAGCATATAGGATTGCAGATTTCGCCATGCTTAAAACACTGGCTTTCCCCTTATCCTTGCTTTTTAACGCTTCTTTCCAATCATTCTGAATCTGTTCTTTGATCATAGTTTGATCACACCTTTTCTAAAAAAAGAAAACTACTTGAACTTTCTCTTTCTTGCTGCTTCGGACTTAAGCTTCTTCTTAACACTTGGCTTCTCGTAATGTTCTCTCTTTCTTACTTCACCAAGAATTCCGGATCTTGCACACTTCTTCTTGAAGCGTCTCAGTGCGTTCTCTAAAGATTCATTTTCTCCAACTTTGATTTCTGACATTCATTATCCCTCCCTCCGCTAGTTAAAAATATAAATATCAGCCTTTCGGGCAAAATAACACACTAGTAATTATAGTACATATTTTCAAAACAGTCAACGTTTTTAGCCCGGCGGCCAAGTGAGACTTCTTCCACCCAGCAGATGGAAATGAAGATGAGCCACAGTCTGCCCGCCATCAGATAGAGTGTTCACGACAACGCGATACCCTGATTTATCAATACCTTCGGCCACAACTATGGTTTGTACTGCTTTATATACATTTCCAAGTAAAGCGGTATCTTCTGCTTCCAGCTCATTCACCGACGAAATATGCTTTTTGGGTACAATCAGCACATGAGTTGGCGCTTTAGGATCAATGTCTCTGAATGCATAGACAAATTCATCCTCATAAATTTTCTCAGATGGGATCTCTCCTTGAATAATTCTACAAAATAAACAATCCATTCCGATCCACCTTTCTTATTTTACTTCTTGATTCAGTATATCAAATAAACCATGTCTGGGGGAAGTCAATTTCAGATAATCTCTCCGATCAGGTAATCCTCTTTCAACCCTATGATCTTCGTTTCCAGGTATTCTCCTTGAATATCCAAAATACTTTCTACCTTTACCTTCAGATAATTCGCTGAATATCCGAAATGAACCCCATCTTTTCCTTCCTCATAAAGAACTGCAAGTGATTTCCCTAGATATGACTCATGAAATAATGCTTCTTTCTCATTACTCTGATTCATAATGCGTTTGCTTCGTATATCTTTAAGCTCACCCGAAACCTGCTCTTTCATCTGATAAGCTGGTGTTCCTTTTCTCTGGCTGTACTTAAAGGTATGCACCTTTGTCAGATTCAGCCGGTCAAGAAAATCATAGGTCTCCTGGAACTCCTCTTCAGATTCGCCTGGAAATCCAACAATCACATCCGTAGTAATGGAAACATCAGGCATCTTCTGCCTAAGCTCCGATACAACCTCTTCAAAATCTCTTGCCGTATAACGGCGATTCATTCTCCTTAGAGTACTGTCTGATCCAGACTGGAGTGATAGATGAAAATGAGGGCAAAGCTTTGTCAGCTTCACAATACGGTCCATTCTTCCTTCTTTGAAGAACATGGGCTCAATGGAGCCAATTCTAACTCTTCTGATACCATCTATCTCTTCTATTTTATCCAGAAGGTCCAAAAGATCCCACTTTTCCTGAAGATCATGTCCGTAAGATGCAATGTGAATTCCAGAAAGAATCACCTCAGTATACCCTTCCTCAGACAGTTTTCGGATTTCATCAAGAACTTTTTCGGGGTTCTTGCTGGATAATCCTCCTCTTGCGTAAGGAATAATACAGTAGGTGCAGAATCGGTTGCATCCATCTTGAATCTTTAAAAAAGCTCTCGTCTTTCCCTCATATCCAGTCACCCCTAAATCTTCAAACTTTGAGTTTAAAATCAGTTTGTCGGTAACCTCTACGATTTGACGTTTCTCTGCTCTTGCCTGGTTCACATGATAGACAATATCACTTTTATTCCTGGAACCCAGTATGACATCTACCCCTGGAATTGCCATCACATCATCTTTGCTCACCTGTGAATAGCAGCCTACTACAGCGACGGTAGCTTGAGGATTCTTCCTCTTGGCTCTGCTGATGTACTGTCTGGACTTTTTATCTCCCATGTTCGTCACGGTACAGGTATTGATCACATACACATCGGCTGATTCATTGAAATCAACCAGCTCATACCCGTCTTTCTTGAACATTTCAATCATGGCCTCTGAGTCATACACATTGACACGGCAGCCAAGGGTCTGAAATGCGACTTTCATCAATTATTTTCCTCCCATATCTCCATACAAAAGCTGGGCCATGGCCACAGCTGTAAACCCTGCTGTTTCAGTTCTTAAAATCCGGTTGCCTAAAGTTAGGATCTTAGCGCCTCTGTCTTTTAATAGCTCAATCTCTTTTTCAGTAAAACCACCTTCTGGACCTACAAATATCCCCATGGAACTGAGACTCGACAGCTCCTTTTTAAGCGTAACAAATCCATAATCTTCCTGGTTCTCATAAGGGACCACAAGGACATCCAGCTTTTTCATCTCCATCAGAAGATCCGAGAAATCGATGGGCTCCAGGATTTCCGGAAGCACACTGCGCTTTGACTGCTTTGCAGCTTCCAGGCAGATCCTCTTCAGACGATCCAGTTTTTTAAACTCGGATGAGTTCTTGACCACTACACGTTCAGTCACTACAGGGATGATTTTCTGAACACCAAGCTCCGTGCATTTCTGAACAATGAGATCCATTTTCCCTGCTTTTGGAAGCCCTTGGAAAAGGGTGACCTTGAGTGGACTTTCATTGCTCTCCGCTACTTTTTCACACAGTTCCACTTTAGTCTCATTCTTCTCTATAGACTCGATTCTGCCGAGAAAATCCTGACCTTTGAGATCATTGATCAGTATTTCATCCTGCTCTTTCAGTCTCAGCACACGGCTCAAATGCTTGTGGTCGTCTCCTCTGATATAAGCAAAGACATCATCCAAATCCTCAGTGAAAAACTTATGCATGAGCCACCTCCGCAATGATGCAGACCCACTCTCCTTCATATCTTACTTCTTTCACCATGAATCCATTTTCCCTAAGTCCATTTCTGACCATCTCTTCTTTTTCCCGGATAATCCCTGAGGATATGAACACACCATCCGCATGAAGCTTCTTTTTCACATCGGGTATCAGCACCAAAATAATTTCTGCGATGATATTTGCCACGATGATGTCTGCTGTTCCATCCACCACATCCATTAGATTTCCATGAAGAATTTCCACATTTTCGAGGGAATTGTATCCCACATTTTCCTTTGCAGAATCTACCGCCACAATATCGAGATCCACACCTACTACTTTGGAAGCGCCAAGTTTGGAAGCACCAATGGCCAATATACCCGATCCGGTTCCGATGTCAAAGACTGTAGTATCTTTTTTCATGTAATCTTCAACGGCTTCCAGACACATTCTTGTTGTCTCATGGGTTCCAGTCCCAAACGCCATACCTGGATCCATATGCAGTATGATTTCGTCTCCCTTAGGCTCATACTCCTCCCAGAGAGGTTTCACCACAAAACGTTCTCCGATCTTCGTCGGTTTATAATATTTCTTCCATTCATTCGCCCAGTCGTCCTCATTGACTTCTTCCGAGAATATTTCATACTCATGGAACTGCACACCAAAAGATTTGGCTTCCTGAATCTTCTCCTCAATTTCTCTCACGATTTCAGCGACATCCACATCTATGTTGAAATATGCGCGAACCACCGCCTTGTCTTTTCCATACTCAAAAATATTGATGTCAGCAAAATCCCATGTGAGAGGACCTTGTTCCCTGCCTAAAATATCACTGGGGTCTTCGATGGATACCCCTTTTACATCCATTGTATAAAGAACACCTTGGATAAACTCCAAATCTTCTTCCTGAAGAACAATTTTAATTTCATTCCATGTACTCATTTTATTCTCCTATCGCATTATGCTCGTTCTAATCACCAGAGCGCCTTACAGATTCTGTTAAAGACATTCCTTTGTAGTTACCTTACTTCTTCAATCTATTATATTACATTCTCAGAGAATGAAAAGAAACACCCGAAAAAAAGCCTCAGGTTTTCCTGAGACTTTTTTTCTTCCGATAATCCTTTTTAGAATATACCGAATTTTTTCTTGTCTTTTTTATCTTTTTTATCTTCTCTGTTCTCACGGTCCACAATCTGACCAGATGCTTCCAGGAACTGATAAAGGGCTTCTTTTTGAGCATCATTGAGTTTCTTTGGCACATCCACGATGACGTTCACATACTGATCTCCTCGTGCTCCACTTCTGGAATTTACCATAGTTACGCCCTTGCCTTTCAGTCTGAATAAAGTTCCTGACTGAGTTCCAGATGGAATATCATAGGATACATCCCCATCAATTGTTGGAACACGCACTTCTTTTCCAAGTGCAGCTTCAGCAATGTTGATGTGTGTATCCACATAAATGTCATCTCCTTTTCGGATAAAGAATTTATGTGGTTTCACTTGGATGACAACATGAAGATCTCCTGAAGGACCTCCCTTTGCTCCTTTGTCCCCTTGGCCTCTCAACGGCATTACGTTCCCAGAATCTACTCCCGCAGGTACTTTCACACTGATTTTTCTTCTCTGGCGAACTTGACCTTTTCCACGGCACTGTTCGCAAGGTTCTGTGATGATTTCCCCGGTACCGCCACAAGTCTGACATGGAGCTTCCTGTATCATATTGCCGAAGAGTGTCTGTCTCTGTACACGGACAGTTCCCTGACCATGGCAGGTTTTACAGGTCTCTTTGGATGTTCCTTGCTTAGCACCGCTGCCATGGCACACATCGCAATCCTCAGTCCTTGTGATATGAATGTCTTTTTCCACGCCAAATACAGCTTCTTCAAAGCTGAGATCCAAACGGTACTCCAGATCCGCGCCACGTCTTGGGCCTGTCCTTCTTCTTTGACCGCCGCCAAATCCTCCACCAAAGAAAGATTCGAAGATGTCGCCAAAATCTCCAAAGTCCTGAGCATTGTATCCAGCTCCAGCTCCACCAGCATTAAAATCTGTTGTGCCGAACTGATCATATTGGGCTTTTTTCTGAGGATCAGAAAGAATCTGATACGCCTCGTTTATTTCTTTGAAATTTTCTTCCGCTTCCTTGTCCCCTGGATTTTTATCTGGATGATATTTAATCGCAAGTTTTCTGAAAGCACTCTTAATCTGTTTTTCATCGGCACCTTTTTGAAGTCCAAGGACTTCATATAAGTCTTTTTTCGCCATTCTTACACCACCTATTAGTATGCACTGCCTTCAGCCAAGGCATAGAATACGGATTACAGCTGAATAAGGGAAGAGCAGCATGTGCCCACCCCTCATCCAAGTACTAGAGTATTATACCCTCTTTATTTGTCATCCTCAACCTTGAAATCTGCATCAACAACATTATCACCTTGAGGTCCAGCTTGTCCAGCCTCTTCAGCTCCTGGTGTTCCCTGGTTCTGAGCTGCTTCTGCCTGATAAATCTTAGAAGATACTGCATAGAATTCATTGGTCAGTTCTTCAGTTGCCTTCTTTATAGCATCCATGTCACTGCCATCTTTGATGTTCTTCAGCACTTCAAGCTTCTCTGTGATCTTTGCCTGATCCTCTTCACTGATTTTCTCCTTCAGTTCTTCCAGAGTCTGCTCAGTCTGATAAACAGCTTGATCTGCATTGTTCTTGACTTCTACTTCTTCTTTCTTTTTCTTGTCTTCTTCAGCGAATCTTTCTGCTTCCTTCACTGCCTTATCGATTTCTTCATCGGACAGATTTGTAGAAGCTGTAATAGTGATATTCGCTTCTTTATTCGTTGCCTTATCAACTGCAGCAACTTTTACGATACCATTGGCATCAATGTCGAAGGTAACTTCAATCTGTGGAATACCTCTCTTTGCAGGTGCAATTCCTGATAGCGTGAATCTTCCAAGGGTCTTGTTGTCTGCGGCCATCTGTCTTTCCCCCTGCACAACGTGAACTTCTACAGAAGTCTGACCATCTGCCGCTGTTGTGAAGATCTGGCTCTTCTTGGTAGGTATTGTGGTGTTTCTTTCAATGATTGGTGTAGCAACACCGCCATAGGTTTCAAGACCAAGTGTCAGTGGAGTTACATCAAGAAGAAGGATATCCTTCACTTCTCCAGTAAGAACACCAGCCTGGATTGCTGCACCTAATGCAACAACTTCATCCGCATTGACACCCTTGGATGGTTCTTTTCCGGTAAAGTCTTTGATTGCATCGATGACTGCAGGAATTCTGGTGGATCCACCTACTAAGATTACCTTGTCGATATCGTTCAGTGTAAGCCCTGCATCATTCAGAGATTTCTTCATAGGCTCGATGGTAGCCTTCACAAGGTCAGCTGTCAGTTCATTGAACTTTGCTCTTGTCAGAGTCATATCGATATGCTTTGGCCCAGTTGCATCAGCTGTGATAAATGGCAGGTTGATGGAAGTGGTCATGGAAGAGGAAAGTTCTACCTTTGCCTTCTCTGCAGCTTCCTTCAGTCTCTGGAGCGCCATTTTATCAGATCTTAAATCGATGCCATTGCTCTTCTTGAACTCATCGGCAATATAGTTCATGACTCTTTCGTCAAAATCATCTCCGCCAAGCTTTGTGTTACCATTGGTGGAAAGAACTTCGAACACACCATCTCCAAGATCCAGGATAGAAACGTCGAAGGTTCCGCCTCCCAGGTCATATACAAGAATCTTATGGGCTTCATCCACCTTATCCAGGCCATATGCTAAGGAAGCTGCAGTTGGCTCGTTGATGATTCTAAGCACCTCTAGTCCAGCAATCTTACCTGCATCTTTGGTTGCCTGTCTCTGGGAGTCGTTGAAATACGCTGGAACTGTAATAACAGCCTGTGTTACTTTTTCGCCCAGGTAGGACTCAGCATCCGCTTTCAGCTTTCCAAGAACCATCGCTGAGATTTCCTGTGGTGTGTAGTCTTTGCCATCAATATTGAACTTCTTGTCAGTTCCCATGTATCTTTTTGCTGAAGCAATGGTCTTATCTGGATTGGTGATAGCCTGTCTCTTTGCAACCTGTCCCACAAGTCTCTCCCCATTGGCCTGGAAAGATACTACTGATGGTGTTGTTCTTCCACCTTCAGAACTGGTGATGATGACTGGATCTCCACCTTCCATAACTGCAACTACTGAGTTTGTTGTACCTAAGTCAATTCCTATTACTTTTGCCATTTTATATTTCCTCCTAATTTGCGACCTTAACGACGCTGTATCTAATTATTTTTTCTTCTCTTTGATATCCTTTTAAGAAAACATCAACAATTTCTTTCTCTGTGTAACTTGGATCCTCTACATGCATCACTGCCTCATGAAGATTTGGATCAAACGGAGTTTCTGTCGAAATCTCCGTAACTTTCAGCTTTTGCAGAGAATCGTGAAATTGAGCCAGTGTCATAGAGACACCTTTCTTCAATGCTTCCACATCCTGAGCCTCCACTTTCAGAGACATTTCCAGATTATCCAGAACTGGAAGAAGCTCCTTCACAACATCTACGATACTGTCTGCATAGATCCCTTCCTTCTCTTTCTGTGTTCTCTTTCTATAATTGTCATATTCTGCACTGATTCTTGCAAGCCTGTCTTTCAATGCACTGTTTTCATTTTCCAGCTTCTTGATGCTTTCCAGCATTTCCTTTTTCTTTCTGAACAGTTCCTTCATATCTACCGTATTCTCAACTTTTTCTTCAGTATGCTCTTCACTGGATTCCACCTCATTTGTTTCTTCCTCCAATGTTTCCACAGGATTCTCTTCAGTGGCCGCTTCCTCTGTCTTCAAATCCTCAGGATTCATATTCTTATCCTCCGTCATTTACATCCTCCTCGTTGAGCTTCTTTTTCAGCTCTTTCTTCACATTATTTATGATAGACACTACCTTCTGATAATCCAGCCGTCTCGGGCCAATCAGATTGATGGTGCCAACATTTTCATCATTGATTCGATAACTTGTGGTGATGATTGTAAAATCCTTTGCTTCAGGAAGCGCCAGCTCATCTCCTAAGGTGATCATCATTTCCTCATCCAGATCTTCCATATCATGAAAGAGCAGTTCAGGCTGCTCCAGAAGTCCCAGAAAGTCCTTCATTTTGTTGATGTCTGAAAACTCAGGATAGTTCAGGATTTTTGATGTTCCATCCACAAAATACTGATCTTCAGAAGCTTCTTCATTTAAACTGTCATAAACTGCCGACAGAATCGATAAAAACAGTTCATCATACCCTTCCAGATCATTTTTCAAACTGTTGACGATATGAAGATTGATGTCTTCAATGGTCATATCCTTCAGCTTCAGATTCAGAAGGTTGCAGATGTTTGTCAGCACTTCTGGTTCTGGTGTGTGATTCAGCTTGATAAGCTTATGGGTGATTGATCCATGGTCTACCATGATCACCGCAAGAATTGTATTCTTCTCTACTTGGATCAGCTGAATATTTTTCACATGAGCTTTTGAAAGACTGGGTTTCTTGGCGATAACCGCCAGATTCGTCAGCTCAGAGAGCATCATCGCTGTCTGTTTCATGATCTTGTCCATTTCAAAAGCAGCCATAGTGATGATTTTATCTTTGATAAATCGCACCTCGTCAGGACTTAATGATTCAAGTGTCATGAGCTTATCAATATACATACGGTAGCCCTTTGCTGAGGGAACCCTGCCTGAAGAAGAGTGCAACTGATCCAAATAACCCAGTTCTTCCAAATCCGCCATTTCATTTCGGATGGTAGCAGAACTGATGCCTAATTTGTATTTTTTCTCTAAGGTTCTAGACCCTACAGGCTCTCCTGTCATAATATAATCAGTGACAATCGCTTTCAGTATTTCAAGTTTTCTTCGATCCACTTCTGTTGACACTCTAACTCCCCTCCTTTTATTAGCACTCAAAACAAGTGAGTGCTAACAGGTACGTTATTAAAATACCACCTCCCGGGAGATTTGTAAATACCTTTTTTCTAATTTTAACCTAGTTTTAATGCTCCTCCCAGGATCCACACACTTCCCCACTTATGAGAAAAGCTCTCTATCACGTTCATCGCCAAAGCGAATCCCACAACAGAGAGCTTTTCTTATATTTTTCGGTCTTTTTTGCTTTTAATCACTTTTTGCCTTGTGAATTCTTCTCGTTCCTTCTCTTCCAAGGCTTCTGTAATAAACTTGATATTCTGCTGAAACTCAGGAATCACAATATTTTTCAACGCATTTGCACGCTTCTGTGATTTTCTGATTGCATTTGCTAAGCGGTACACAGAATTCTCAATATCAGCAAGTTTTACAGATAACTCCTTCACTTCCTGAAACATTCTATACGCATAGTCAAACTTCGTATTTGCCCTCTCCATACCATAAGTGAGCTTCATTTGAGGCTTCTCGTGAGAAACCATAGGTATTTCCACACCCATGACACTTCGGTAGGTGATTGATATCCCATCATCTATGGGTACCATTTCAGCGAGATCAGAGATGATTCCAAGCGTGGTATTAGCTTCTTGCAATGCAATATAGGCTTTATTGAACGTAACTGAAATCTGGTCTCTCAAACTCTTTATTTCATCTAAATGAATCATGATCTCTCTGATGAGAATATTTCGTTTTCGATCCATGAGCTCATAACCTAGTTCAGCAAGAGAACTGGATTTTTTCAGTGCGATGAGATTTCCCTTCGTTGGAAAAACCTGATTATTTGCCATAATTATTCACCATCCATTGCTAGTTCACGGATGATAGACCTTTCAGCAATCTTAAATCTTTTCATGCTCCGCTCTCGATTGTAGTTCTGATCGAGGATTTCGGAATCAATTCTATCCAGTTCCTGTTTAGGTAGCATCGAAAGCAGATCCCATCCGAGGTCCAGAGTTTCAAGAATATCTCTATTTGTATCCATTCCCTGATTCAGGAACTGGCTTTCAAAGAGTTTTCCAAACTCCATATACTGCTTATCCAGATCACTTAACTCATCTTCACCAATAACAGAAGCCAAACTTCGTGCATCCTGCACTTTCGCATAACAGGCAAACAGCTGATTCGCTACAGAGGAGTGATCTTTTCTAGTATAACCATCACCAATACCATCCTTCATCAGTCTGGAAAGTGAAGGCAGTACCCCTACAGGCGGATATATCCCTAGCTGATTCAAGTCTCGATCCAAAACAATCTGGCCTTCGGTAATATACCCAGTTAAATCTGGGATAGGGTGTGTAATATCATCATTTGGCATTGTCAGTATCGGAATCTGTGTTACAGATCCTTTTGCATTCTCAATAATTCCTGCTCTCTCATAAAGAGATGACAAGTCTGAGTACAGATATCCTGGATATCCCTTTCTTCCTGGAATTTCTCCTTTACTGTTGGAGAATTCACGCAGAGCCTCACTGTAGGAGGTAATATCCGTTAGAATAACCAGAATGTGCATATCATGTTCATAAGCTAGATATTCAGCGGCTGTCAGAGCACAACGTGGTGCAAGAATACGTTCTATGATTGGATCATTAGAAAGATTCAAGAACATCACCACATTTTCCATTACACCGGCTTCTTCCAGAGATCTTTTGAAGTAATCCGCAACATCATTCTTAACACCCATTGCAGCGAAAACAACTGCGAAGTTTTTTCCGTCTCCTTCGGATATTTTCGCCTGCTTCACAATCTGAACTGCCAGCTCATTATGTGGCATTCCTGAACCTGTGAAAATCGGCAGTTTCTGTCCGCGGATTAGCGTCGTAAGGGCATCAATACTGCTGATTCCGGTATTGATATAGTTTCTTGGATAAATTCTAGATACAGGATTTAGCGGCAAGCCATTAATATCCATCATTTTATCTGCAAAAATCTTACCAAGGCCATCAATAGGCTTACCTGCCCCATTAAATACTCTACCAAGAATTTCCTTTGACAAAGGTAATTCCATCGGTTTCCCTGTGAACTTTGACGTGGTGTTTTTTAAAGAAAGACCATTGGTCCCTTCAAAAACCTGGACAACCACACGTTGCCCATCTATCTGGACGACACGGCCTGTTTTCACCGTGCCATCCTTCATTGTAATTTCTACTAATTCTTCATAACCAACATCCTTCACATTGTCTAACACAATGAGAGGGCCGTTAATTTCGCTAAGTCCCAAATACTGAAGGCTCAACTGATTTCCTCCTTTCGACTAATGTACTTTAGCGATAGCTTTGTCAATGATACCGTAGTACTCATCAAGTTTTCCAAGATTATCGTTCGGCACATCATATTTCATTCGCGTTACATTTTCAAAGATACCTGTCTGTATTAGCATATTCAGTGATTTATCAGAGCTGATATATTCTCTGGCTTTTCTATTCAGATAAAGGATTACCTCCATCATCTTCAGCTGTTTCTCTAAAGGCACGTATGTGTCATCTTTATGGAATGCATTCTGCTGAAGGAATCCAACTCTAATCACCTTGGAAATTTCAATAATCAGTTTCTGATCATCCGGAAGCACATCACTACCAATCAGCTTCACAATCTCCATCAGCTTGTTTTCTTCTGCAAGAAGAGTCATAATCTCATTCCTATGTGTGAGAAATTTAGGTCCAAGGTTTTTATTGTACCATCTGGACAGATCCCCCACATATTCAGAATAGGATAAGTTCCAGTTGATTGCAGAATAATGACGAATATAGGCGAGCTGTTTATCTAGCGCCCAGAAGCATCTGACAAACCTTTTTGTATTCTGTGTTACAGGTTCTGAAAAATCCGCTCCTTGAGGAGATACTGCTCCAATGATGGACACAGACCCTTCGGAATAATTTGTATTTTTCACATATCCTGCTCTCTCATAGAACTGCGAGATTCTGCTTGGCAAATAAGCAGGGAATCCTTCTTCTGCTGGCATTTCTTCAAGTCTTCCGCTGATTTCACGAAGAGCTTCTGCCCAACGTGAGGTAGAGTCTGCCATCATCGCCACGTGATACCCCATATCCCGGTAATATTCAGCCAAAGTGATTCCTGTATAAATACTTGCTTCACGAGCTGCCACCGGCATGTTTGATGTATTGGCAATGAGGACTGTTCTTTCTAAAAGAGGTCTGTTCGATTTTGGGTCAATCAGTTCTGAGAATTCTTCAAGAACTTGAGTCATCTCATTTCCGCGTTCACCGCATCCCACATAAACAATAATATCTGCATCACACCATTTTGCCAGCTGATGCTGTGTCATGGTTTTTCCGGTCCCGAAACCACCTGGCACAGCAGCTGTTCCACCTTTTGCGATGGGAAACAGCGTATCAATAACTCTCTGTCCTGTAATTAGTGGTATCGATATTGGAAGCCTCTCTTTTACAGGCCTTGGTGTCTTGATTGGCCACTTTTGGACTAGTGTCAGTTCATGAACAACACCATTTTCATCCTTCAGCTTCAGTATACAGTCATGGATTTTACGCTTGCCATTCTCCGCCACATAAACTGCAGTTCCGTATAGATGTGGTGGCACCATGAGTCTATGTTCAATAAGGTTTGTTTCAGGAACAGTCGCATAGATCTGACCTGGGCTAAGTGCCTCACCTTCTTGTATCTTCATGGTTACATCCCATTCTTTATGGTTATCCAGAGACTCCACATTGCTTCCCGGTTCAATAAAAGCACCGGACAGCTGAGAAATATCCTTCAACGGTCTTTCGATACCATCAAAGATATTTTTAATAATACCAGGTCCTAAAGTTACAGATATCGGCATTCCTGTTGGGAAAACCGGCTCACCTGGTTTTAGACTGGTTGTACTTTCATACACCTGAATCGTCGTGAATTTATTCGTAATGGAAATTACTTCTCCCATAAGCTTCTTATGGCCAACATAAACCATTTCCAACATTTCAAAATCAGAAGAATCTTTCACAGTGATTACAGGCCCATTAATTGAATATATTAAATTTTCACTCACTTAATCACCTCTTTGCATTGAATGCAACGCCCACATATCAGTTTAGAATCAGTTCAGAATTCGCATAGAATTTATTGTGCTGCTCTTTCAGCTTTGCATCATAGGTTTCATCAATGAAAATATTCTCTTCATAGAATTCAATGATAAAGCCACCAATCTCAATCTCTTTCTTTGCTTTTACCTGAGCTTCTCCTTTGAAGCATGCTCCAAGTTCTTCCGCATACTTCATATCATTTTCTGATATCAGCAGATTTGCTTTTGAACCATATGCTCCACTGACCGCTTCAATTTTAGCCTTCATCTTGCTGAGATACTCTTCAGTTGCTGTATACGCCTTCAATTCTGACTTCAGTTCACCAAACAGCTCCTCAATCAGCTCATTTCTCATACGCATCAGCTTCCTCTGATTTTCATCAATGAGTTTACTGATGGCAATCGCATGTTCACTTTCTATACTCTTTACTTCATGCTCTAAATACACATTAGTATTCTTCGCTTCGTAGTCCTCAATTTGTTTTATGCTTCTATTCTTGATTCTTTGAATCTCATTTCTGGCATCATCCATTTCCTTTTGTGATAATCTACCGATTTCATTTCTAAAATAGGTTTCCAGCTCTGCGATTGTATTATATTTCATATTCTTCACCTCATAATTTCACACCAATTGCATCGCTTACATACTTGTCTATGGTCTCACCAATCTTATGCTGGCCATGACGGTCTGGTATTTCAACGATCAATGGTTTGAGCTGTCTTAATTTTAATTCAGAAATAACATCTGCGCAGGTTTCGATGAGTTTCGTTGTAATAAGGACTATGGCAATATCTTCCTGATGCATTGCCTTTTCCAGCTCTTCAAGCACTTCACGACGTTCGTGAACGACAACACCTTCAATTCCTGCCATCCGCATCCCCATTTGAGTATCAATATTGTCACTTATTAGAAAAAATCTCATGAAAACCTCCTTATCTTACAGCTTGTTAATAATAAGAATAGAGATCAACAATCCGTAAATCGCAACACCTTCACCAAGGGCAACGAAAATCAGAGATTTACCAAAGTTCTTTTCATTTTCAGAGAATGCGCCAATAGCTGCTGGTGCTGCTGCTGCAACTGCGATACCAGCGCCAAGAGCAGACATTCCTGTAGCAAGGGCTGCACTGATAAAGCCTAATCCCTGTGCGATGGTTCCAGTTATAGATTCGCCAGCAGCTGCAGTACCTTCTGCTGCAAGTACAGAGAAATCTCCTACAGAGAAAAGGACTGAACCAATCACTACAACAAAGAACATGACGATATGAGTAATCAGCCTGGTTTTTGCGGACTGAGCGCTCATATTTCCTTTAAACACCTTTATTAAAGGAAGAGAGATTAACACAATAAGTACCATTGGAACTAATAATTCGATCATATTTAACATTTTTTATCCTCCACTATAAATATTCTTTCAAAGTTTTAAAAGGAATTCCATCGCCAGTATAGTATCTGGAGAACATTTCATAAAACTCCAGTCTCAGTACCTGTATACCTACGATGAGCCCTTCCAACGCCATAACGAAAATATTACCAAAAATAAACACTATTGGTCCTGCATTTCCAGTCATTTCCATAAGGCTCGAAACAACCAGCATCATACCTGCATGGGAAAGCACAAATCCTGCTACTCTCATATAAGACATAGTATTCGTGATATAAGAGAGCACAATTTCAAAGAGTTCAAAAAATGCTTCAGTGAAAAATCCACCAAATCCATTCGGGAACATCGCCTCTCCATGTACCTTTCTTTCAATTGCTTCCTTCAGGAACATGAGCAATAGTGGTACTCCTACGAATAGAACTAATGTTACTGGATTAAAGGGATTTGCTATGCCACCAAGCATCAGACCTGCGCCAATGATCACAAAGCCGTAAAACACCAATCCAGCCACGCCATTATGTGACAGGAACATCTCCACTGTATGTTTTTTCTTATAGTTCACATAGATATTAATACCTATGGTAGAAATAATCAGAACAGAACCAATGGCGATGGCAGAAAGCAGCAGTGTCATTGTAAAACCAGGATCCATGGTATGGATTGGTTTGCCTGGCAGACCCAGCACATTGATGAAGAACGGATCTAAAAGATGTTCATTACCAAATACAGACCCATACAATAATCCGAATACTGCAGAAGAAATACCGATACGTATGCCTACAGCACCTAATTTCATACCCTTAAACTTATACATGACCCATCCAAGAAGAGAAAGTACAAGTCCTTGTCCGACATCTCCAAACATAATTCCGAAGAGCAGTGTATAAGTCAGCGCAACAAACGGTGTAGGATCTATCCCTTTATAATCTGCAACTCCATACATCTCAACAAACATTCCGAAGGGTTCAGAAAACCATCCATTCTTCAGTTTTGTTGGTGGAGTAAGCCTTTTATCATTGTTCGCTGGACGCACTTCAATTTCAACAGAAGGAATACCCTCAAACAGCTTATGGATTTGATCCAAGTCATCTTTAGCCATGAATCCGGTGATAGAGAATCTTCCACCTAATCCCACGACAAACTTTCTTGCTTCAAAGATCATGCTGACCTTAGAAAGCACTGCGGTAAATAACGAATATCTGTCTCTTGTTCTCTCAAGAAGCTCTTGTTCACTTTCTTTGAGCTTTAACAAATCCTTGTTTAAGCTGTCGATTTCCTTTAGCAGGTTCTCTTCTGCTTCTTCAGGTGTACCATGTACAAAATCTGGTATATGGATTCTGTCAAAATAGAGAGAAGAAAATACGTTGTCCACCTCTCGTTCGAATTCATTAGTCGTTATGTAGATACCCCAGCTGTAATTGCTGTCCTTGCTGAATGAGTTCCATATAAATGGTCTGTTATCATAAAACTTCAGCTTTTCTTCACTGTCCAAAGGCAGTCTACCGACTCTGCTTATGAGATAACGGCAAGAAAACAAATCATCGAGTGAAATATCCAAGGATTTGATATTTCGAACTTGTTTTAGAGCATCCTGGTCTTCTTGGATCAGCTGCTTGATTTCATTTTCATTTGATGTGATTTCTTCAAACTTATGGTAAGTTCTTTCAATAAATCGCTCGATTCTACTTAAATCGCATTCCTGAACATTTACTTCTTTTGGCACAATCTCAAGATGCATCTTATCGACAATTTCGTTGATTCTGTTCAGCATCTTTAAATATGGATTGTCATAATACATAGAAGTCAATCCATGCACTGCTCCTACAAGCTTAGAAGCCGGTTCTGGATGGAAGTTGTCAAGCTCGATGAATTTCGCCAGCACTTCATCTAAATGCTCATTATCCGCAAAAATATTGACCAGTTTCATTTTAGCAATTGCCATACTTTACTCCTCCTTCCTTAATAAATCAGCAGACTTTCCACTTCACTCTTTTGAGTTCCATATCTTACTGCTTCTATAATATTAGTTATATTTGAAATTTCTAATTCCATTAATATCACATAAACGGTATATATTACCGGAGAATCTATAGAGAATCTCATATATCGTTTTGCCAAGTGATACTTGATTTGGTCAGAATAGTACTCTATGTATGTGTATTCTTTATCATCTACATACATTTTATACTTAGAAGATTCTAAGACTCTCAACACACTTTCCGCATCGGGTTGCGCGATGAGATGTTTGATGAATGTATCACTCATTCTAGACTTCATATGAACCATTGTCTTTTCGATATACTCATTGGAAACCTTGAAGAATTTCTTCATTCGATATATTTTGACAATGTTCATCAGTTCAATCTGAGTTTTATAAATATCCATCAGTTCTTTTTTCACTCTTCCACTGAAGTTCTTCTCAATGACTCGAAACACATTCTGATAGTATGCACTGAAGAGCTCTTGCTCTATTGCAGGTAAGTCCAGCTTCTCTTCTTTCTTGTCCATATACTTTTTCAGTACGGCGCGATATGAAGTACCCTGCAATATATCAAGAATATCCTCTAATGAAGACGTCTCAGATATCTTATCTATATCATATGAAAAATAATCTGAAAGAGCCAATGGGATCTCCGAAATAAGTGTACTGTACTGTATATCCTCATGTTCTTCATCCTGAATGATGGCTCGAAGGATCAAAAGGATGACTTCAATCTCTCGTTTCACGATATTCAATCTATAAAACTCATGATTTGTCAACATAGAGAATTTGAGAAGTCTTTCGATCTTTTCATACATGTTTTGTCTTATCAGCTGTTCCAGCTGTCCTCGATGGATACGATTCTCATAGATATCTCGCATCGTAGAACCATAATCTGTCTCATTCTTGAGGTATCCCGCTATTTCAGGCACTGTACTTTTTCTGAGGAGTTCATCATAATCTTCTTTCTTCAGTCTAAGCCCGTACATTGATTTTGCTTTGGCGGCAAGAGCAGGACTATTCACAATCCCCATAGTTTTTCTCCTTCCTCCTCATCAGCTAGCTGTCAATACAGTTCTCAAATATCTCCTTCAGCCATCGCTCCCGGTTATATTTATACTGATTCCTAAGTTTCTCTAAAGATTTTTCGTACTTCACCGATGTCTGTATCACTTTATCATCATACTCAGCTTGCAATTTTCCCTTCAGTTCCGTCAAGTGCTGCTCAATATCCCTTTTATATTTTGTCTCAATTAAAGGTCTTTGGCTGGCAACATAAGCAGGAACTTTGTCCAACTCTTCTTTGATTTGCTCAAGTTCAGTTCTTGCTGCTTTATCCAGTTCTATAATATCCTTAATGAGTTTCTTCATGTTTATCCTCCTTCCCAACACTAGTCTGATAATTAACAAATTATCTTTTCTCCTGTTCTACGCAATGGTTTCAAACAAAAGTCTAACTAATACAATGTGCCACAATTTATTTTGAAAGTCAATTTTCACAAAAATCATATTTATTTTTTTTATTACAGTTTATAAAAAGAAAACGTTTAGCAAAAGCATCTTTTTCACAAACTTCTCGTTTTTTTTTATGTTGTAACTCACAACTGTTAAATATCAAATATATTTACCGCTTTTTCAGTACATAACGATCTGAAATACTCAATGATCAGTTCAGGCGTTGAACTTCTTTAAATCCTTTTGTTTTCAGGAAATCCACTTCATGTCTGAACTCTGTAAGAGTATCGAAGGGTTGACTTTGCTCAATGTTGATTTTATTGAATGTTTCCTTATCCAAAAGGACAGACAAGATGAGTACTTCCGACTGAAGCCCTGAAACACCGTTCATCTTCTTTTCATGCACATGCAGACGTATTTCAGTCGGTGAAACCAGATTAAACACATTTCTTCCGGTACGTAGTGTAAGAGCAGCTGTGAATTGGCTGATGATGTTATAATAATCCGTTTTTGAGTATTCTCTTATAGAGAGTTTTCCTGTTGGCGTTAATGTAATGTATTCCTTTGGCACCACTGACTCTGGATTGATGGTGATCTCAATATTCAAACATCCTCCTGAATCCAGAGAGCAGTCAAACCCTTCAACAAACTCCATGTCTTTTTCCAGCCCAATATTTTTCAGAACTTCCACAGGGGAAGCCTCTTTCATTTTCAACAGGTCTCCGGATATTTTCTTATTTCTCTCCAATTTTGAAAGAAGTTCCTCGTCTGCAGCCTTTGCCTGATTCAGCATTTCTTCTGAATCGTCCCTGTATTGTTTTCCAGAAAAAATCCTCTTGAAAAATCCTGGCTTGTTCTCTTCGATGACCTCTCTGGCAGCTCTTGCATGAGGCCCATCTTCTCCTGATTTATAGGGTATATCCCCCTCTAAAATACTCCCTGTTGCGATATCTTCCGGATAATCCGCCTCATGATGCAATGTGACAAGATATTCCAGATCTTCGTTGAATTGCCTCACTTCCTCTTCAAACGAGATATTTCGTGAAGTGGAATGCACTGGTTTATTCCCTCCCACAGTGTTTATCAGCTTCTTTGCATTCAGCGTTTTACTGTAGGATAGCCCTGTACCGGGAATGCCAATGGTTGTTCTGGCTTGACCCTTGGTATTGATACTCTGCCTGAATCCTTTTCTCCCAGCAGAAAGACTCACTCCTGACTTTCCGACATTCAAACTGAAATATTTCCCTAAGCGTATTCTCTTTCTAAAATTAAATCCCATATTCCACCTCACACTAGTTCCATGACGCTTTTATATAACCCGCAGGATGTATCGCTCTACAGTGTCCAAAAAAACCATGAAAATCCTGTTTGGATTTAATCATGGCTTTCATTACTCTTACATTCATCATCTGTTAAGATGAATATCCTAATTCTTCTTTTTGTCCTTTAAATGGATGATTGCTCTCTTCCTGTTCTATCTGTTCTTCAAGAAGAGCTTTTAATGCAAGTTTCTCCATTTTCTCTTTTTGCAGCTTTTCTTCAAGAATCAGTACATCCTCCATGGTCACACTTTCCCAGCAATTCATGATGTTAAAAAGATTCACAACATCTTCTTCATTATACTTTAGAATCTTTTCCACTTTCTCTAGGGGCATGCGATCAAAATATCCCTGGTCTTTGATGATTTTCGAGAATGTTTTAGCAAGAGTCATACCTGAGATCAGCTCTCCACCACGATCAATCTGATGCAGTTTTTCAAGATTCTTCAATCCAATATTCTTCTGGAATTTCTGCTCATATTCCTTCTGAAGGTCAATCAGTACGAACTCCTCTTCAAAGCTGTATGAAATATCATATTTCTGATATAAATGGTTGATTACTAAAAAGTCATTATTTCCGGAAAAAGTCACCAAATACTGTTTTCCATTATTTTTCTGATTGATAAAATACTCTTTTGTCATTTCCAGGATAGCTCTGGCATCCTTTTTGTTCTCAATCATATACTGGGTGGTTATGACAGCTTTTTCTGCTTCCTCATAAACCGCAGCACCAAATACACCAATGGCAATGGGCTCCTTGTATAAATAATGTTCAAGATCAAAAAAGATAGCGTTTCTGATAATTTCTTTACCATGAAATTTCAACGTCTGTTCACTGCCTTGCACTACCACTGGAATGACTTCTTGCTGTTTCAGCAATGTGCATCCCTCATTTCTTAATCTACTGCAAGCTCCTCAATCTTTACCCGATAAATCAGGTCTTTTCTTTCCACTGCGACTTCCGCCTTATGTTTCACCTCTGGATCGCTCAAGACAAGATTCACAAGCTCCTTCGTAGGATTAACGAGAACTGGGTGTCCTACCAGTTGAAACATGGAGAAATCCCCAGCTGTATCCCCATAGGCATAGGAGGCATCAAGGTCAATATCATACTTTTCCTTGAACTCATAAATCGCCTTCTGCTTTGATTTGCTGTCCCACATGGGAATTACTTCCCCTGTATACCGCTCTTTATCATCCACAGGATAGATGGAGCCTCTGTAATCATCAAAATCATGAAGCTTTGCCATTTCTTTTACGAGTTCAATGGGACTTCCTGAGATTGTCAGGACTTTATGGCCCTGATTTTTATGCCATTTGATGCGGTTTCTGGTGAAGAGATAGTTTCTAAGCCCCATGTCCCGTACGACATTATGGATAATATGCTCAATAAAACTCCGGTGGTATCCTTTGATTGCATCAGTATAAATCGTCGCCATACGTAGAAGATAATCATCATAAGAACCTACTCTACGGTCATACTGGTCGTAATAAGGCTTGACCTCTTTGTACCACTCTTCTTCCCGGATAATCTCACTTCGGATCATTCTTTTGAATAGCTCTTTCATAAATACTTCTCGATATAAGGTTCCGTCAATATCAAAAAATGCTGCTGTTTGCATATCATTGACCATCCTTTCACTTAAAGATTAGAATCTCAGTATTGCTTCTGTCAGGCCTTCCAGAGAGCTGACCCACTTATCCGCTTCAAGAATCGGCCTCTCACTCACAGCCACAACCCACATCCCAGCTCGTTTCCCTGACAACACCCCTGCTTTGGAATCTTCAAATACTGCACACTCTGCTGGCGACACTTTAAGTTCTCCTGCAGTTTCCAAGTAAACTTCAGGGTCTGGTTTTGGTGATCTAACCCGGTGTCCGTCAATGACCACATCAAAGTATTTCTTCAGACCTGTGAGTTCCAGAATAATGGATGTATTGTCACTGGTTGAGGCAATTGCAGTAGTAATGCCATTGAACTTCAGAAGCTCCAGAAACTCTTCCACTCCAGGAAGAATATCAGAATCATCAATATCTGTCACATGTTCCAGATAAAGATTGTTCTTCTTGCGGAGTATCCGCATTTTCTCCACTTCACTCATCTCGACGTTTTTCATTTTCAGCAGTATTTCCAGGGCTCTGAATCTGGCCACCCCTTTTATCTGCTCATTATCTTCTGCTGTAAAGTCTTCCCCTAAATCCTGCAGTACTTTTTTCCATGCAAGATAATGGAATCTGTCCGTGTCGACCAAAACTCCATCCAGGTCAAAAACGACAGCCTTGATCCCCATAATGTACCTCCATAAATAGTAGAATTCCGCAAACAAAATCACCGTTTTGTATAACTTTAATCATACCACAATCTTTTATGAATTACACTATAGGGATGATTTGTCAACACTATTTCACTCTTGACTTGATCTTCATGAAAGGAAATATGTAACCCCGCAACACAAGACCGCTTTTATGATAAAATGAAGTTACAGAATGAACAGGAGGAATTTTTCATGAAAAGTCTTTTGACCTTCTCTAGAGAAGCCGGCAGTATGGGAGATCAAATTGCAAAAGAACTGGCTCATGATCTTGATATTTCCTATTTCAACCGGGAGTACGCTCTGAAAAACTGGCTGCCTGAAATTGCTACAAAACATGAACTCCATATGCTGGAAGAAAGCCCTGGTTATTTTTTGAAAGCCTCTTCTTCTGGCACTACCTTTCAGGAGTTTGTGGAGAGTAAACTTAAATCTGCAGTTTCTGAAGCTCCTGCTGTTGTCAGTGGACTTGGTGCTCAGATTATTTTTCGCAGGCACACCTCAGTAGGACATATAAAAATCCATGGAAGTGTAGAGAAAAGAACCCATCGGCTCATGATGGAGAATAATCTTGCGGAAGAGGATGCAAAGAGAATTCTGGAGCTTACGGACAGAAGACATAAAAAATATATCCATCTACTCTATCATGAGGACTGGTCCAATTCTCTTCTTTATGATCTGATACTAAATACAGACAGCATTACATTGAATGAGGCTCTGTCCCTCTTGAAGAATTACTATCATTTGGATCAGTCTGCTCCTGAAGTATCAAAAAATGGTGCAGTGATATTCAAGAACTCTTCAGAGGAAGAATTTGCCAAGGTTTTGGATCTATATGATTTCGAATGGGATTACGAGCCACGAACCTTTCCCCTGGAATGGGATCTTGAAGGCAATATCACGAAAGCCTTTTCTCCTGACTTTTACCTGCCAAAATTTGATACCTATATCGAACTCACCGTCATGAACCAGAAGTATACCCAGGATAAAAAGAAAAAGCTGAGTCTTATGAAAAAGCTTTATCCTAAAATCAATGTCAGCATTGTCTATAAAAATGAATTCCATAATCTTTTAGAAAGATTTGGCAAATGGGAGATAGCAGATGAGTAGTTTAGGAAAAATCCTCTATACAGAGGATGAGATTGCAAAGAGAATCAAAGAGATGTCATCGATCATTCTTGAAGCGTATCCACCTGATGAAGACCTGGTTATATTGGCCATATTAAAAGGCTCCGTCTTCTTTTTAACTGATTTTACAAGAGCACTCAAAAGGCCTGTTCTCATTGATTTTTTATCCATCGGTGTGAAAAGAGATACAGAAAGAAATAGAATCATCACCTACATAAAAGATCTTTCCATTCCCATAAAAGGAAAACACGTGCTGCTCCTGGAGGATGTCATTGGTACCGGTCTGACCCTTGGAACCATCTTGCAGCATATTGAATCTTTTTCTCCAAAAAGCCTGAAGGTGCTCACTTTGCTTGATAACCCGAAAAAGCGCCTGTTGAATGTAACGGTTCACTACAGCCTCTTTACTATGCCAGATACATTCGTGGTAGGCTATGGACTGGATTATCAGGAGAAGTACCGAAACCTCCCTGATATCTATGAGGTGAACTACTGACCACTTCAAAAGGATTGAATTCATCTTGAAGTGGGAGCTTCCGGGTCAAGATCTCTCCGAGATAAGCATCTCCTAGCTCAACTGGTGGTCCCCCCCTGAGAAGCTATAATAACCTATTTTCTTTCAATAGGTTCTTAGCTGCGTTGTTATAGTCTCGGTCCTGTGTAGCGTGACCATTGGACAAGTCCATTCTCTGACGGCGAGGTTTTTCACCTCGCTGTTTTTATATCCACAAACATGACAAAGCTGGATCAATGCAAAGAAACCGTCTGCCTTATGGTCGTTCTTCCGTACCATGCTGCCTAATAGCAAAGCATGCTCACGAAAGTGGACCAGGATGCGTCGGAGATGGCTTTTGACAGTTTATGGTTCTTCAGCATGTTTTCACCTCTCAAGGTTTCAATATGGATGACTTTAGTTTTCGTCTATCAATTTCTCTGAGAAACTCATGCTCTTTCTTGTATCGAGCGGGCGTATTTTAAGCCTTTGACCTGATTCTTCATAGTGCTTTATTTTGACATGGGGTATGACAAAATAAAAAGAGAACTCCCAGTTGAAAGGAGTTCTCTTTTTATTGCAATGGAAAAGCTCCAACGAACCTTTCTCAACGTTCATCTTTCTTTCCACCATTTTCTTTGTTTCCTAAAAGTGGTTCCTGCTTAATGACTTCATCTGCTAAGGTACTTGTTACTTAAATCTACAAATGGTCTTTTTCATCTCTGCATGCAATTCACTTAGATTTTTTGGTTCTATGTGTATTTGGCTTCAATGTATTGGACTAATGGTAAGTCTATGGTCTCTTTCTCTTTTCAGGTATAGCAGATTAACAATCTACGGTGATTAAGCGGATTCTTTTATTCTGTTTCTAAAGATGGGTTCCATTGGATGTCTGTTTTAGGTATTCCTTGGAGCTCATCTTTATATTAACAGAATTTACTGAATAAATAAAATGCCACCATCATCAAAGAGGTCCTTTGTTCTTGCTCAAGCTCTTTCTATCTTAATCGCACCTCTATTTACGCATTTTTAATTGTTTTTATGAATTATTATACATCACTCTGCTGCTTTTACCGCTCGCAGCAGCTCACCCACACTCCAAGCCTGAGCAAAACAGCCTTTGGACACATCAGGTTCCAAACCATCAAATATTTCTGCAATCTGGCCTAAACAACCTTCTTGAAGCGTCCCCTCCAGAAGTTCCAGATCCCGTCTGACTTTTATTTTTGATTCTTCACTGTATGCATGCACCTTCAGATAGGAGAGATAATATGCCCCCAGCGGAAATGCCCAGACAGTTCCTTGATGATATGCCATATCTCTGTTCCATAAGGACCCGCCGTAAGATGATTTGAACTCAGGATCCTTTGGTGAAAGGGACCGAAGTCCATAGGGTGTAAATAATTCTGCATACACTTTTTCTACTACAAGCTTTTCTTTCTCTATGGGTAGAATGCTGTATGGTAAAGAAACAGCCCAAATCTGATTCAGTCTGACCTGATCATCCGCAGAAGTGCCGGATATAACATCTTTTAGGCACTGCTCTTTCTCATTCCAGAACTGATTCAAAAAGGATTCTTTCACTTTTTCGGAAAGCTCCTCATAGGCAGCATCCTCATCCAAATGCAGCATTCTGGAGAAAGAAGCCAGGATCTTCAGCGCATTATACCAGTAGGCATTAATCTCCACAGGTTTCCCGTGTCTTGGTGTTGGCAGCACATCTTGGATTCTTATATCCATCCAGGTCACCTGCTCCAGATCTTTCCCCGCAGAAATCAGTCCGTCGTCCTCCATTCTGATGTGAAAATCGGTTCCCTTCTTATACCATTCAACGATCTCCTTCATTTCAGGGTATGCTTCCCGCACAAAGTCCAAATCCCCAAACTGATCAAAGTACATTTGAACAGCATAAATAAAGAGGAGGGAGGCATCTGCTGTATTATACATAGGCGCTGCATCCCCTTCTGGGAACATATTGGGCATGATTCCTTTTCTCATGTATTTCATGAAAGAACGGAATATATTTTCTGTATCCTCTTTCCTTCCTGTGGCGATGCAGCATCCCATCACTGCAATCATTGTATCTCTGCCCCAGTCTCCAAAGAATGGATACCCTGCTAGAATGGTTTTCCCTCCTGTAGAATCCCGATCCACGACAAAAGCATCTGCTGCAAGAACAAGTTTCTTTGCCAAACCTGAATTCACATCTGCTCTTTTCAGAAGCTCTTTTTTTCGTGCTGTCTCATTTTCCATGATTTCCGAAGGTGACTCATTGATATCTTTCAGCCCGTACATGACATAAGCATCCCGAACCTCTCCAGGCATGAGGTCATAGACATAGGAGTGCGTGGAAAATGCACTGCCCACAGAATCCCGTTCATCTTTAGCATCATCTTCAAAATACAGATCTTTTTGCCAGGAAGCTTCATCCACCTGTATCCGGCCATCTGTTTTATACTGCAACGTGTAGCCATTGCTTGACATACAATCTCTTCTCAACTCGAAAGTCTGCCCTTGCAAAGGCATATCTCCTTTTTTGGTGAACCTGAGCCATGGTTTCAGTCGGATCCTGACAGGATTCTCACTCCGATTCACAATATTGTAGGAAAGCAGCAGCAGATTTTCTTCATGTTTCATGACAATTCTCTTCTCAAGCTCCACACCAAAAACCCGATACCTATAGGTCGGAAAATCAGCCATCTCGAAACTGTCCTGATGTCTGAACCCTTCCGCATTTTTCGTGTAACCAACAAACTCCTGGGAAAGAAGACTGCACTCTTTCTCTTGAACTGTTATGATTTCTTCCATATTGGAGATGAACTGCACCCAATGATTAGGAGCTTTCACCGCGGCCATGAGAAGCACCTGCTCATTCCTTGATGCTGAACCAGAAATTGACAAAGAGGAATACCCGCCTCTTTGGTTTGTCAAAAGATAATATCTTTCCTGAGCCCTTCTTAGACTATTAAACTGACTTTTTCCATAAAAATAATTCACAAAACGCCTCCTGCAAATGGGTTATTTTCAATCTGTAACTAGAATTATTATATCAGAGCTTTTGAAAACAACAAAAGAAGAAAGGAACACCGTTCCTCTCTTCTTTTGGACAATTCATCAGAATAGATTCATATAGATTCATTCTGCTATAATATCATCTGAAAATCTTTTGGGCTCATCATAAGCATTCTGCTGATGAACTGCTCTTTTTTATCCACAACAATATCTTTAAATTCCACGCCATGTTCCATGAGCCAATGGGTGCGCTGAATCACAAAAGCATCACTGCCCACAAGATAAAAAATGGGGGATTCATCTGAAAGCACATTTTCAAGAACCTCATCCAGCCCGCTTCTTCCTTTCAGCCACGCATGCTTGACGCTGTCACCTGCCATGGATTCAAATTCCTTCTGATAAAGAAAGCTTCCACCAGCATCCACATTAATCTGGTACACTTCTTTGATTCCCATTGGATTGTTATGGTGCTGCAGAATCAGCGGCCTCATGGTTGCAATGCCTACCCCCATGGAAAGAAGAACCAGAGGACGGTTTTCACGTCTCAGTGCCATTCTAGACCCGGGTTTAAACACAAGGAGTTCCTGTCCTACCTTCATATTGAAAAGTGTCTCTTTAAACACAGATAGGTCTCCACGTTTTCGAGTGGTGAACCCAATCTTCCCTTCTTCGGGCAACGTCATGATGGACATATGCCTGACAAACGTACCTTTGGGAGCATTAAAATCATACCCCTCAATACCAATGTGCGCATGGGAACCTTCCTCCCAGTTAAAATCCTCCGGCATTTCCAAGAGAAATGTCCATGTATCTTCTGACTCTTCCAGGATATCGGTAATTTTCAGTCTATACTTTATCATTCTGCTCTTCCTTTTATGTTATTTGATTGTATACAATCTATTTTCTCAACTTTTATTATACAGTCCATAACAGACACTGTCAAAACTTAACAAAGCCTATGAGAGAAATTCATATTGAGTAATCTAGCTCTCATGCAAGATTTCACCGAATCCTGTCCTGGGATTTTTTTAACAACCAGAACTGCGATCGGGTAGAGTTGGCGGTCTCTGACCGCTTCCCCCTCCCACAGCACCGTACGTACCGTTCGGTATACGGCGCTTTCAATAGTTTAC
>RCMY010000798.1_pt1 | contig 30048 bp, 32 predicted proteins | sample 2041341 | NCBI WGS metagenome assembly RCMY01 (sample SAMN09708234, study PRJNA481090) | Marine sediment metagenome, whole genome shotgun sequencing project. | reverse complement strand
AGACGCGCGCGCTGCTTCGTTGGGAATACGAGCCGCATCTGGGTAAGTCTGTGGAGCAGGCGATCGGGGCAAGCCGGGATTGGTTGGACTGGATGCAAAAGTCGTTGTCGGATTACGAGATTGCGATGCCTATGTACGAGATTGAGTCATTGGCGACGTCAACGGGGTATTACCGGGGACTGCCGAAAGAGGTGCGCGATGAGCAGATTGCCTATCTTATGGAACTGCACGCCGCACTCTTTCCGTCGCTTCGGGTGTTCTTGTTTGATGCGCGGCGGTTGTGGTCGGCGCCGTTGACGGTGTTCGGACCGTTGGTTGCGGTGTTGTACGTCGGTCAGACCTACATGGCGTTTCGCGACCGCGAACGGGTGCGGGTGTTGACCGAGCAATTCGACGGGTTGGTGCGCGAAGCCGATGTGTCAGAGCGCGACTGGCCGGGGCATCTTCAGGCGCTTTCGGCCTCGGGGGGCTGAACCTCGCGGGTTTTTGGCGTAAATTCCTGCGCGGCGAGTTGCGACAACACCATAGTTGCGTCCGATTTAGCGGCGGGTGCGGTTTTGGATGACACGTCGATGACATAGCCGCCGTCCTCGCCTTCATCGACGCGCAGCACAAAGGCCGGTCTCAACGCGCAGTCCTGGACCGCGTCGAGGTCAAAGCTTTGTGTTAGGACGGCGATGGTGGCTTCGCGGGGGGCTTCGCCTTGGGCGCGCTGGATGACCTTGCGCATCAATTCAAGCCGTTCGGGCAGACAGACGACGACCCAATCCGCGCCGTGGACAGAGCCGGAGATGGTTGTTTCACGGCGCCAGTCCTGCTTGAGATCTGGCACTCCGGTCGCGCCGGGGTCGGGGTCAAAGCCGCTGACCGTCCATCCGGACGCGTGAAAGGCACGCACGATATCGCCGCCGCGTGTGCCAAGGCCTAGGACCGCAACTTTCCGGGTCATGGCGTCTCCTGCAGGGTCATTTGAAGTTGAGAAAGGTCGTAGCCGTTGAACGCCAGAATATCGCGGGCCGCTTTGAGGCGGTCGGCGGGGATCACGGGATCGCGGTTCAAGATCCAGCCCGAACGTCCCGAAGGCGTGCCAACGACGGCTGTGCGGTAGCCGGTATCGACCCAAAGCACCCAGTAATCGGCCGCAAAGGGTACGCCGTTGAGGCGCACTTTGAGGCGTCCGGGGCCGTCGATGCTGGCGGTGCCTGCGATCTGGTCTGGGCCGTCGTCTGTGTCGCACATGTTCAGCACGTCCAGCGCGCCAGCGGCGTTGGGTGTATAGGTGGCCGTCGTGTTGCGGCAGCCCGACTGGAACGGCACCGGGAAGTTGGCGACCTCGTACCAAAGGCCCGCGTAGGCGGTGGCGTCGAAGGTTGCCATGGACGAGATCGGCACGTCGGTATCACGGTACTGTGGGAAGGCGACACAAGCCGAGAGGGCCATTGCGGCCAGTGGGGCAAGGGCCGCGAGGCGCATCAGTTGATACACTGGGTGGCTGTTTGACCGCTGTCGGTCAGAATTTCATGGCAGCCAAGGAAGGGCTCGGTTGGCGCGCAAGTGCGCGAGCGGGCGAGGCAGATGCTTTGGCAATCGGTCGAGGCGCGGCATTGCTGGTTGGCGTCTCGTGTGGGGCGGTAGCAGATGAACAGGATGCCGCCGGTGCGTGCGCCCCAGCGTCCGCCGGAGCTTTCACAGGCGTCGCGCTGGTCTGCGAGTATGTCGGGAAGGCCGCTGGTTTCAGACGACGCACGGGGGCCGTCTTCCTGACACGCGGCAAGCGTCAAGCTAAGCAAAATAATGGAAAGGCCGCGAATTACCGCTGGCATTTTATCCTCCGACACCCCCCTGGGTAAGGCGGACCTTAGGGGGGTGTTTTGGGGCGGGCAACTGTGGTCGTGGTTAATAGGGCATCGGGTGGGCGCGGTGTGCTTTGGATACCTCAGCTAAGAGGTCATCACTGAGAGTGACCTCGGTGCCTTTGAGGATATGCGCCAGTTGTTCGGTGGAGGTTGCGCCGAAGATCGGGATCGTCGGGAAGGGCCGGGTGAGGGTCCACTGCAATGCCATATGCGTGTGGTCGACGCCGTGTTTTTCGGCGATGGCGGCGTAGGCTTCAACGGCCTCTGCCACGCGAGGGCCATTGCGGCCACCCATCGAGTTTCCGAACGACATGCGGCTGCCGTCGGGAATGTTGCCGTCGCGGTATTTGCCAGTGAGAAAGCCGCAGGCCAATGGCGAGAAGGCGAGGAGGGTAACGTCTTCGTGGTGGCCGAGTTCGCCCATGTCGGTGTCGTAGATGCGGCAAAGGAGCGAGTATTCGTTTTGCATTGTAGCGACGCGTGGCCCGCCGATTTTGTCAGCAGCGTTCAGCCAGTTCATCGCGCCCCATGCGCTGTCGTTGGACAAACCAAAGGCGCGGATTTTGCCTTCGTCGACAAGGGCTTTCAGGACGTCCATGACCTCGGCCATGTTGTCGAGGATGGCGTTTTGTGCGGGCTGTTTGTCAGGCGCGAAGTCCCAGCATTGACGGAAGTGGTAGGAGCCGCGGTTGGGCCAATGGAACTGGTAGAGGTCGATGTAATCGGTTTGCAGGCGCTTGAGAGAGCTGTCGAGGGTTTCGCGCACGGTGGCAGCGGAAATGTCCTGTCCGGGGCGCACGAAGGCTGCGTTGGGGCCGCTGTGTTTGGTGGCGATGACGACCTTGTCGCGCTTGCCGGATTTGGCGTTCCAGTTGCCGATGATGGTCTCGGTATTGCCCACGGTTTCGGCGAGAACCGGGTTCACGGGGTACATTTCCGCCGTGTCGAGGAAGTCAATTCCGGCGTCGAGCGCCATGTCGATCTGGGTGTGGCTGTCGGGTTCTGACGTCTGGGTGCCGAAGGTCATAGTGCCGAGGCAATAGTCGCTGACCTCGATGCCGGTGCGGCCAAGTTTGGTGCGGTTCATGTGGGGAAACTCCTTTGCTTAATGAAAGGGATAGCGTCTGGGCGGCGATTGGCAAGGCGATTGGAGGGATTGAGAACAAAGAGCGAACATGTTAGGTTTCGGGCATGTCTGCACCTGCTATTGCCCATCTTCTTAATCGCTCGACGCACCGGCGGTCTGCGGGGCCTGCGGTGACGGCCCTTCCGGGCGTGTCGTTCGAGCCGGGGCGGGCGCATGAGATATGTGGCGCGGCGCGGCGGACCTTGGCGATGGCGGTGGCGCAGGCGATGGTGGGCAACGTGTTGTGGATCAGGCCGTCATGGACGCCGGGGCGGCTTAATCCGGATGGGTTTATGCGGTTTGTCGATCCGGGGCGGATTATTTCGGTGACGGTGAAGCGGCCGGAAGATTTGCTGTGGTGTACCGAAGAAGCGCTTCGGGCCGGGGTGATGCCTTTGACCGTGGCGGATTTGCCGGGACCGCCGGGTTTGACGGCCGTTCGGCGGTTGCATTTGGCGGCTGAAACCGGGGCCGAGATGACCGGTAAGCCGCCGTTGGGGCTTTTGTTAACGCCGGACGGCGGGGGCGCTCCGGGGGTGGAAAGTCGGTGGTCGATGCGGCCTGCGCATGGCGATCCCAAGCAGGAGACTTGGGTGTTGGACCGGGTGCGGGCGCGAACGGAACCGGAGAAGCGGTTTTATATCAAAGGTGTAAAGGCGGGGTTGGCGCTGGGCGCGGCCCCTTAGCGGCGTTTAGGCCACAAAAGCGCGAGGGTTGTGGTGGCGAAAAGGGCCACGGCGATCCAGCCGAAATACCAAAGTTGACCAGCTTGCACGTCCTCGGCGTAAGAGGCGGCGAACCGCGTTTTGCCCATATGCGCCATGGCGAAAGCGAGGCCGGTCAGAACAAGTGCCGCAAAAGCGGACGCCCATTGAAAGCGCGTCGCATACTGCAAAATCACCGCGAGGACGGCTCCGACGGGCGCGCCAATGAGGGCCACTTTGATGGACCAGAAAGGATGCGCGCCAAGCGATTGCGAAACGCCAAAAGCGGCGGCCACAATGACGATTATCGCCGCGAGGGCGAATGGGAAAATATGTTTAATCAATGCCTTAACCCGCAATTTGCTGCGATGATTTTTATCTGCTCGGACCCACGATAGGCACGCCATCCGATTCGGTGAAAGCCTGAAACTGGGGCCGCATTGCGATCTGTGACATCCTTGCCGGTGCGTGGTTTTTGACACGCCATTTTTCGAAAGGGCTGCGACGGCCATTCTATAACAGCTTTCCTAAGATCGAATGGGATGTGCGTACGGTGGGTGGGGCGTGCGGACGCGTCTACCATTAGCAAGAGATCGCCACTGTGCCGTGGCGTCATTTGGGGTGGCGGCGGACCGGTGGTGGGGTGCGCTTGGGGTGTCGCGCGGTGGTGCTGGGTTGGATTGAGGTCTGACATAAGCATCGCGCTGTAACGGTTTGTTATATCCGATGAAATACAGTGTCGGGTATGGGGGTTCGGATGCATATTGAGGCATGTCGGTGCAACGTCGGTGGAACGTCGGTATTACGTCGGTGCAGCCGTTCGGCTTGTTTTTGGATTGTTAATGGCGAGGCGCGAAATTCCATGCGTCCCGAATTTTCAAATCGAGAGCGCCCATATGACCGAACCATCGCCGTGGATGTCCAAACGCACCGGAACCAAAACGCGCCGCCTGGCCGAGGCGCGGTTTCACCAACTTCTGTTTTACGCCACAAACGAGCGGGACGATTTTCTAGAAGTCGCGCGCCGCCATGTGCCCGAAGCGTGGCTAACGCTGGAAATGGACATGGATACGGACGCACCGAAGCAGAAGGTGTCGCTTTATCTGGATGCATCCGTGGTGAAAATGTACCGCGCGATGGGGCAGGGTTATCAGGGGCGGATTAACCGTATTCTTGAGACGTGGATGCAGATGAAGATGGCGGAGAAGGCCGGAATGTACCGCGATCTTTTGGACCAGTTGGAAATGGACGGCGTTGCGCGGTTAAACGACGGAGTGCCGCAGAACGTGATTACCGGGGGCAAGACGCTGGCAGAGAACTGGGCGTATAACGAGGGACTAAAGGACGGTTTGGCGGTTGTGAAGCCGGTGTTGTCGGTGTCGCGACCGATGGAAGCCGGGGCGGCGCCGCTCGATGAAAACGATGGCTCGGACGGATAGTGGGGTCAGGCGGACGAGGCGGATTGGCGGCGATGGCGTGGCCAATCCGGGTGGTTCGCCAAAAGCCGGGTGGTTTGCCAAAAGACTGAAGCGGATCGGCGGTGATTGCGGTGGATGCGGCAGCGTGTCAGAACGTTTCAGGATCAATAAGGAGCGGCGGGATGTTGGGCATAGGAGTTTTGATGGGGATCGCCGGGACGGCTTTGATGGACGTCTGGGCGTTGGTTTTGGAACGTTTCGCCGGTGTCGCGCGTCCGAATTGGGGCGCGGTGGGTCGCTGGGTCGTCGAAGTGACACGGGGCCGAGTGTTCCACGATTCCATTGGTGACGTGGCCGAGCTTCCCGGCGAAAGCAGGATCGGCTGGGCGTTTCACTACGTCGTGGGCGCAATTTTCGGCGTGGCGTTTGTGATTTTGGCGGGCGCTGGCTGGCTGGCAGAGCCGACGTTCGTGCCGGTCTGGGTGTTTTCGCTTTTGACGATTGGATTTGGGTGGTTTTTGCTTCAGCCGGGTCTTGGGGTCGGATGGGCTGCGTCCAAGACACCAACACCATGGCGCGCGCGCGGACTTGGTCTGCTGGCGCATACGGTGTTCGGTATTGGAATGTGGGGGATTGCTTTGGTGGTGTGAGGGACGGCTGCGAACACCCGTCCCGATCGTTTAAAAGCTTCGCTTATGCGAGAGCGAGGTTGATCGCCGACTCGCGGCCATCACGGCCAGCTTCGATGTCGTACGTTACTTTCTGGTCGTCAGCCAGGGCGGTGAGGCCCGAACGCTCGACTGCAGAAATGTGAACGAAAACGTCCTTGCCGCCTGTTTCAGGTGCAATAAAGCCGAAGCCTTTAGTAGAGTTAAACCATTTCACGGTGCCATTAGCCATCGTGTTGTCTCCTAATAGTATGCGCCACCCACGAGATTGCGGTGACCCGGCTTAGTTGGTCTGTATCGAAAGACTGAAAGCCGTATTAGGGAAGACAGTGGTCGAAAAGAATAACGTTCGCGAGACGGCATATGGGGGGGTTTGACACAAAAAGCAAATGATTTCGCAATGTCGTAGGCGGATTTTACCGGAAAAACGTGAAAAAAGGCGTGCAAACGATTGCACGCCTTTGGGTGGACGGGGCCGTCCGGTTTAGCGGATGTCGTCAACGACGAGGCGGATTTTGCCGCCCGAGATGTTTTTGTAAGCCACGACGTCGCTCGCAGAGAAGTTGCTGCCGTTCAGAGCGATTGCCATCGAGTAGTTGGCACCAACCGCGCGTTGGAAGTCTGAAAGGTCGACCGAAGTGGTGCCAAGATAGCTATCCAGTGCGGCTCCGTCGCCGCCAAGCTCGGACAGACCGACCACGTCAACGAAGGGGTTGTCCTGGATGCCGCCAATTTGCAGCGCCCAAGTCGAAACGTTGGTGTTTTTGTCAACGGCGGCACTTGCCAATTCGTTGAAGCGATCACCCTGGCTCATGGCAGAGGCAGCACCTGCGGACAGAGCTGCGACGAGGACGAGTGTGGCTGTGGTTGCGAGTTTCATAACGGTAGTCTCCAATTTTTCTGATGGGCGGAATTGCCCGTTTTCGTGTTTTCGGTGCAGCCGGTCTGGAGGGTCTTACCCGGTGCCGTTTCTGGCTGCGTGCTAAACAACTGGAGGCCTGTTACAGATGTTTCTAGGGCGCTCGCGTTTGTGTGACGGATCGCACACGAGGCCTATTACTTTTCGTGATAACAAAGGGTTGCAAGGGTTTTGAGAGAACGTGCGCGCGCGCGAGAAAGGGACGTTCCGCGCCCGACGAGGGGTGTCGGACGCGGCCCGGTGGGCACGATTCTTGGGGGTGTGTTTGAGGCCGTGGTAAAGAGGTGGGTACGCGTGTGCTGTGGCGCAATGACGCAGAGGGTGCGGAGGCGCACAGGGGGCTGTGCCACGTTGTGTCACAAAATGCACACGGGCGGGTGAGGTGGCCGGTTTTGGTTGGGAGTGCACGCGTTGTGAGGTGCGGCGTGGATCTTTCCCCCTTATTTAGGGCGCGCCATATTGTAAGGTGAGCGCACATTTATCAGGGAGAGAACCATGTCAGTTGCACGCGTAACAGAGATCATCGCCTCGTCGAGCAAGAGTTTCGAAGATGCAGTAGAAGTCGGCGTCGAGCGGGCCTCGGAGACGTTGAAGAACGTCGAAGCGGCTTGGGTCAAGGACCAGAAGGTTGTCGTCAGGGACGGCAAAATCGCGGAATATCGCGTTGTGTTGAAAGTGACGTTTATTCTGAAATAAGCGAATTTGTGAAATTTGTAGTGAGTGATCCGCAGCAGGCCGGGAACGTTTGGCGTTCCTGGTGGCTGCGGGGTATTTGAGGGTGAAGTTCGGAGCGCGCGTGTTTTGTTTAGCGCAGGTGCAGTTTGTCCCAACCGAGACCCTTAAAAATCGGACCTTGAGCGGCTTCTGAAATCATTGTCCCTGTGTGACCGCAATTGGCTTCAAACAGCATCGGTCCATCGTTTTTCGAAATTCCAACGTCCCAACCGATGTATCGAAGATGCGGCACGCGGGTATGGTGGTCTTCGACCATCGCCAGCGCCTCGCGGAATTGCGGGACTTTGAGGCCCGAGAATGCGATGCCGGTTTCAGGATGGCCCGTCACAGGCCCCCATGAGGAATTTACGCCGGTTTCGAAAAGCGCTCCGGTTTCCATGTCGGTCGCGATCTTGAAGCCGCTTTTGGAAATCAGATGGGTGTCGGCAAGGCTTCCAAGTCGGAAGTAGGCGGCGACGGCGCGCGCGGGGCCGTTTTCCAGCACGGTGGTCACGCGCAGGGTGGCGGCGGCATTCGGCGACCAAGCCACCAGATCCGCGTGCATGTCGATGGGATACTGCAGGACGGCCGTTGTGGAGCGGGCAAGGACGGCTGGAAAGTCTTCAGCAGCGACGCGCTTGACGCCAAGACCTTGTAGCCCGAGCGTCTGTTTGACGTAGATGAACGGATGGTCGGCAAATGTGGATTTTGCGAAGCTGACCGGGTCCACGGGAAGGAAGTCGCGATCATAAAGAACGCCGGCAAGCACGTACCCGATGTCGGGGAAACGATCAGAGTTCAGGACGCGACGGGCCAGCGTGTTATTGAGCAAGCCTTTTGTCGGGCCGTTGGAGTAGGGCACGAGGTATTGCACCGCGTAGGTGTCGGGGATGCAGCCTTCGATAAATTCTCCGCGCCAGCCGGCCATAAATTCAAGCCAAGGGCTGTGGTGGGCGGCTCCGAGGTGGTCGCGGGCGTAGTCTTTGATCGTTCGACGCAGCGTGTCCGGCACCGCGCGCGACGGGTCGGCGGCGACCATACCGGCATAAGCGATGCGCGCTTCGGAATTGTAGTGCCGCGTTTGGCGGGCAAGCCGTGCGGCTTGGGAGACCTTGCCGCCAAGGGTCCAGAGCGCCTTCATCGGGTGAATTTTTTGTGCTTGATACGCTTTGGTTCCAGAGCGTCGGGGCCGAGGCGGCGTTTTTTGTCTTCTTCGTAGTCCTCAAAGTTGCCTTCGAACCATTCGACGTGCGCGTCGCCTTCGAAAGCGAGGATGTGCGTGCAAATGCGGTCGAGGAAAAAGCGGTCGTGGCTGATGACGACGGCGCAGCCAGCGAAATCCACGAGGGCATCTTCAAGCGCTCTTAGCGTTTCAACGTCCAGATCGTTCGTAGGTTCATCGAGGAGAAGCACATTGCCGCCGGTTTTCAACAGTTTTGCCAAGTGGACGCGGTTGCGTTCGCCGCCTGAGAGGCTGCCGACTTTTTTCTGCTGATCGCCGCCTTTGAAGTTGAAGGCAGAGCAGTAGGCGCGGGAGTTCATTTGGGCGTCGCCCAATTGGATCACTTCGCCGCCTGACGAGATTTCCTCCCAGACGGTGGCGTTGGGGTCAAGCGCGTCGCGGGATTGGTCGACGTACGAAAGCTGTACGGTGTCGCCGTATTCGACGGTGCCGCTGTCGGCGGCTTCTTGTCCCGTGAGCACGCGAAACAGCGTGGTTTTACCCGCGCCGTTGGGGCCGATCACGCCGACAATGCCGCCCGGTGGCAGCGAAAAGTTGAGACCTTCGACCAGAAGCTTGTCGCCCATGGCTTTTTTGAGGTCGATGACTTCAATCACCTTGCCGCCAAGACGTTGGCCGTTGGGGATGATGATCTGGGCACGGGCCAGTTTTTCGCGTTCGGATTGGTTGGCGAGGTCGTTGTAGGCGTTGATCCGAGCTTTTTGCTTGGCTTGCCGGGCTTTTTGGCCCTGGCGCATCCAGTCAAGTTCGCGTTCGAGCGTTTTCTGGCGGGATTTGTCTTCGCGGGCTTCTTGGGAGAGGCGTTTGGCTTTTTGTTCGAGCCACGCCGAGTAATTGCCTTCGTACGGAATGCCGCGGCCACGGTCCAACTCCAAGATCCAGCTTGTGATGTCATCAAGGAAGTAGCGGTCGTGGGTGACGATCAGGATGGTGCCTTTGTAGTCCATCAGGTGCTGTTGCAGCCAGCCGATGGTTTCGGCGTCGAGGTGGTTGGTCGGTTCGTCCAAAAGCAGCATTTCGGGGGCTTCGAGGAGCAGTTTGCACAGCGCCACGCGGCGGGCTTCACCGCCCGAAAGGGTCGAAACATCCGCGTCGTCGGCGGGGCAGCGCAGGGCCTCCATGGCGACGTCGATCTGGCTGTCGAGGTCCCACAGGTCGTTGCTGTCGATCTCGTCTTGAAGGGCGGCCATTTCGTCGGCGGTTTCGTCCGAATAGTTCATCGCCAGTTCGTTAAAGCGGTCGAGTTTCGCTTTTTTGGCGGCGACACCGAGCATGACGTTTTCGCGGACGTTCAGGCTTTCGACGAGGTGGGGTTCCTGCGGCAGATAGCCGACGCGCGCGCCTTCGGCCGCCCAAGCTTCGCCGGAGAAGTCTTTGTCCATGCCCGCCATGATGCGCATGAGGGTCGATTTACCCGAACCGTTGGTGCCGACGACGCCGATTTTGACGCCGGGCAGGAAGTTGAGGCGGATGTTTTCGAAGAGTTTTTTGCCACCGGGGTAGGCTTTGGACACACCATCCATGTGGTAGACATATTGATACGCGGCCATGTGGTTCACCTCGGGGTTTTTTGGACAGGGTTGGGTCTAGCGGTGACGGCGCATGCGCGCAATGGGGTGTTATTCGTGCGGCGTGGTCGATTGGATATTTAAGAACAGGCGAGGCGCAATTTTAGTCAAATTGTTCGGAGTTTGTGCGCGGTTTGGGAGGAGCGTTGGGTGTGGTAGGGGTATGGGGTGCGGCGAAGGAAGGTGAGCGGATGCGGGTTGGTTTGGCGGTTTTGGTTTTGCTGGGCTGTGGGGCGGATCGGTTTGGGGAGGCGGCCTTGTATCGGCGTGAAGCTCCGGCACCAATTAAGGTGGTGATGCCGCGAGACGCCGTTTTTATCTCGCAGCAGTTTTTGGTGTCGCGCACGACCGAGGATCGCCACGAGGGAATAGATTTGTGGGGGCCGCGCGGGACGGCGATTTTGGCGGCGGCGCCGGGTGTTGTGGTCGCGTCGTGGCAGGGGCCATTGTACGGCAATCGGGTGCGGATTGATCATGGGGTGGATGACGCCGGCGCGCGGGTTTTTACGCGGTATTTTCATCTTGAGGCGCGGGAGGTTGTTGTTGGGCAGGCGGTCGCGCGCGGTGAGGTTATCGGACGGATGGGGGCCACCGGGCTTTTGGCGGGGGGCGGTGTGCATTTGCATTTTGAGGTGTGGCGGGGAGAAAGTGAGCGGTCACTTGCGCCGAGTGATCCGCATTTGTTTTGGGCCGGTGGTGTGGGGCGGGTGACGTGTTTTGATGGCGCGGCACAATTTGAGCCGGTTGGATTTGCGACGACCTATCCGACGCCTTGTAGCGGTTGACATTTGACGCGCGCGGGGTCGGTATGCCCGCATGACCAGACCATATCACACACCCCGCTATACACCCGCCGATACACGCTATGACACGATGGAATACCGTCGTCTGGGGAGGTCGGGGTTGAAGTTGCCTGCGATTTCGCTTGGGCTTTGGCATAATTTTGGCGACGACACGCCGCATGATTTGAAGCGGGCGCTGTGTCGGTCAGCCTTTGATAACGGCATCACGCATTTTGATCTGGCGAACAATTACGGACCACCTCCGGGGTCGGCTGAGGAAGCATTTGGCGAGATACTTGCGACGGATTTTGCAGGTTACCGCGATGAGCTGATTGTCTCGTCGAAGGCCGGATATAAGCAGTGGAACGGGCCGTACGGGGAATTTGGCAGTCGGAAGTTTGTCATTTCGTCGTGTGATCAGTCGTTGAAGCGGTTGGGGCTTGAGTACGTCGATATCTTCTATTCGCATCGCTATGATCCGGAGACGCCCTTGGAAGAAACGATGGGCGCGCTTGATCAGATTGTGCGGTCCGGGAAGGCTCTTTATGCCGGTATCTCGTCGTATAATTCAGAGCGTAGCCGCGAGGCGGCGGCGTTGCTGAAACAGATGGGCACGCCGTTTGTGATCCATCAGCCGTCGTACAATATGCTCAATCGCTGGGTCGAGCGGGACGGGTTGTTGGATACGCTGGACGATATCGGCATTGGTTCGATTGTGTTCACGCCATTGGCGCAAGGTATGTTGACGGGCAAGTATCTGAACGGGGTTCCGTCGGATAGTCGGGCCGCGCAAGGCAAGTCGTTGGATGACGGTTTGTTGACGAGCGAAGCGATTAAACGATTGAATGGATTGAATGATATCGCATCCGCGCGCGGCCAGTCGTTGGCGCAGATGGCCATTGCCTGGGTGTTGCGTGGGGGTCGGGTGACGTCCGCGTTGATCGGTGCGTCGAAGGTGTCTCAGATCGAGGATTGTGTGGCGGCATTGGGCGCGGCAGAGTTCACGAGCGACGAGTTGGCAGCGATTGACGCGCTTTGTTTTGAGGACGGCGTGAATTTGTGGGCGCGGTCGTCGGAAGAAGTTTAGCGGCCCTGTTCGTGTTGCAGGCGTCGGCGGGCCATTTTCTCGTTTTCGTCGGCGCGCAGTTTGTCGGTGAGCGCTGCGCGCACGAAATCAAGGTGAGTTTGCACGGCCGTTTGGGCGGCGTCGGGTTGGCGGGCCTGAAGGCTCGCGTTAATGGCGCGGTGTTGGTCCAATAGCGCGGCGCGCGTGGTGCGTTGTTCGAAGATCACCTGACGATTGTAGAATACGCCTGCCTGCAAAAGATCGTACATCGAGCGCATCATGTGGAGCATGACGACGTTGTGGCTGGCTTCGATAATGGCGAGGTGGAACGCGGCGTCATGAAGCGCTTCGGTTTCGGCGTCGCGGGCGTCATGGGCCTTTTCCATTTTTTTGAAAACTGCGTCGACGACAGCGAGGTCGGTGTCGGAGGCCAATCGCGCTGCGCGGTGGGCCGCTAGGCCTTCCATGTCGCGGCGAAAATCGAGCGCGTCGAAGACGGCTTCGGAGTGAGTTGAGAAGAGGCGGGTGAGGGCCGGGGAGAAAGCCGAGCCGAGGACGTCAGCGACGAAGATACCGGCGTTGGCGCGCGCTTTGAGGAGGCCGCTGTCTTGCAGGTCTGCGATGGCTTCGCGCAAGGACGGTCGCGAGACGCCGAGCCTTTCTGAAAGCTCGCGTTCGGACGGCAGGCGTTCGCCCGGACGCAGGATGCCGCGCAGGATCAGGCCTTCGATCTGGTGAACGACGGCGCGGGAAAGTTTTTCGGGTTCGATGCGTTCGAAGGGCATGGGTTGCTCGGTAAGGTCGGGGCGAGGGTAGGGCTGTGGGTGGCGTGCTGCAAGGGAGGACGTGCGGATCGGCTGGTGGCATTGTCGCGCTGCGGTTTGGCGTTGGTCGGTTGCGGCATGCGGTGGTCATTAGGTATTTTTGGAAAGGGTGAAGTGAATTGTGTTGCGCGGTTGGCGTGAACGGTGGCTTTGTGTGGAAAATGGGGAGCGCGGCGTGATCAATCGTTGGACGATTTTGTTCGTTTTGTTTTTTGCGCGCACGGTGATGGCGTTTCAGTACCAGTCGGTGGCAGCGCTTTCGCCGTTTGTCGCGGATAGTCTGGCGATCTCAGTTGCAGATATTGGAATTTTGATCGGGCTTTATCTTGGGCCCGGAGTGCTTGTGGCGATCCCAGGTGGCACGATTGCGGCGCGGTTCGGGGACCGGCGCGTTGTGGGCCTGAGCCTTGTGTTGATGTTGGCGGGGGCTGTTTTGACGTCGATTGCCGCGACTTGGGAGGTTGCGGTTGCGGGTCGGATTTTGGCTGGTGTCGGGGGTGTCGTTATCAATGTGGTGATGACTAAGATGCTGGTCGATTGGTTTCAGGGTCGCGAGATTGGCACGGCGATGGGGGTGTTTATCAGCTCGTGGCCGGTGGGAATTGCCTTGGCTTTGGTCGTGTTGCCATTCGTGGCGGCGATGGGCGGATTGGTCGTGGCATGGGGCGTTGTGATCGGGTTTGTGGTTGTCGCACTTGGACTGTTTATGGCGTTGTACCAACCCCCTGAGGGGGCGGTGGCGGGGCCGGTTTCGGTGCGCGTGACGCGGTTGCCGGTCTATGCACTGTTGATGGCGGCGGGTCTCTGGGCGTTTTACAATGCGGGGCTTGCGATGGTGTTTGCGTTCGGGCCGCTGGTTTTGGCAGAGCGCGGCGTTGATGTGGTGACGGCAAGTTCGGTTACCAGCGTCTTTATGGCCGCCGTCGGGATTGCGGTGCCGGTGGGCGGTGTGCTTGCGGATTGGACCGGTCGTCGCGATTTGCTGATCTTCCTAAGTCTTGTGGGCGGGGTGATCGCGTTGCCTCTTGCGTTGATTGTGCCGGTATCGGCGGTTGTGGCCACGCTTGCGGTTGGCGGATTTGTGGCCGGGCTGGCGGCGGGGTCGATCATGACGTTGCCGTCGCAAGTGCTTGCTCCAGAGGCCCGGGCCTTTGGGATGGGCGTGTTTTTCACGGTCTACTACGTGTTGATGATGCTGGCTCCGGTCGTTGCCGGTGGCATGGCCGAGTGGTCGGGAGACATTGGTATCGCGTTCGTGTTCGGGGCGGTGTTACTGGCGCTGGGTATTGTCTCACTTGGGTTGTTTCGGCGGGCGGTGCGGGGGTGACGGCCATAAAAAGACGGCCATAAAAAACGGCGGCTCGCTTGCGCGGACCGCCGTTCTTTGTTTCAGCCGTTAACGAAGGTTAATTCGTTGGCGTGATCGTGATGTCCACCCGGCGGTTTTGCGAACGGCCAGTGGCCGTCTGGTTGGTCGCGATCGGCTGGCTTTCGCCCGCGCCGACAGTACGAATGCGCGAAGACGCAACGCCGCCAGACCGCAGAACGCTTGTCACGGAGGACGCGCGACGTTCGCTGAGGTCTTGGTTGTAGGCAGCTGTGCCAGTGTTGTCGGTATGGCCGACGACCCGGATCACCGACTGCGGGTATTCGTTAAGGCTGTTGGCCAGAACGAAGAGGTCCGAGCGAGTTGCGCCATTGAGGGTGGCGCTGTCGGTGGCGAAGAGGATCGCTTCGGGCATGCGCACGATGAGTTCGCTGCCGGTGTTGATCACGTCGATCTGACCGTTGTCGAAGTCACGTTCGAGGTCACGCGCCTGGGCGTCCAGTGTCGAACCGATCAGGCCACCTGCGGCGGCGCCGATAGCAGCGCCGACGGCGGCGTTACGAAGGCGGTCACTGCCGCTTGAACGGGTTCCGCCGAGGACCGCACCAATTGCGGCACCTGCAGCGGCACCGGTGCCCTGACGTTGGCGGTCGCCGCCTTGTTGATAGGCAGGGCCACAAGCGGTGAGGGCCAAGAGGCTGACCGAAGCCAGAACGAGCGATTTGTTCACGAGTTTCATGATATGTCCTTGAGTCATTTCACATCTCCAACGCCGCTATACACGAATGGTTCCATGCAAAAAGCGGCTATGGGCGAAGAATTGCCTATGAATGCGTTGCTAGGCAATCTCGCCGCGTTGATATCGGATATCAGGCCGTTTCGGCGGCTTCCCACGCGAGCATTGTGCGTTTGACGGGCAGGCCCCAGTGATAGCCGCCAAGGCCGCCGGATTTGCGCAACGCACGGTGGCAAGGGATGAGCCATGAGACGGGGTTGCGGCCCACGGCGGTGCCGACGGCGCGCACGGCTTTGGGGTTTCCGATGATGCGGGCGATGTCGGAATAGGTGGTGACGTGGCCGGTGGGGATTTGCATCAGGGCTTCCCAGACTTTGATCTGGAAGGGCGCTCCGATGAGGTAAAGCTGCGCTGGTTCGCGGTTCGAGCCTTCGCGCGGGAAGGCCTGAGCGGCGAAGGGGGCGAGGGCTGTGGGGTCTTCGGTGAAGGAGGCGTTAGGCCAACGGCCAAGCAGGTCGGTCATGGTGGCTTCTGCTCCCATTTCGGCGGAAAAGCCGATGCCGCAGATGCCCTTTTCGGTGCCCATGATGAGGGCGGGGCCAAAAGGGCTTTCAAACCAGCCCCAAAGGATGTCGAGGCCCGCGCCGCCTTTGGCATAGTCGCCGGGGCTCATGGCTTCCCAGCGTAAAAAGAGGTCGTGCAGACGGCCCGAGCCGGACAGGCCGACGGTGTCGGCGGTTTCCAGTGTGGTGTGGCGGGTGGCCAGCAGGTCGCGGGCGTGGTCGAGGGTCAGCCATTGCTGGTAGCGTTTGGGAGAGACACCTGCCCACCGCGAGAAGATGCGCTGAAAATGCGCCGGTGAGAGGTTCATCTCGGCGGCAATGTCGTCAAGCGACATGTCGCGGCCACCGTCGTCAATGAGGGCGATGGCGCGGCGCATGAGTTTGTAGTGGTAGCCGGTTTCGGCGTCAGTGTGGGGCATGAGCGTATCCTTGGGCATGGGATGGACGATAGGCCAAGGGACGGGGCTGCGCGACCCGGATGTTGCGGGAAGGGGCCGGGGTTATTTATCTGTGGGACGGATGCGCGCGCCGGATTTGTCTGCGAAGGCGGCGAGGCGGGCGCGGGCGTCGGATTGGGTGTTAACCACGCCTGCGACTGCGGCTTCCGCGTAAGCGGCGTCCATGGCGGACATGTTTTGCATGTGGCTGACGGCCGAGCAGATGGCAAAGTTCGACAAGGGCAGGTTTTGCGCCGTGCGTTTGGCAAGGTCGAGAGCCATGTCGTAGGCGCTGTCGTAAGTGAGGTATTGCGCAAAGCCGAGGTCGATGGCCTCTTGGCCCTGATAGACGCGGCCCGTGAGCATCATGTCGATCATCCGAGATTTTCCGACAAGATCGGTGACGCGGATGGTGGCGCCGCCTCCGGTGAAGAGGCCGCGCTGGCCTTCGGGCAAGGCGACATAGGCGGATTGGTCCATGACGCGGATGTGCGCGGCGCTGGCGAGTTCCAGACCGCCACCGACGACCGCGCCTTGGAGGGCTGCGATGATCGGCACGCCGCCGTATTCCATTTTGTTGAAGGCTTCGTGCCAACGCAGGCAGACGTGCATGAAATCGGCCGGGCTGCGGTCGGCGTCGTGGTGTTCGATAAGGTCGAGACCGGCGCAAAAGTGGTCGCCAGCACCTGCGAGGACCACGGCCCGCACCCCTGCGCGCGGAGCGGTTGAGAAGAAGTCGACCAGCTCGTCGATGGTCGCGATATCAAGCGCGTTTCGCTTTGTGGGGCGGTTCAGCGTGACCGTCCAGACGCCATCGTCAAGTTCAGCGATGTCGAGATTGGCGTAGGCGGTAGGGTCGATCGCGTGGGTCATGGTTGATCCGATATTTTTGGCGTTAGTGCGTTGTTTCAACGTCGATTTTTGGTGCGGCGCGGGCGGTTTGCTTGGCGTCCATCACGGTATGGGCGAGGTGTTTGGTGTAATCTTCGAGACGCTTCAAATGCTGCATGGTGGCATCGCCGTCGCGGCTGTCTAGGGCGGCGAGGATGGCGCTGTGGATGGCGACGATTTCGGCGCGGGAGCGTGCGGTGAAGGTGATCATGTTCATCAGGGGCTGCATCGCTTCGATGGCGCCGGAAAGCTGGTAGGACAGCACGGGGTTTTGGGCGCCGTCGACTAGGGCGCGGTGGAAGGTGACATCCGATGCGCAGAAGGCTTCGTCGGTCAATTCCGCTTCGGATTGGCGGGCAATTTCGGCCCGCATGGTGTCGAGTTGCGCAGTTTCGCGGCGCTGGGCGGACATGGGTGCACAGGCGCGTTCGAGGGCGAAGCGGGCTTCGCAGGCGGTGTCAAAGCTGACGTCGTTCATCGACAAAAGCAGGGTCGAGGTGGTGACCAATTGCGGGCGGGCGTCGTCGTACGACAGGTGACGCACGAAGGCGCCTCCGAAGGCGCCGCGCTGGGTGCGGATCAGGGATTGGGCGGCGAGGCGTTTTAGCGCTTCGCGGATTGTGGGGCGCGAGACGTCGAAGTGATCGGCAAGTTCTGCCTCCGACGGCAGGCGTTCATCGACGATCAAAGCGCCCGAAATAATGGCGTCTTTGAGGGCCGTCGCGATTTGAACTGAGAGGCCGGTGTCGCTGTCTGGGTTAATTTTCATTTGTCAGACATTTAAAAGTCTGACATTTAAATTGCAACAGCTGACTCGGGCGTTTTGGGAGAGACCGGTGTTCGCAGATAGGATCCGTTCCATGCTTGGATTCCACTGGCTCGCGCTGTTTGGCGCGATCCTGACGGCGTGGGTGGGATTGTATGCGATGGCGATCCCGGACGATTTGCGCGTCTCATCAAAGGTATTCGGGTCTGAGTTTTGGGTCGCGCTTTGCACCGTGACGCCGGATTTGGCGGGCTACGGGCGCGTGGCCCTGATGTGGCTTTTGATGTCGACGGCGATGATGTTGCCGACGGCTTTACCGGCGTTTGCGGCGTTTGACGACATCTCGAAATCTGACAGGCGCGCGGTTTTGGGGCCGTTGATAGCAGGGTTTGGCGCGGTCTGGGGCGGGTTCGCTTTGGTTGCCGCCGGATTGCAGATGGCGCTGTTCCGCTTTGATTTGGTGAGCGGGTTTGGCGACAGTCGTTCGGTCTGGTTGTCGGCGGCTTTGCTTGCGATTGCAGGGGCTTACCAGTTTTCGCCGTTGAAAGAAGCATGCCTGAGCAAATGCCGCGCGCCGCTGATGTTCTTTATGCAGCACTGGGGCGAAGGGCCGTGGCGATTGGGCCTGCGCCTTGGCTCTACGTGTTTGGGGTGCTGTTGGGCGTTGATGCTTTTGGCCTTTGTGGGCGGGGTGATGAGCCTTGGGTTCATGGGGCTGGCGACGTTGATTATGACGCTTGAGAAATTGCCCGACGTTGGGCGCTGGCTAAGCCGTCCGCTTGGGTTTGCCTTGTTGGGTGGCGCTGGTGCGGTCGTGGTCGCAGGGATTTAATGGGAGAGAGTTTGATGGCTTTGGATGGTGAGATTGGAACGGTTCCTTGGACGATGCAGGGCGAGTTGATCCTGAACTGTAATTGCACGGTGTTTTGTCCTTGCGTGGTGTCGCTTGGTCAGCATCCGCCGACCGAGGGGCATTGCCAGACGTGGGGCGGGATACGCATTGATGCCGGGCAATACGGCGATGTGGATTTGTCGGGTTTGAATGTCGGTCTGATGATTGAGATCCCCGAGCGCATGGCGCGCGGCAACTGGAAAGTGGCGTTGTTCATTGATGATCGCGCGTCGGACGAAGCGTACGAGGCGATTTTGACGATCATGTCGGGCAAGGCGCGCGGGACCACGGGGTTGTTCGGTGTGTTGGTGTCGGAGCTTTTGGGCCATGAACGACAGCCGATTACCTACGAAAACGAGGGCAAAACGCGCCGGATCGTGGTCGGCAAGAAGATCAAAGGTGAGGTCGTTCCGGTGGCGGGTAAGGACCCGGAGCAGGACTTGGTGATCACCAATTCACAGTATTGGATGGGCGCGGATATCACGGTTGCGACGGCCAATCAGGGGCGTTTGCGCGCCTTCGGTCGGGTCTGGGATTTCGAGGGCCGGTCGGCTGAGATTTGTCAGATCGACTGGCACGGGCCGAAGTAAGCCGGACTTCGGGGAGGAGGGACGCTTATGCAAGATCATCAGGAACGGGCCGCGAATTTCGTCGCACTGTCGCCGGTGTCGCATCTTAATCGGGCGGCTGTTGTGCATGGGCGCCGCGAGGCTGTGGTGTATGGCGATATGCGCTGGGATTACGCGACGTTCGCGGATCGGGTCAGGCGGATCGCGGGCGGGTTGATTGCGCGCGGGATTGGCAAGGGCGACACGGTTTCGGTGATTTGTCCCAATATTCCAGAGCTTTACGCGTTGCATTACGCGGTGCCGATGATCGGCGCTGTTTTGAATACGATCAATATGCGGCTTGAGGCAGAGACGGTCGCCTATATTTTCGACCATGCCGATACCAAGCTGGTGATCGCGGACAGCGCGTTTTTGCCTTTGGTGGAGGCGGCGTTTGAGACCGTCGATGCGCGCTGGCCGTTGATTGTTTTGCGTGATGCGCAAGGGCCGGATGCGGGTGTGTCGGCGTTTGATGCGTTGTTAGAGGCGGCCCGGTTTGAGGGCAGCGGTTTGCCGGACGACGAGGGGCAGGCGTTGGCGTTGAATTACACGTCCGGCACGTCGGGGCGGCCTAAGGGTGTGGTGTATCATCATCGGGGCGCGGCTTTGATGGCGATGGGAACGGTTAACGCATGGGAGGTGCCGCATTTCCCGTCGTATCTTTCGATTGTGCCGATGTTTCACTGCAATGGCTGGTGCCATCCGTGGATGTTGCCTTTGGTCGGCGGCAAAATGGTGTTCACACGGGATGCGATGCCAGAGAAGATTTTCGCAGCGATTGAGGCGGAAGGGATCACGCATTTCGGGGCGGCTCCGATCGTTTTGCAGATGCTGGCTGAGAGCGCTTCGGGGCCAACGGCGCCGTTTTTGCCGCGTATTCGGGTGATGACGGCGGGGGCTCCGCCGGCGCCTGCGATTTTGGAAAAGACCGGTGCGATGGGTCTTGATGTGATGCAGGTTTACGGGCTGACCGAGACCTATGGGCATATCTCGCAGTGTTTGTGGCAAAGCGATTGGGATGGGCTGGCGGCAAGCGCGCAGGCGGAATTGCAAGCACATCAAGGCGTGGCATTTCCGATGGTCGACAGCGTCGCGGTGATCAATCGCGAGACGGGCGAAGCGGTGCCGATGGACGGGGAAACTCAAGGCGAAGTCGCGATCCGCGCCAACACCATGATGACCGGCTATTACAAAGACCCGGCGGCCACTGCGGAGGCGTTTCAGGGCGGTTGGTTCTGGTCGGGAGACGCGGCGGTGGTGCATGCCAATGGCTACATGCAAATCCGCGACCGGCTGAAGGATGTGATCATTTCCGGCGGGGAGAATATCTCGTCGGTCGAGGTCGAGGCAGTTTTGTATCGCCACGCGGATGTGCAGGCGGCGGCTGTGGTCGCCAAGCCGGATGCGAAGTGGGGCGAGGTGCCTTGCGCATACGTAGAATTGCGCGACGGCGCGGCCCCAAGCGGGGACGATATTATCGCGTTTTGCCGAAAGCATTTGGCCGGGTTCAAGACGCCTAAATCGGTGGTGTTCGGGGTTCTTCCCAAGACCGCCACCGGGAAAATCAAAAAGTTTGAATTGCGCCAAGCGGCGCGTGCAGAAGGTTAATTGACATGGTCCTGATTGCTCCGTCGCGTCGTCTGCGCCGAACGCCGTTTTCTGATGGCGTCGAGGCCGCAGGGGTAGGCTGTTACACGGTTTATAACCACATGCTTTTGCCAGTCTTTTTCGAAAGTCTGGAGGCGGATTATCACCATCTGAAGAACCATGTGCAGGTCTGGGATGTGTCTTGCGAGCGGCAGGTCGAATTGCGCGGGCCGGATGCGACGCGGTTGATGCAGACGCTGACGCCGCGAGATTTGCGGGGCATGTTGCCGGGGCAGTGTCTTTACGTGCCGATCGTCGACGAGACTGGGGGCATGCTGAACGATCCGGTGGCCGTTAAGATAAGTGAAGATCGCTATTGGATTTCGCTGGCGGATTCGGATTTACTTTTTTGGATCAAGGGGATAGCGAACGCCTACCGGATGGAAGTTCTGGTCGATGAGCCCGATATCAGCCCATTGGCGATCCAAGGCCCCAAAGCGGACGAGCTAGCGGCGCGGGTTTTTGGCGAAGATATTCGCAATCTGCGGTTCTTCCGGTTTGGCTATTTTTCCTTCGAGGGGCAGGACGTATTGATCGCGCGCTCGGGGTATTCGAAACAGGGCGGATTTGAGATTTACGTTGAAGGCTCTGAGTGGGGAATGCCGATCTGGAATGCGTTGTTTGAGGCCGGTAAGGACCTTGATGTGCGCGCGGGTTGCCCCAGTGGCGCCGAGCGGATCGAAGGCGGTTTATTGAGTTATGGCAATGACATGACCCGCGATAACACGCCGCACGAATGTGGGTTGGGTAAATACTGCAATACGCATACGGCGATCGGTTGTGTGGGGCGGGACGCGCTGCTTCGGGTGGCCAAGGACGGGCCGATCCGTCAGATCCGGCCCATCGAGATTAAGACGCGCGTGCCATCCTGCGACCGCGCTTGGCCGATCATGGCGAAGGGACGCAAGGTCGGGCAGATTACGTCGGCTGCGTGGTCGCCGGATTTCGACTGTACCGTGGCCATCGGCATGGTTCTGATGACCCACTGGGACCCCGGAACAGTGCTTGAGATTATGACGACTGAGGGCGTGGTCGAGGGTGTCGTCAGAGAGAATTTCTGGATCTAAATTGTTGTTATGATGCGCCAATTTTGGTGATCGAAGCGCAGAGGTCGCGGGCTGTGGTGAGGCTGCGGCAGGTGGCATGGGCCATTTGCGGCAGGATCATCCATTCCAGTGCCCAAGCCGCGCCAGAGCGTTCCTGTTCGTGGACCATCGCGTGGTGCATGCCTGCGATTTGGGTGGCGTTGAAGCGCGCCAGCGTCACCAGAGTTTCGGCCGCGACAGGGTTTTGTTTGTGTGGCATGGCCGAGGAGGCTCCGCCGCCGGACAGCGCAATTTCGTCGATGCCTTGTTGCGCCATCAGGCAGACGTCTTGCCCCATTTTCCCAAGGCTGCCGGTGATCAGCGCCAAGAGGTTGGCATAATCCACAACGGCGTCGCGCGTGGTGTGTCGCGGGTCGTCCGGTAGGCCAAGGCGCAGCGTTTCGGCCACCACTTTCGCGATGGCGTCGCCCTGTGGTCCAAGCGTCGAGCGGTCGCCGACCGCACCGCCAAGCTGTAGCATTTCGGTGTCCGGGCGCAGGCGCTTTAGACGGTCGGCGTGGCGGTTCAATGGCGTTACCCACGCGGCCAGCCGATGCTCGACCGAAATCGGGAGAGCCGCCTGCATCCGGGTGCGGCCCATGATTTTGTGAGCGCCGAATGTTGCGGTCAGCGCTGTGATGGCTCTGGCGGTTTCGGCAAGCCGCGATTGCAGCAACTCGCTTACCTCACGCAGCGTCAATGCGAGGGCGGTATCGACAATATCCTGCGAAGTTGCGCCGTTGTGGATGGCACCGGCCTGCTCGGGAAATGCTGCCCTTAACTGGCGGACAAGACCGGGCACTGGAACACCGTCTTGCGCCGTGGCGGCGCGCAATTCTGCCAAATCAGGAGCGAAGGTTTCGATCTTTTGCGCGATGGCTTCTGCGGTGTCCTGCGGCACAGTTCCGACTGCGCCAAGCGCGCGGGTATAGGCGGCTTCGACGGTAAGCATATGTGCCATCTGCCGTTTGGGCGACAGGATAGCAGCGGCGCCGTCATCGTGGAACAGACCGCCAAGCCAAGGGTGGTTGAAAGGGTCGCTCATGGACGCACTGTTGGTGGTTTGCTGGGCCTCATTACGCAGTCTTTCAGGATTTTTCAGGAAGGGAGGCGAGACGGGAGTTTTTATCTAACATTTTGATCATTATAGAGTTTTTCGAGGAAGATCCAGAAGGTCGACATCAATCTGCGCTGTGAGGCCTCCGTCGCATTCGACATCGCACCCCGTGACCCACGAGGCATCGGGCGCGGCGAGAAAGGCGATCACTCTGGCGATTTCTTCGGGGCGTCCTGCGCGCCCGGTGATCTGCCGTCCACGGCGCGCACGTTCACCCAAGGCGTGTTCGAAGTCCTTAAGAATAGGCGTGTCGATGACGGTTAGGGCGGCACCGTTGGCGCGCAAAAGCTCAGCGGTGGCCGCACCGATCCCGGATGCACCGCCGGTGATGACGACGTGTTTGCCGGTCCAATCGCTCACTGTGGGCCTTTTGCGGCGTGGCCGATGGCCGTTGCAAGCGTGGCTTCGGCGTCATTTGCGGCATCGCCCGCGAAGACGACATAACCGTCCGGGCGCACGAGAATGATCCTGTGGCCCCAGATGTCGCACCACTCTGGGCGGGCCTGGCGCAGTCGAAGCGGGACGCCCAGTTGGGTGGCCGCGGCCACGAACGGGGCGGCGTCGTCGGTGTTTTGCGCGAAGATCGCGAAGCCTTCATCGCACAGGGTGCCGACCTCTTTTCCGTCGGCTCCGGGCGGCGATAGGACGTGGCCGATCCGTGCGCGAAAGCTGTGCTCGCCTTGCGCGGACGGTGTGCCGGTAGAGCCGGGTACGACCGGAGAGCCTTCGAAATTTGGTTCAAAAGCAAGGACTTCTGCCGCGTCGAGGTTGCGTTTGTACCAAGCGTCTTCAAAGGCGTCGCGGTCCTTGGACGGGGCGTAAGCCCGCAGAAATTCGCGGTCGTCTTCGATGAAGCGTTCGATGAAATCCTGCGCTGTGGATGCAAAGACCGGGCGGCGTTCGGCGTCGTAGCTGTCGAGCAATTCGGAACCACCCCACCCCTGAATGTCAGCGCCGAGTTTCCAGCCGAGATTGCGCGCATCTTCAAAGCCCGTGTTGATGCCGTAGCCGCCATAGGGAGGGTGGCTGTGGGCGGCGTCTCCGGCGACGAAAACGCGTTTTTTTCGGTAGGTGGCGGCGGTCGCCACGCGCAGATCCCAAAAGCCGATGTAGTCGATGTCCAGATCGAATTGTTGGCCAACGGCCCGGTGCAAAAGGGCTGGGAAGTCGAGGCTATCTTGGGTGGTGTCGATGGGGACGGGGGCGTGAAAAAACCACGAGTGGCCGTGGTCGACTCGGCCGAAAAATAGCCAGTATCCGTCGTAGTCGGGGTGCAGGACGTTGTAGAAAGCTTTGCCCGGGTGGCGTTCGAGAAGGTCGTGTAAATGACTGGATTGAAACACAATAAGAGCCATTCGGCGGTTATGGTCCTGGCGCGTTTCTGCGATTTCTGCAGTTTCGCGCACTGCGGACGCGCTTCCGTCGCAGCCAACGATGTAGCGCGCCGTGACCCGGTCGACGTCAGACCCGTGTGTGATTTCAAGCGTCGCGTTGTCGTCCGATTGTGTAACTTTTGTGCCGGTCCAGCCGTATCGGATGTCGATCGCGGGGAGTGCAGCGGCGCGATCCCGCAGCACCCGTTCGGTTACGTACTGCGGCAGGCGAGCGTTCGGGGAGAGGTAATAATCTTTGGCATTTCCCCGATTTAGCCAGTCGTAAGTGTAGTCCGACAAAAGCGTTCCATAGGCCGTCATGCCGCCAATCCCTGCGCCTTTCGGCAAGGGGTGGGCGGCGAGCAGGGCATCGTCGCAGCCCCAGGCGCGGGCATGGTCGACGGAGCGTTGGGTTAGGTTTTGGCCCTTTGGGATGGGTTGCGGGTCCGGGTGGCGTTCGATGACGCAGGTGGGAATTCCGCGCTGACCAAGGTCGATGGCGAGCCCCATGCCGACGGGACCGCCTCCGTTTATTATGACGTCGTATGAAGGGGTTGGTCGGTTCATTTTATGATGCCGGCCTCGATGTAGATGTGTTTGGTTTCGAGAAAATCGTTAAGACCTTCCGGGCCATGAAGCCGACCAAGCCCGGATTTGCCGTAGCCTCCGGTCTCGGCTTCGGCGAACAATCTTAAGTGGCTGTTAATCCAAACCGTCCCGGCACGGATGGCGCGTGACAGCCTCAACGCGCGCGCGCTGTCGCGTGTGAAGACCGATGCGGCAAGGCCGTAGGCGGTGGCATTCGCTTTTGCGACGGCGTCTGCTTCACCGGAAAACGTCTCGACGGACACGATGGGACCAAAGAGTTCTTCTTGAACCAGCGGCGATTTCGTGTCGTTGATCCGAAAAAGTGTCGGCGTCAGGAAGGCGGCGTCGGTAAGGGCCTCGCCCTTGAGAATCATCTCGCCTTCGTCGCCGGCCTGTTCGATATGGCGCAGCACGCGGGCGCGGTTTTCAAGGTCGATGAGGGGGCCCATCTGGCTGTCAGATTGCGATCCGGGGCCGACTTTGACGGCACTGAACGCGACCTTTGCGCGGGCCTCAAATTCGGCGGCGACGCTTTCGTGGACAAGGAAGCGGGCGGCGCTAACGCAGATTTGCCCGGCCATCGCGAGAGCGCCGTGGGTGAGTTCGCGCACCGCCTGATCAAGGTCGGCGTCGGCGTAGATGACTGCGGGCGCCTTGCCACCAAGTTCGAGCCCGACACGTTTTAGCGTGGGGGCGCAGGCGGCCATTATCGCCTGTCCTGTGCGGCTTGATCCAGTGAAGCTTATGACGTCGATGTCGGGGGATGCGGTCATCGCTTGCCCGACCAAGATACCGTTTTCATTGACGGAATTGACGACACCTTTGGGCAGGGACGGGGCCGAGGTGATGGCCTCCATTATGCGGGCATGGACGAGCGGGGTTTGGGCGGCGGGTTTGATGACGGCAGTGCAACCGGCGGCCAACGCGGGCGCAAGCGAGCGCATTAAAAGCGTGACGGGGGCATTCCACGGCACGATTATTCCTGCGACGCCCGCGGGTTCGCGGTTGAACAACGAGAAGTTTCCGGGTGCCGTTTCCTGCATGGTGCCACGGATGTTACGGGCCAGACCGGCATAATATCGGGTCTCGGAAATGGCGGCCATCGTTTCGCCCATTGCTTCGCCGCGAAGCTTGCCGTTTTCGGCGACGACCAGTGCTGCGATACAGTCTTTTGCGGCGAAAAGGGCGTCGGCGATTTCGAACATGACTTGGGCGCGCAAGCGCGGCGAGGCGGCCCAGGGGGAGGTGAAAAACGCGTCCCTGGCAGCGGCGGCGGCTTGGTCCGTGAGGGCCGCGCTGCCAAGGTGAAATTGGCCGACGCGACCCAACGTGGCGGGATCCAGGCTGTCGGCGAGAGGGCCGTCAGCGATCCAGTCACCGGCGATGTAGTGGCGTGCGGGTTCGGTCATGGGACTGCCCTTATGTCGCGCGTTTCGAATGAAGAATGCGTTAATTGCGGGCGCGGCGCCAAAGGGCATTGCGGTGATTGGGTCATCAGAGAGGAGTTGGTCATATTCGTTAATTTCTTCAGCAAATCGGAACACAAGAGGTGTCGGTGCAACGTCGGTGTAACGTCGGTATTACGTCGGTATTACGTCGGTGCAGGCGTTCGCCCAAGTAGGGTTTCGTTAACGATGCGCACGCGCGCGTGGGAAAATCGAGCCTTCTGATATTTTGTATACATTATGCCGCGCATACTGTGTGTTTTGCGTCTTGGTATCAAGATTGACCTAATTCTGTATACAATTTATCCCATCCGACACGCTGTGTGTTTGGGAGGGTGCATTTGGGAGATCGTTCAACGCAGTTCGAAAAGGCTCTGATCGGGCTTCGCACGCTGATTTTGACCGGTGCGTTTGAGGCGAACACGCGTTTGTCGGAAGTCGCCCTGTCGGAACGCCTTGGGATTTCGCGTACGCCGCTTAGGCAAGCGATGGATCGCCTTGTGGCAGAGGGGCTGCTTGAGCGGATCGAAACCGGCGGCGCGCGGGTGGCGAGCTTTACGGTCGATGACATCAACGATGCGATTGAACTGCGCGGAGTCATCGAAGGCATGGCGGCGCGGTTGGCGGCGGAGCGGGGCGCGGACCCGCTTTTGTTGGCCGAAGCGGACCGGGTGCTTTTGGGGATCGACGCGGTTTTGGCGGCGCCCGATGGCTTGGATCTGAACAATTATGTGCGGGCGAACGGGGCGTTCCACGGGCTTTTGGCGCAGTTGGCGGGCAGTTCGATCATTCGGCGCGAAGCCGAGCGGGTGGCGCGGTTGCCTTTGGCCTCGCCAAGCTCGTTTTTGAAAGAGCAGGAGTTGATCCCGAACTTTCAGGCGTCGTTGACGCGCGCGCAGTGGCAGCACAAAGCGATCGTCGCGGCGATCCGTGCGCGAGAGGGTGCGCGGGCCGAAGCGTTAACGCGCGAACATGCGCGACTGGCGCGTGAGAACTTTGAACATGTCACCAATGCAGGGTCCGGGGTCGCAACGCGCGTGCCGGGTTTGTCATTGGTGACGACGGATTAATTTGTCTTGGAGGAGACGTGCGAATGACGAGCCTTGCCGATGTGATGAAGACCCACGCCAACCCCGTCGAGATGCTGCGCAACAGTCAGATCGGGATGTATGTGTACCCCGTTGTGACGCCGGAATTCCGTAATTGGCGGGTGGAACAAGAGGCGTGGCGGACATCGGCGGTGCTTTTTGATCAGTGTCATCACATGGACGAGTTGATCGTTGAGGGGCCGCAGGCCGAGGCGTTTTTGTCCCATCACGGGATTAACGCTTTTGGGAATTTCAGCCTTAATCGGGCAAAGCATTACGTGCCGGTGACGCCGAACGGTCATGTGATCGGGGACCACATTATCTTCCGGGAACGGGAGGATAAGTTCATTCTGGTGGGCCGCGCTCCGACGTCGAATTGGCTTATGTTTTGCGCGGCGTACGGGAATTGGAACGTGCGTATTAAGCATGATCCGCGGTCCACGTCGCGCCCCGAGGGCGAGCGGGTTTTGCGCACCCAGTATCGCTATCAGATCCAAGGGCCGGATGCGCCGAAGATATTTGAGAAGATGAACGGCGGACCAATTCAGGACATCAAGTTCTTCCATGTCGATTGGATTAATGTCGGCTCGAAAAAGGTGCAGGCGTTGCGGCACGGGATGTCTGGCGCTCCGGGTTTGGAGATCTGGGGGCCTTACGAGGACAAGCATTACATCCACTCGACGATTTTGCAGGCGGCGCGCGATGCGGGCGTCGATCTGGTGCAATGCGGCAGTCGCGCCTATTCGACCAATACGCTTGAGAGCGGGTGGATCCCGTCTCCGCTTCCGGGGATTTATACCGGCGACGGCATGCTGGCTGCGTATCGTGATTGGCTTGGCGCGGACATGTACGAGGCTGCTGGCGCGATTGGCGGATCGTTCGTTTCCGACAATATCGAGGACTATTACGTTAACCCTTTCGAGCTTGGATATGACTTCTATATTGGCTGGAAGAAGGATGATTTCGTCGGCAAGGACGCGTTGGCCAAGATGAAAGGCAGCACGTCGAACCGCAAGAAGGTGACGTTTGAGTGGAACAAAGAGGACGTTCTGAAAGTGATCGCGTCGGCCTTTGACGCCGGTATTCCGTACAAGTGGATCGACTTCCCGCAGCCGAATTACGCGTCTTCGTCGGCGGATAAGGTGATGCACGGCGACAAGATGGTCGGCATGTCGATGTTCAATGGCTACAGCTACAATGAGCGCTGTGTGTTGTCGTTGGGCGTGGTCGACCAATCGGTGCAGGTGGGCGATGTTCTGACGATGATCTGGGGCGAGCCGGATGACACGGCCAAGACCAGCGCCGAGCGGCATCGTCAGGCGGAAATTCGGGTGCGCGTGTCAGAGACGCCGTATGCCAGCGAGGTTCGTGAGGGCGGTTATGCGTCAGATAGTTGGCGTACCAAAGCGGATTGACGCTATGATGTGCGGGCGGCTTGTTTCATCGAAGCGCGCCGCCCGGAATTCAAGGGACCGGACCAACCGGCCTGACCTTTAGGGAGGAAGATATGACGATAAAATCCACATTTATCGGGGCGGCTTTGGCAGTTCTTGTGACGGTCCCTGCGTTCGCTCAGGAACTGAAATTTGCGAACTTTACGCCGCCATTTCACACGGTGAACGCGTCGGTGATCGAAAAACTGAACGCGGATTTTTCGGCCGCAACGGGCGGAAGTCTGACGGTGCGCGGCTATCACGGTGGCGAGTTGGGCGGGGGTCCGGTCGAGCAATATATCCGTGCGGTGCAAGGCGTGGCCGAGATCACTTGGGGCCTGCCGGGGTATACCTCGTCGCAGTTCTCCAAGACGATGATCGTTGAATTGCCGGGTGTTGTGCCAGAGGGCAAGACGGGAGCGGATGCAATCTGGGACGCAATGGACGAGATTAAGGGAGAGTTTCCGGGAACCGTGCCGGTCGCGCTTTGGACGTCCGAGCCGAACGTGATGATCATGCGCAACAAGGTGATCCGCGTGCCGGGTGACTTGGCGGGCCTGAAAATCCGGGTGGCTGGTGCGACGGCGGGCAAGGTGGTCGAGGCTTTGGGCGCGACCCCGGTGCAGATGCCGATTAACCAAGTTTATAACGCGCTTCAGACCGGTTTAATTGATGGCGTGTTTACCGGATCATCGACTTTGGATGACTTTAAGCTGGACGAAGTGGCCGATAGTTTCACCATCGGTGCGGCTTTGGGTCGGTTGTCGTTCTTCGCGGTGATGGGCGAAGAGTCCTATAACGGACTGTCGGACGAGGCCAAAGCGGCTGTGGACGCCAATATCGGACGCGGCGTGTCGAACAACGCAGAGAAGGCATGGAACGAGACCGGCAAGGCGGGTGTCGCGCGCGCGCGTTTGGACGACAAGAATACCTTCGTCGACCTCACCGAAGCCGAGGCGCAAGCCTTTGCTGACGCGGTGTCGTCGGTGGTTGCAGATTACGTGGCGAGCGTCGATGGCGACGACGCCCTAGCCGCGATCCAGAAGTAAACGTGGAGCGACTTCGTTCCCTTGCAGACAGGCTTATCGGCCTGTCTGCGGCCATCGGTTCGCTTGGGCTTTTGTTGTGGCTCGCAAAGGTAGAGGTAGACCGGCAATACGCTTA
>RCMY010000797.1_pt1 | contig 30049 bp, 26 predicted proteins | sample 2041341 | NCBI WGS metagenome assembly RCMY01 (sample SAMN09708234, study PRJNA481090) | Marine sediment metagenome, whole genome shotgun sequencing project. | reverse complement strand
AGGGAGGAGTACCCAAGTGGCCAAAGGGGGCAGACTGTAAATCTGTTGCAAGTTGCTTCAGTGGTTCGAATCCACTCTCCTCCACCACAAAAGACACAATTGTTATGATTGCTGTCTTTTTTTATGAAAAAAATTGAATACTCTTATCAAGAGAGGTGGAGGGAAAGGGCCCTGTGAAACCCGGCAACCTGCAGTGAAATGCGTGGTGCCAATTCCTGCAACATATGGTTGCAAGATAAGAGAGTTGTAGATAAAGGACACCTCTTCTTATTGTGAAGAGGTTTTTATTTTGCACCAAAAACAAGGAGGATACTATGAAAAGATTATTTACATCTGAATCCGTTACTGAAGGGCATCCTGATAAAATCTGCGATCAGATCTCTGATGCTATTTTAGATAGTATACTGGAGCAGGATCCAGATGCAAGAGTTGCGTGTGAAACAGCGGTGACTACCGGGATGGTCATGGTTATGGGAGAAATCACTACAAAATGTTATGTGGACATTCCGAAAATCGTACGAAAAACTGTTACTGAGATTGGATACGTGAGAGCAAAATATGGTTTTGATGCGGAGACTTGCTCCGTTCTTACATCTATAGATGAACAGTCTCCTGACATCGCTCAGGGGGTGAACTCCTCCCTTGAAACAAGAGAAGGGCAGGAAGATGCACTGCTTCAAACAGGTGCTGGAGACCAGGGTATGATGTTTGGATTTGCGACCAACGAGACAGAGGACTTTATGCCTATGCCGATCAATCTTGCCCAGAAGCTTGCCAGACGCCTTGCAGAGGTTCGAAAGAATGGAACACTTACGTATCTCCGTCCCGATGGAAAGACTCAGGTAACGGTAGAATATGATGAGAATGACCAACCAGTCCGAGTGGACACAGTTGTAGTTTCCACACAGCATGGAGCTGATGTTACACAGGAAGAAATTCGAAGAGATCTGATAGAGCAGGTGATTAACGCCGTAATTCCAGAAAGCCTCATGGATGAAGAAACGAAGATATTCATCAATCCTACCGGAAAGTTCATCGTGGGAGGTCCCCAGGGAGATTCTGGTTTAACTGGAAGAAAGATCATTGTAGATACTTATGGTGGGTACGGACGTCATGGTGGTGGAGCATTTTCAGGGAAGGATCCAACAAAGGTAGACAGATCTGCTGCCTATGCTGCAAGATGGGTTGCTAAAAATCTTGTTGCCGCAGGCGTTGCGGATAAACTTGAAATTCAGCTCAGTTATGCCATCGGTGTAGCCAAACCAATATCAATTGAAGTATTTACTTTTGGCACAGAAAAAGTATCTCATGAAGTAATTATTGAGGTTGTAAAGAGAGTATTTGATTTACGACCAGGCGCTATCATCAGAGACTTGGATTTGCGTAAGCCGATATATAGACAAATTGCTGCTTATGGACATTTCGGAAGAGATGATCTGGATCTCACTTGGGAAAAGCTGAATAAAGTTGAGGACATCAAAGCTGCGCTGAAAGAGATCAGCGAATAATTTAAAAAAAGACTCATATTCTGAGTCTTTTTTTCATGATTTTTTCTAGTCTTTAGTGTAAGGTGAAGATGAGGTGATATCCATGTTGAAATCAACAAATGAATTGGTTGTGGTCGTTGATATGTTGAATGGATTTGCTGAAGAAGGAGCTCTTGCATCGGATCACGTTAAAAATATCATTGAACCGATCAGAACTTATCTTGGGAATTATTCTGGAGATATTGTATTTGTTTCAGATGCTCATGATGAGGATTCTTCAGAGTTTTGTGATTTTCCCGTCCATTGCATTAGGGGGACAAGGGAGGCGGAGGTAGTGGAAAGACTCCAGCCTTTCGCCCATACCTCTTTTCAGAAGAACTCTGTAAATGCCTTTCAAGCTGAATCTTTCAGGATTTACCTGGTGGACAAACTCTCTCAATACAAAAAGGTTTCAGTCATAGGATGCTGTACTGATATTTGTGTGCTGAACTTAGCCCTAGCACTGAAGTCCTATATATCAGAGAAGAATCTTGTTATAGAGGTTTCAGTGATGAAAGATCTTGTCGCAACTTTTGATGGACCTGGGCATAATCGTGTTGAAGCTTCAGAGAGTGTGTTTCACATTCTAAGGACCAATGGTATATGCATTGAATAAAAAAAGCCTCATCTTCCGGTGAAGATGAGGCTTTTCGAATCTATTTGAGGTTCACAAGCAGAACCAGACTGAGCTGTTCAAAAATGTAAGTATCATCTGCTTTCTTTCTGCCTGACATTTCACGGAGTGTTACTTTAACTTCAACTTGATCGTTCTCGAGAATAAATGAAATCTCCTCTTTACTGATGGTTTTTCCGTTATTTGCCATATTATGCTCTTCAGCAATGGCTGCCAACCTCTCACTTAGATTCTCTTCGAGAAGCGTGGTCCCGTTCTCATCAAGAACTACCGTAGTCATGTCTTTCAACCTTGCTGTGAGCTGATCAATTGATTTTGGTTGCGTATAGTTATTCACAAAGATGAGATAATCATATCCTCCGACGGTAAATCCTGAGGATTCGACCTCTGTATTCACATAGAAATAACTAGAATCCGGGGTGTAGTAGTCATAGGTTTTCTCAAAACCGAAAACAGTCTTGAAATCATTATAGGTATAGGATTCTGGGATATATTTCAGTTGGTCCAGATTTCTGTTTTCAAAATACTGAACGATACTGGATATGTTTTCCTGATCGCTTTTTGATAGGTTCGAACCAGGGGTTATTTCCCCGGAAACCAGCATATTATTTTTTTCAAGAAGTGCTGTAAACCTCTGATTCTGGCTGAAAGCAGACACGTTGAAAGCCGATAGAGGACCGAATACAGAGATGATTGCAATGATGGATAGAGTCACAGGAATGATGATGTTATTTCCGTTCTTGATCAGAATGAAATAGACCATGATACCAAGAACCCACAATCCCAGCAGTACAACAAAGTATCTGTTTTCAGTAACGCCATACTGGTGAATTCTTTTCCCGATGGAGACAAACATCATTGCAAGAATGGGCAGAATAATTCTTGGAAACCATGTCCTGAAAATTTTAGCCAGCTTGTTTTCCTTTAAAATTGGTGTAATAAAGAAGATTACAGCTGCTGCAACTACGGAATACCATAGAACTAGATTTGAAACAAGTCCTCTTGGCCATTCAGCTGTCATAAGGATTTTAGCAAAATACACATACAATATTACAGTATAAATTGTGATAAGTGGGATGACGATATACAGGAGCAGTACCTTTAACCCTTTGGAATATGGAGCATCATCAAAGGGTTCATTTCTTTCAGGAAGTTTTGAGAGAAACATGAGTGCTCCAAAAATGAAGGTATCCATCAGGAAGAAATAGAAGAACCATTTCCCGTCAATTTCTGCATCGAAAAGTGAATTGATGGTGAAAATGATGGCCGATATTCCGAAGAAAAGTACGGCTGCGTATAAAATTGTGAGGAAAAGTCCGCTGAATATACGAATTACATAGGCTTCATAGGCTTGTTTCGGATGAAGCACTTTTAAGCTGTAAAAAATACCGATAATGAGTGCTACGATTGCGCCGGCAAATTGGATACCCCGAATGAGATCCATATCTTTCGTGAAGAATAAATAGTATAAAAACGTAATTGCAGCTGTAGGTGCTGAAACCATGAGAAGACTGTTATGCTTATCCAATTTGGCTTCATAAATATGTTTCATGGAGATGCTGAACAGCATACCGATGGCTGTGGCCATAGCAAGCCTTTCAATGAGCTCCCGATCTCCGGAACCGTCAATATTCATTTCATTCAATGTGATCAATAGAGACATGAGTGTGAAGGATAGAAGTGCTGTAACAGGAAAGCGGATAACACTGCTTCCTAGACCGGCAATTTGCTTCTTGATTGTCTCTGTCCATTTCATAGTGAGGAGAACATCCATCAAAGAATGTTCCCATTCACCTCCTTTACATATTTTGATGTTCTAAATAAAGTATACATCGTATTGATTTCATTGTAGTATCAAAAGGATTTCAATCATATTTTTTTGCCGATAATTCAGAATTGTTTAAGTTCTATATTTTCTCTTTTCAATAGAATTCTGAGAGTGCACTTAGGGCTGAGGCGTGATACATAAAATTGAAGAAGGAAATCAATTCAATGCATATTACTGAATTATAACATATTTTTATCGTTATACAATAAAAATTTAGAGATTATTGATCTTCCGCCTAAATTACAATTTGAGAGGCTATTTAAAAGCCAAGAAGACGACGCTTCAAACCTGACTGGAGATTTTGTCTCCGAACTTCTTTCTGTACTGAGTAATGGGGCGGATACGGAACTGTAATTGGACCATTGGGGCTCTTAAAAAAAACATCCGCAGGTTACAATGAAATGTTGTTCCTACGGATGTTTCTGTGGCTAGTATTGTTTTTTACTTCATCTTAAAGGAATTTTCGTCCTTCAATAAATACATGCTGAACTTCGAGGTCTTCTGAGAGTATCAGAAGGTCTGCATCATAGTTCAATGCAATTTTTCCTTTTACGTTATCGATTCCTGAAAATTTAGCACCATTATACGAAGCCATTTTAATTACTTCATAAAGAGGAAGAGCTGTATTCTTATATACATTCTGCACAGCTTTATCCATGGTCAGAATGGAACCGGCGAGCGCCCCTGATTCAAGTCGTGCTGCACCTTCTTTGGAGATAACCTTCTGGCCGCCTAAAGAATATGTGCCATCAGGCATGCCGCATGCCATCATGGCATCCGTAATAAGCAGGGTCTTGTCAGAACCCTTCACTTTGTACGCGGTTCTCAGTGAGGGATAACTCACATGAATACCATCAGAAATAGTTTCTGTGGTAACATCCGTATCAAATATTGCACCAACAACCCCAGGAGTTCGATGTGTGAAAGGACTCATGGCATTGAACAGGTGTGTAGAGTGATTAAACCCATGGTGGATTCCGTCCATCGCTTGCTCATAACTTGCTACAGTATGTCCCATGGAAACATTCACACCATGTTGCCTCAAATAAGGAGCCAGTGTAAGAGCTCCTTCTACCTCTGGAGCCATGGTGATGTTTTTAATCAGATCAATGTGTTCTCCTACCATGTCAAGGAAGGATTCTTTGGTGGGACGAATTACATAATTGGGATTCTGTGCTCCAATTGCATGTTCACTGATAAAAGGGCCTTCCAGATGGATTCCTGCAATGGTTGCACCAGTGACTTTTCCTTTTGCCTCTTTAATTGCTTCTACTGCTTTACGGATTTCTTCTACAGAAACGGTCATTGTAGTGGGGAGGAAACTTGTGGTCCCATGTTTTGCAATGGTATTTGAAATGGTTTCCAATGCTTCAAATGTGCCTTCCATTGTATCGTGGTTTCCGGCTCCGTGAATATGGATATCCACATACCCAGGAGAAAGGTATCTGTCATTACCTTCGATGATTTCCTCATCATTGCTGAAATCAGGGTTCATCGAGACAATTTTTCCATCGATGACCTGAATGGACATTTTTTCGATTCGATCTGTAAATATGACGTTAAATTCTTTAAATATCATGTGTACACCTCTTAACTTCTCTCTAAAACCATTCTTTGGTTTACTTTTATTATACATCAGGATTTTCCAAATTAAACTTTATTCATGTGAATAACTTTATTGTTTTATTCCATAATAGGGATGTCTGCAAAAAGTGGAAACTGGCGCTCATATCGATTATGATAAAGCTATGAATGATTTGAAAGGAACTAGTGAATCTTTATGGAGCGTTTAGAAGGAGTAGTCCGGGACATAGTATTTCAGAATGAGGAGAGTGCATTTTGTATCATCAAGATTGAGGATGACCAAGATGTGCATACAGCGTTGGGAACATTTCCCTATATATCCGTAGGACAAACTTTGGTTCTGCATGGTGAATCTGTTGTCCATGCAACCTTTGGGAAACAGTTCAAATGTGAGTCCTATGAGGAAATTGTCCCCAGCACCATGGCGGGCATCGAAAAGTATTTGTCTTCAGGGGCTGTTGCAGGGATTGGACCTATTACCGCAAAAAAACTAGTGGAAAAGTTTGGTGCAGAGATTTTCAGTATTATTGAAAATGAGCCGGAGAAGCTGAAAGAGCTGGATGGCATCGGGGATAAGAAAGTCAGGCTGATTTATGAATCGTATATCAAAGGGCGTGAAGTTAAGAACATTATGGTATTTCTCCAAAGTTACGGAGTTACACCAAAACAAGCGCTTAAGATCTATCGGGTATTTGGAAATGAGTCCGTGGCAAAGGTCAAAGAGAATCCGTATATACTTTCGGAGGAGGTGCCAAGCATCGGCTTCAAGACAGCGGATAAGATTGCCAGAAATCTGGGAATTACGTTGGATTCGCCTTTTCGGATCCAAAGCGGAATCAAATATATCATCAATGAGTACTGTGCTCAAGGCAGCACCTTCATTCCAAAGGAAATGCTTCTTGAAAAAGGACAAAGCATTCTTGAAGTCAGAAGGGAGGAGCTGGAAGAGAATATTCTGCATGAAGTTATGAAATCAAAGCTGATGCTGGAAAAAATAGACGATGTGGAAGGTGTTTTTACCATGCCGTATCTGTATGCTGAAGTATCTGTGACGAAACATATGCTCGAACTTCTGCTGGAAGGTGTGGATGCGCTTGATATTCCTGTGAAAGACTATATTCATGATTTTGAGAAAGATAATGGCATCTCCTTTCATGACAAGCAGATTGAAGCGATCACAGGTGCTGCAGAAAATGGTATTGAAATCATCACCGGTGGCCCTGGTACAGGGAAAACCACAATCATCAAATGCATTCTGAATATTTTTGAGCGTGCAGGCAAAAAAGTGCTCATGGGTGCACCGACAGGCAGAGCGGCCAAAAGAATGTCTGAAGCCACCGGACGTGAATCGAAAACCATTCACCGGCTCATAGATCTAAGTGTTTCTACTGAAGAGGATGAGGTGCTTTTCGACGAAGATGAGACATTGAATTGTGATGTAGTCATTATTGACGAAGCATCTATGATTGATGTGATGCTCATGAACAATTTGCTGAAAGCCATTAAGCCTAAAACGAGGCTGATTCTTGTTGGGGATGTGGATCAGCTCCCTTCTGTGGGAGCGGGTAAGGTTTTGGAGGATATTATTGACAGTGGGGCTTTTCCTGTAGTAAAGCTTCAGTTCATCTACAGACAGGGGAAAGAGTCCTTCATTACAACAAATGCCCATAGGATCAATACGGGCGTAATGCCTGTCCTCAATGCGAAAGAAAGTGATTTTTTCTTTATACAAGGAAATGATTCTGAAGATTCACTGCAGAAAGTGATTGAGCTTGTGACTACAAGGCTTCCGAAGTTTAATGAAAAGTGGGACCGTGTGAAGGACTTTCAGATACTCACTCCCATGAGAAAAGGGGAGCTTGGTGTATATAATCTCAACCTGGTGCTCCAAAAGGCTCTGAATCCAAGAAGGAAAAAACATAGTTTCACTGATTTGCAGATTGGTGATAAAGTTATGCAGACCAAAAACAACTATATGATAAAGTGGAAGAAAGTAAAAAGGACTTTTGGTGAACCACCTGAAGGACAAGGGATTTTTAATGGAGATATCGGTTATGTTACGGATATCAACGATGAAGACAATACCGTATCGGTGCTTTTTGATGAGGATAAAATTGTTGAATTCGAGTCTCAGGATTTAGATGAGCTGGAGCTTGCATATGCAGTGACCATTCATAAGAGTCAGGGGAGTGAGTTCAAAGTAGTTCTTGTTCCATTATTTATGGGGCCTCCGCTGCTCATGAGCAGAAATCTGATCTATACTGCGGTGACGAGGGCTAGAGAACTTATTGTACTGGTGGGATCTCAGAAAGCATTGGCTTATATGATTAAAAATACAAAAACTTACGATAGGCATACTTCCCTTCGGTATAGAATCACGAGTGTCATGGATAATGTAGGGGAATAGAAGAAAGTGGAGGGTTTTTATGAAAGTTGACAAGAAGAGACAGCTCTTTCATTGGTATATGGAAGGTGAGCAAAAAGCCATAAATATTAAAACGGTTCCCTATATGGGGATTGAACCATTGAAAGAGCTGGTGAACAAAGTTCTTTATGATGGAGGACGGGTTCTTTATATTACTGGAGAAATGAAAGAAAATGTGCTTATTTCCCAATATATGAGAAATCTGGGATTTTCTTCTATTTCACTGCACCAGGATCTTGAAATCAATGAGAAAGAATCGCTGGTTATCTGTGACTATTTCCAGGCATTACGTATCCGCGAACAGTATGACCTTGTGGTTTATGACGATGTCAATTCATTTCCAATTCATAAGAAACCTGAAATGCAGCATCTGATTGGGTTTATCTTTCCAAGATGCAGGAAAGTGATTGCATATTCCTTTGAAACTATTTTTATGGGGATGGATGTTCTGGAAGTACCAATGGCCGGACGAAGCGGATTTGTTTCTGAACCAAGAGTGATTGAGACACGACTGAACCTTGATGAGTTTGTACCTACTTCGGTATATGAGTACCTTCTCTGGTTTGTATATGAAAAGAAGAAGGTTCTGCTTCTTACTGCAGATAAAAAAGTCAAAAGAAAAGTGGCAAGATTTCTTTCGAAGGTTGATGAATCACTGGAAAGCTGCATTTTTGATGTGGATGAGATTGGTACGAAGACGATGAAGGAACTGGTCAAGGATGTTGAAAAACCCTATATTTTCATTACAGATGATCTTGATGATTATTTGGATGTGGAGACCAATTTCGAAATCATCATTCATGGTTCAGATTCAACCAGATACAGTTATCGAGAACTGCTCTTTTTCTGTTTGAGAACTGGATTCTATGATGAAATGAACGGAGAAGTAATCATGTTGTGTCAACATACTACTAGAGATATGGAGAGGACAAAGGAACTGACAAGACATTTCAATAAAATACTTTGGGAAGAAGGATTTGAATAGGATAGGTCAGTTTTTTCGGAATCTCGTGTTTCCCTATGACAAGTGTCCTATTTGCGATGAGTTCACAGATGGTCTTTGTACTTCCTGTAAGAAAAAGCTGATATTTCTGCAGGAGGAAAGTTTGCTTAAAAAGCAGAAGGGGATGTCCATCTTTGCATATAATGAGGAAGGAAAAGCGCTGCTGATGGCATATAAGAAACGTGGATCCTTTTATGCTGGAAATGACATGGCGAATCTTATGCTCTCCGATCAAAGAGTCTTCATCAAGTCATTTCATCTCATAACATTTGCGCCAAGCTCCTTCAAATCTGTACAAAATCTGGGGTTTGATCATGGAGAGTATATGGCGGAGAGAATATCGAAGGAAACTGGAATTCCATTGAGAGCTCTTTTTAAGCCTTCTAAAATGGAACAGAAAAAGTTGGATATGGAGAGCCGGAAAGAAAACGCGGAGCAAATTATGCTTCGTCATTATTCCGCGGAGCGGTTGAAGGGGAAGAGGGTGCTTGTTATTGATGATGTCTTTACTACGGGAAGCACCGTGGGGAGATGTGTGAAGCTTTTGGAGAATCAAGGGGTGCATTCCTATTATATGACTGTTTTCAAACTGGTATGAGAAGTTCCTTTTGATACAGCTCTTGAATATCTTCCTTCAGATTGATATAATGTGAAATTGAAAGTTATGTTTGTAGTTGCTCGGGGATGCCCCTGATAGTCCAAGCCAGTCGCAGGCAAAAGGATCCACGTAAGTCAGTCAAAGTACTGACAATCATGGTGCGGCTTAGAAGTAAGTCCTGCCAGCAATGAGAGGGTAAGTAGTGAGAGGTTAAGTCCGGGTAGCAAAAGCTCCAGCAGGCGAGTGTGGGGTCAAAGACTAGGTCAAATAACTTTCGAGCACGATTGTGCAGTTAAGCAGCCATTGGCTGCTTAATTTTTTGCGAATAACTCTATGTGGTATTTACTGTAAATAAGGCTATAATTATAGTGGTAGCCACATAAAAGTGTGGAGAAGGATAGGTGATGAAAGTGGATACTGTTTTGTTCTATTTATTTGTGATTTATTCAATTATCCCCAATATCTACTTCCGGTATTTTTCGAAACGTGTTCTGAAAAAGATTCCTGTGAACGGAAAGAGGATAGCGGTGACTTTTGATGATGGGCCAGATCCGAGATATACACCCCAATTGCTGGACCTGCTGAAGAAGTATAGAATAAGAGCCACTTTTTTTGTTCTAGGCGAAAAAGTGAAGGCGAATCCAGATATTATCGAAAGAATTGTTAGAGAAGGGCATGTGATCGGACTTCATGCAAATAAGCATATTGGGGCTCCAATCCGTTCCTATAAAGCAATGAAAAAGGATTTTCATGATTCAATTGAAGTGTTGCGAGGTATGGGGGTAAAAGTGAATCTGTACAGACCTCCCTGGGGGCTTGTCAATGTTGTCTCCTCAAAGTTTATACATGAGTATGATTTCAGGCCTGTCTTGTGGTCACTTCATGCATCTGACTGGAGCAAGTATGTGGATGAGGAGTATATTGAGAAGACCTTACTGAAAAAAGTGAGACCTGGAGATATCGTACTTCTTCACGATGGTAGAGGGGCGAAGGATGCACCACAGAGAACGATCAATGCATTGGAGATTGCTTTGCCTGAATTACAGAAAATGGGGTATGAGTTTGTTGTTCCTGAACATGATGTGACTGTAAAAGTGTAGGTGAAAGAATGGATGTATTAAAGAAAGTGATTGGATTTTATGATGCAAGTCTTGTGAGGATGCTGGGGTGGCAGCGAGTTCCAGGAAGCAGTATAGGGTTTTTGTATATGGTTCCAAAAGTGCACAAAGGGAAGAATGTGCTGATTGAGGATGGCACGGTAATTCAGCGTGGTGATTGTTATTATGAAATTCACATGGTGAACACGAATTTGAAGAACCTAGATACAAGTTATGGGAATCTTTTCACCATGCTTGCTGAAGAGCTGAAGTTGATCGGGATACATATGGAGAAACCAGAAAACAGAAAATATAAAGCTGTATTAGGAATCACCCTTCTTCATAGGTTGGCACGGCGTGCTGGCTTTACAATCATTGAGATTGAATCTCCAGTTAGACGGAAGTTGGTGAGTCTTGGTGAGAATATTCTAAGGAGCACTTTAAGAAAAGAAAAAGCAAAAAAAAGATGGTAAGAAAAGAGTTGCGAAAGAATGCTGGATATCCCAATCGCAATTGTTTGAGATGATAAGAGATTAACTGAAGAAAAAGGAGAGATCGATGAGTAAGATCTCTCCTTTTTTTAATACAATTGCACAACACAATCCATTAACTGTACTATAAAATGAACGATATTTTATAACAGTAAAAATTTAGGGTGTTGTAGAAACAGATCCAGATTTAGAGGAGATAAATGTTATAAAAGATGTACGCTGATATTTTGTTGTGAGACTAAAGAGAAAATGTTGTAATAAAATAATAATTATTTTCTGTCAAGCTGTAATGGATTATGACACAAAATAACAATAATAATGGTGGATTATGGAATTCTGTACTGTTTTTGTATCAATATACTGGGGTTTTGTATCAATAATCATAAAACAGGCTGTTTGTCAATATAATTTTCATTTAAAGCAGGATTATCGAGAAAAAAACTTATTGACTAGGTATTAACAAAAAGACAAACCTATTGTATAATACATTTGTAAGAGAAAACAGATTAAGAGAATTAGTCGAATGTGTTATAAAAATGGGAGGATACAAGATGATAAATCAATGGAATGGATTTAATGAAGGTAACTGGACAAATGAAATAGATGTTAGAGACTTTATTCAGAAGAACTTCACCTTATATGAAGGAGACGCATCTTTTCTAGCAGGCCCTACAGAAAATACAAAGAAAGTATGGGAAAAAGCTGGGCAGCTGATCGTTGAAGAAATTAAGCAAGGTGTTCTCGGTGTAGACGAAGAAAACATTGCTGGGATCAATAACTTCAAACCAGGATATATTGTCAAAGAAGCAGAGACAATCGTAGGTCTTCAGACAGATGCGCCATTAAAGAGAATCATCAATCCTTATGGTGGATTCAGAATGGTGGAACAGTCTCTGGAAGCGTATAATTTCACCGCATCGGACTCCATACTAAAAGAGTTTCCTAAATATAGAAAGACTCATAATGAAGGTGTGTTCCATGCATACAATAAGGAAATGAGAGCTGCCAGAAGCACTGGGCTTATTACAGGGCTTCCAGATGCATATGGAAGAGGAAGAATCATTGGTGATTACAGAAGAGTTGCTCTTTATGGAATCGATCGTCTGATTCTTGAAAAGAAGAAGGATCTTGAAAATCTCAAAGGACCAATGCTGGATGCACTAATCCGACAGAGAGAAGAAGTCAATGAACAGATTAGAGCGTTGAATGAAATGAAAGAAATGGCAGCTTCTTACGGATTTGATATTTCACAGCCAGCGAAGGATGCGAAGGAAGCAGTTCAGTTTGTATACTTTGGCTATCTTGCGGCTGTAAAAGAGAACAATGGAGCGGCTATGTCTCTTGGAAGAACCAGTACTTTCCTGGACTGCTATATCGAAAGGGATTTACGTAATGGCACCATTGATGAAGCGGTAGCTCAGGAGATCATCGATCAGTTTGTGATTAAGCTGAGAATGGTCAGACATCTGAGAACACCAGAATATGATGATCTGTTTGCAGGAGATCCAACATGGGTAACTGAAGCAATAGGTGGAGTAGGTCTTGATGGCCGACCACTAGTGACCAAGTCATCGTTCAGATTCTTGCATACACTGATCAATCTTGGAACAGCACCAGAACCTAACATGACAGTCCTATGGGCTCAGACTCTTCCAGAGAATTTCAAGAAATTCTGTGCGGATATGTCCATCCAGACAGACTCTATTCAGTATGAGAATGACGATATCATGAGACCTCTCTATGGCGATGACTATGCGATTGCATGCTGTGTGTCTGCTATGTCCATCGGGAAGCAAATGCAGTTCTTCGGAGCAAGATGCAATCTTGCGAAATCACTGCTCTATGCTTTAAATGGTGGTGTTGATGAGAAATCAGGAAAGAAAGTCATCGAAGGACTCACACCTATTACAGATGCGGTGCTTGAGTATGACACAGTGCTTGAAAACTACAATAAAGTTCTTGAATATGTAGCTGAACTTTATGTCAATACCATGAATATAATTCATTATATGCATGATAAGTATGCGTATGAGGCTGGACAGATGGCACTTCATGACACAGAAGTGGGCAGACTTATGGCGTTTGGTGTAGCTGGACTTTCAGTAGCCGCTGATTCACTTGCGGCGATCAAATATGCAAAAGTAATGCCAAAGCGTAATGAGAATGGAATTACAGTAGATTTTGAAATCGAAGGGGACTTCCCTAAATACGGGAATGATGATGACCGTGTGGATGACATTGCTGTAAGCCTGGTGGAGAAGTTCTCCAGTGAACTAAAGAGACATCAGACCTATAGAGATGCAAAACACACATTATCCGTTCTGACCATCACATCCAATGTGGTGTATGGTAAGAAAACTGGTGCAACACCTGACGGAAGAAAAGCGGGAGAGCCATTTGCACCAGGAGCAAATCCAATGCACGGAAGAGATCTGGAAGGTGCTCTAGCATCACTGAACAGTGTAGCGAAGATTCCATACTGCAGCACTTGTGAAGATGGAGTGTCCAATACCTTCTCGATTGTTCCAGATGCTCTTGGAAAATCTGGAGAAGAAAGAATCAACAATCTGGCGTCTGTGCTGGATGGCTACTTCTCACAGGATGCCCATCACCTGAACGTCAATGTCTTCAACAGAGAGAAGCTTGAGGATGCCATGGCGCACCCAGAAAAGTATCCAACACTGACCATTAGAGTTTCAGGATATGCAGTTAATTTCAACAGATTATCTAAAGAGCAGCAGATGGAAGTCATCTCAAGAACTTTCCACGAAGCAATGTAATTTCAGACAAAAAGATAGATGAGGAGTGAGGACTTTGAAAGGCAGAATCCATTCAATAGAAAGCATGGGTCTTGTAGACGGACCAGGAATCAGAACTGTGGTGTTTCTTCAGGGATGTAAACTCAGATGCCTCTATTGCCATAATCCAGATACCTGGACTATGGGGGGAGGAACCCAAGTAGAAGCCTCCGACCTTATAAAAAAAATCAAAAGATACCGTCCATACTTTGAAAAATCTGGTGGTGGAGTTACCTTTTCTGGTGGAGAGCCTCTTCTTCAGCCTGAGTTTCTTTTAGAATCTCTAAAAGCATGCAGAGAGTTAGGCATTCACACAGCACTGGATACAGCGGGATATGGATTTGGAGAATATGAAGAAATCTTGAAGTACACGGATTTGGTTTTGTTTGATATCAAACATGAAGATCCAAAGCAGTATTTATTCATCGCAGGTCAGAAAGAAGATAAGTCTTTAAAGTTTTTGGAGGCCGTTCAAAACGCAGGAACCAAGATGTGGATCAGACATGTCGTAGTACCGGGTATTACGGACAGTGAAGAGCATATTGTTCAACTGGCGAAAAAAATCAAGACGCTTCAGAATGTGGAGAAGATTGAGCTTCTTCCCTATCATTCAATGGGTGAAAACAAATACGAAGTGATGAACATCAAATACAAGCTGGAAGGTGTCGAGCAGATGGACCGTAAAAGAACTTTGGAACTTACTGCACTACTGCATCGCGAACTTGGACAAGATTTCATTGAAAGAACAGATCATCGTACTGAAAGTACGACCTTACATAGAATAGGATAGTAAAAAAGCAGGGAGACCGAATTGGCTTCCTGCTTTTTTGCCTTTTTTCAAATGTAAAGCGCCAGGCATAGGCCTGGCGCTTAAAGGGATTCTACTCTTCAACCTCGAACTGGTCTTTGCCAACTCCGCAAAGTGGACATACCCAATCTTCTGGTAGATCGTCGAAGCTTGTTCCTGGAGCGATTCCGTTGTCCTCGTCGCCTACTGCTGGATCATAAACATATCCGCAAACTATACAAACGTAACTCTTCATCATATTCCCTCCTAATTCAAATAAGTGTTATAGAATCATAACCTAATTTGATTATAGTGTAGAAACCATAAGCTTTCAATACATTTTCTTCGATTTGATGTTTCGTAATGCGGGTTAATCTAGTATACTAAACAAGCGTGAGGTGAAAACATATGTTGGAATTAGAAAAGAAAGACATAAATAATCAAAATCATTTTTATAAAATACTCCTGACCATTGCAATACCGATTATAGTGCAGAATTTCCTGTCCTCCTCCTTGAATATGGTGGATAATCTGATGATTGGTAATCTTGGAGAAGCGTCTATCGCTGCCGTTGGACAAGCGAACCAGCTTTTCTTTCTTTTTACGCTGATGTCATTTGGTCTTAATAGTGGTGGTGCAATCTTCTTCTCCCAGTTTCATGGGAGCGGTGATTATAAGAGTTTCAAGAAATATATGGGCATGACCATGGTTCTGGGAGGTTTGATAGCGGGTCTTTTTACAATCATTGCTGTAATCATTCCAGAAAGGGTTATGGGGCTCTACTCTGAAGATCCAGAAGTTCTCAAATCATCAGTGGAATATCTTAAGATTGTTGGATTCAGCTATATTCTTGGTAATCTTTCTGTGACGATGATTTTTGCCTTGAGATCCACAGGTCAAGCTTTTGTACCGATGCTTTCCAGTATCCTGGGATTAGGGACCAATACACTCCTCAACTATCTGCTGATTAATGGAGCCTTCGGTTTCCCTCGAATGGAAGTTAGAGGAGCTGCCCTTGCTACATTAATAGCGAGAGTGATAGAGTTTTCTATATTGTTCTATATTGTTTTTGTGAAGAACAATCTTTTGAATGCATCATTTAAGGAGCTCACATCGTTTAAGAAACCCAATATCTCGAGTTTCCTGAGAGTCGCTGCACCAGTTCTTCTGAATGAGACATTCTGGTCCCTTGGGATTGTAGTCTACAATTATTCCTATTCAAAACTGGGGGTATCATCATTTGCTGCAATTCAGATTCAGAATACAATAACCCAGCTCTTCTACGTGTTTTCCTTTGGTATCTGCAATGCAGCCGCAATAATTACAGGAAATCTCATTGGGAAGGGCGATGTGGAGCGTTTAAAGGTGTATGCGAGTAAGATTATCAGACTCACATTCCTTATCGGTGTGATTACATCACTTCTATTAACGGTGTCAAAAAATCCAATACTATCGCTGTACCGCCTGGAAGAGGGTACAAGAGACACGACGTTCAAGTTGCTGACTTATATCTCTTTTATCGTACCTGTGAGATTCTTGAATGTTCTTTTTGTGGTGGGGCTCTTCCGCGGAGGGGGAGACACCAGATATTCTCTTTTTGCTGAAACAGCCAGTTTATGGCTTGTGGGGGTACCGCTGGTATCAGTGGCTGCTTTGGTTCTGAAACTTCCGGTGGAAAGAGTGTTTATTCTGAGCTTTTTTGAGGAAATGGTCAAACTTTCTATTTGCTTGCCGCGTTATAAAAGCAAGAAGTGGATTCATCGTGTTGTATAAAGTGTAAAATAAAAGCTCTTGGGACAATTAAATGCCCAAGAGCTTTTATTTTATAAATCTCTTCTGCCAAGGGCTTCTGAGAAAGTTTCGAGCATGCTGAGTGAAGAATTCAATGTAAGATTGTTTCTGTCCGTGATTGGATTGAACTCCACAAAATCAATACTTCTAACAAGACCTGTATCAATGATGGCAGAAACCAGCTGTTTGCTCTCTTCGAATTCCAAACCGTCCTCTACAGGAGTTCCTGTTCCCGGTACATGTCGGGCATCCAGAGAATCTATATCGTAAGACAGATGGATGTGCTTGATGCCGCTCTCTGAAATTTTGCTTAGAAGTTCTTGGATTGCTTTTTCCATTCCTCTATCTCTGATATCTGTCATTCTCCAGGTGTGAATCCCATGTTCTTTTATGATGATCTCTTCGCCCTCATCTACACTTCTCAGGCCAAGGATATAAATGTTTTCGGGTTTTACCTTCTGGCCTTTTACATAGAGTTCTGTGAGAATCTCATCTCCAAGTCCAGCAGAAGCGCCTAAAGGCATCCCATGGATATTGCCTGAAGGGCTCGTCTCAGTGATATTGAGGTCAGCGTGAGCATCAATCCAAATTACTGCAAAATCGTCTTCTGTTGCAGATTTGACACCAGCCAGGGAACCGAGTCCCAAGGAGTGATCTCCGCCGACAACGAAGGGCAGATTGCCTTCTCGAATTGCATTTTGGACTGTCTCAGCCAGTCTTTTGTTTCCAGATACGACTTCATTCAGATACTTCATGGATGTATGTGAAGCATACTTCCTGGATGGATCCACTTGATCTACTTTGATATTTCCTCTGTCTATAACGTGCTCATTGTTCTTTTTAAAGAGGTCCACAAGGCCTTCTTCTCTTAATTTATCTGGCCCAAATTCTACGCCAGGTCGGTCACAACCATAAAACATTGGAAACCCAATGATTTCAATTTTCATATGAACACCTCCGTGTAATTACAATTCATTATATATCAGAAGTTTTTATATTACCATTAATTTGGCATAAAAATCTTTATGCAATTATGTGTATAAACGTTCATTTTAAAGGCTTTGAAAGGTGTTGATGCTAAGAGGCGAATTCTAGAAACGATTACATGACAACGATTTCCTTGAATGAAGATTTGTATAAAACATCGGTTGGGTTTATCATTATTCTATTGAAAGAAATGTATCTGATTACTGTAATATGATTAGGATACACGGTATAATAGAGTATAGATTTTGAGGAGGAATATAGTATGTTTATAAAGAGTGATCAGGTAAAGGAAGTAGTCTGTGGTGATGGGATCAGACGAAAGGTTCTGGCATACAATCCGGAGATGATGATGTGTGAAATCACCTTTTTGAAAGGTGCGGTAGGAGATGTGCACTCGCACCCTCACACGCAAACAACATACGTTTTGGATGGGGTTTTTGAATTCACCATTGGTGAGGAGAAAAGAGTCGTGTATAAAGGCGATAGTTTGCTTATGCCTGCAGATGTGCCCCACGGGACTGTGGCGCTGGAAGATGGTGTGCTGCTGGATATATTCAGCCCAATGAGAGCGGATTTCCTTTAAACCGCACTCTACTAGGAACCTCTGAAGCTTGAAGCCGCCGGGTATCGTTTTATGTTGATATCAGATTCGTTACATGCACTTTATACAAATCGATACGTCAAACAAAAAATAATTCATCTCCCCCCTATGCTTCGCATAGAGAAGGGAGATGAATTATTTACTGTTGATCAGGTATTTACGATAAAACTACTTTATGGATGATGGCGCCTTCTTCCAGTGCGTAGGTGTATGTGCCAAGGTCTAGCTCCTTCAGCAAACCATCTATAAAGCTTTTGCGCAGTTCATGGTATAGGACGGGAGAAATTCCGGCGTGTTCATAATAAGGAGCATGAAGATCCTTCAGGCTCGAAAAGACAAGATGATGCTCGCTGGCATCTACAAGCTTATTTACTTTGTCACAAGGCATTCCATCTAAAAGGACAGTCTGGAGCAGCTGATACAGCTCCTCTCCGTTGCGAACAGAAACATTACGTTTTAAAGTGGTTCCCAGGTTATGTCCAAAATCGTTGTATGCATCATGCAATGCGGCTATTTCCGTATTCTTCATGATTTCAGCCAGCAGTCCACTGAGCCTTTTTTCATTGGCTATCAGATGACCCTCCAGCCAGCCGTGAATATTGTCATGATCAATCTGATCTGAGAGCATTGCATCGGTTGAGGGAGTGCCATGTTGATTTTCCAAATCATTCAGTTTATTTTCCATTCCGAATCTTACTGAAAGGTAAGATTCCAGCTGTTCTTGCAGGTGAATCCTCTGATGCTGAATAAAATGAATGGGAGCGAGCTTTTCTTTCATTTTAACCTCCTGAAATGTTGTTCTGCTTTCAGTATATCGATAAAAGTGTTATGGAAAAATGATGGATATCAAATTTCGGGAATTTTGCATGAGAAGATAGAAATGGATGCGAACAAAATAATGAAATTAAATGGAAAGTAGGGTATACTTCACTAAGGAATAAAATTAGATAGGTGATGAAATGAGATTAAGAAAAAAATGGTGGGCCAGACCAGAAATGGCAGAAGATGAGAAGTCCATTCTCAATCCCTTTGACCAGAAGGGGAAATGGAAGGAAATATTTGGCAATGATCATCCGATTCATGTGGAGCTTGGCTGTGGAAAAGGACAGTTCATCAGTACACTAGCCAATGAAAATCCTGATATCAACTATATTGCCATTGATTTAAAGGATGAAGTGCTGGTATTCGTGTTGCGGAAAATCAATGAACTTGGATTGACCAATGTAAGAATCATTCCCATGTTTATTGAACGGATAGATGAAATTTTCAGTGAAAATGAAGTTTCCAAAATCTATATCAATTTCTGTAATCCATGGCCTAAAGCCAGCCATAATAAAAGAAGACTGACACATCCAAGATTTCTTAAAAAGTACAAGGGCTTTATCAGACCTGGTACAGAAGTTTGGTTTAAAACCGATGATGATGATCTGTTTGCTGCTTCTTTGGATTACTTTAGGGAAGAGGGCTTTCGTGAGATGTACCGGACCTTTGATTTGGAAGAGTCTGGATTCAGTGAGAATATCAAAACGGAGTATGAAGAAAAGTTCAGTTCCTTTGGTGTAAAAATCAAGTTTGGGATTTTCAAGTTTCAGGAGGAGAAGGGACATGATGAGTGTTGAAGAAATAAAAGAAGACTTGGATAATTTTCTTAAGGGATATTATAAGAACACATTCATCGAATATCTTGATGTAGCTGCGAAGGTGCTGGAGCTTCGTCTGGTTCTTGGGGAAACAGAAAGGAAATATGTTCAGCGGTTTTATGAAGACAATAAGCAGATGTTTACAGAAGCAACCTCTGAGACGGAGAAAGATCTGGAGCGCATTGATGCTGTGTATTTGCGCATCGATAATGATGGAGTATTTTTCGGGAAATCCTCTTTCGATCTTACCGCATCGAATTCAGCTGTATATTATCTACTCAGCAGATATTTGGAGGAAATGGTAGAGATACTTCCTGACAAAATGAAAGAATATGAAGCAAGAATGCTTCTACAATAGAAACACCCTGGTGTGATGTGCACACCAGGGTGTTTCTGTTATTTTTCAAATACTTTTTTCGCTTCTTCGAGAATCTTTGAGTAGTTCGGTTCATGGCCAATTTCCTGAAGATACTCAGCATAGACCACACGGTTATCTTCATCCAGAACAAATGCCGCTCTAGCAAGGATGCCCAGCTCTTCCACATAAGTTCCCGTGACTTCGCCAAAGACTCTGAATTTATGGTCCGAAAGCATTGTAATATAATCGCCTGCATTCTCTTTGACCCATCTTTTCAGAGCAAAGGGCAGATCCATTGATACACCGAACACTTTGTAAGAAGGCAGATTCTCCAACTGATCATTGAATGTTAATAGTTCCAAAGAACAGACTGAAGTATCCACAGAAGGAAAAGTAAGAATTATTTTTGGACTGCTCAGGTCTCTGGAGTCTACATCCTTCAGTGATAAATCTGTCAGCATGAATTCAGGCAATAAATCACCTTCTTGCAGCTGTGTGCCATAAAGATGGACTTCGTTTCCACCAAATGTTACTTTCATGAACATCACTCCTCGTATAAATTATGTGAAACGCACTATGTATTTTTCCTCCAAGAACAGAGGCATATAGGATTCTTTGGATTTTCTTAGTCCAGGAATACCTAAATCCTGTTCTCGGTTGGTATAGAGGATTCCATCTCCGAACTCTTCCAGAGCAGTTTTTACAAGAAATGCATAAAGACCATTGAAAGTTTTCTGTGCTTTTTCAATATGGTTCAGTATCACCTCGTCCTGTATCACTTCAAGGATTGTGAACCCTTGGCATACACCATCAATAAATACGGATATTCCTTTCAGATTGAAAGAAGTCCTGTTCCCTAATAAATCACGGATGCCAAGGAGTTCGTGATACAGTTGTGGAGAATACTCACTTTCTTCAAACCACTTTTCCGCAAGTTCGATGCATTCTTTAACTGAATCTTCTATATATTTAATAGTGTAATCGTGATTTCTTATAAATTGGTTAAAGTGATTTTTCTTTTTATGAAGCGCCTTTCCTTGATAAGTTCTCAGCTGGTCTACGCTGTATATATATTCTTGCTGATCTCTGTGAAGTTCATAGGTGAAGGTAAAGGGCATCTTTTTGAGATCCTCCAGCTGAGATTTCTCCACATCTCTAATTACCTTCTCATGCCCACACTGTTCCATATGAGCCAAGAGCATCTCGTATGCTTCTTTTGCGTGGAGAGTATTTTTATACACCGGAGCCATGAAATAAGGATCTTCGATGCCTTTTTTGATGAAAAGATGGTTCGCTGTAGCGAAATACATTGTATTATTGAATTTACGCCAAAGATAAAGGTTCGTGAACTGATAACTTGAGTTTTTGTAAGGGAACGGGTTTAAAAACTTGTCCCAAATATTCTTTGTCTCTATTGTCAGTGGTATAAAATCCATGAAATACTCCTTATAAGGCTTGATTAATGTTGCATTTTTTCGTATGACAAGATCAGATTTTTTCTATAAAGCTCATGAAATACTGGACTGAGCTTTGAGGCGTCATGGAGCTCGAAGTGAATATCATCTGAGGCCAATAGCTTTAATTCAATGGTATCCTCTGTAACAGAACATTTACTAAGATGCAGCTCTTTATGGTCGGACTGCAGTAATCTCTCAGCGAGGCTTAAACAGATGCCGATATCATACACCATCTCCAAATCCATTCTGTTGATGATCTGTCCGTATTGAAGAAGAGGTGCTTCTTTATGAATGCCGTTGGTAAAGGTGGCAGCAAGTCCACAAAGAATGATCTGGCGATGATCCAGTCCTCTTAGCTCTGAGTTTACAATGATATAGAAGTTGTGCTTATCATGATTGTAGTATCTTACGGAAAGACCAACATCTCGCAGTCTCGAACTTACGAACAGTATGTCTTGCGCATCTTTCCAGTCCTTGTGCACGCCATTTAGAGACTGATAAAGTTCTGATGTGAGGGTAAACAGGTTTTTAGACTTTGTTTTATTAACAGAGTGTCGGCTGAGTATATTGGAGATGGACTGTTCCAACATAGGAGACAGTATGCCGAATTTCTTGTGAATATGTTCCAGAAGGAATCCTTCCCGGATGCCCGATCCGCTGACGCGGATTTTTTCAATGCCGGTTTCTTGAAGAAGTAAATCTACAATGGCTAAAGCCGATGGCAGTATATCTGCACGATCTTTATCCAGACCAGGCACTTGAATTCTTTGATTGAGGTTTTTTGTCATGAGAGATTTATAATGCCAATGGATGTCCTGATTTTCCATGGTGTATTCGTGAATGATATCCAGCGGATATCTGCGCTTTTTACGGTCAATCTTAGAGATTGCTCTGGCAGAACCGCCCACAATAACCATATCATTGTAAGTATAAGATTTGAGCCAAGGTATTTTTCGGATCGCTTCAATCAGATGCTTCTCTAAGTCGATATGGTTTTCTTTTTGGATCAGGTTCTCCAGATTGAATTTTTCTGTCAACGAAACAGGTCCAACCGGAATATGGTACCGATCCTTCAGAATACCGTTATCTACATAGCCGATTTGAGTGGATACTCCGCTGATATCGACAATGAGAGATTTGGAGAGATTCATGGAATGGGATAGTGCGAGATAATCATAATGGAGTTCCTCTTCGCAGGTAAGGCTGATGATTTCATCTCCAATCTCCTCCAGGATCCTCTTTTCGATACCGGCTGTATTTTCAATTCTCTGGAAAAACTCTGATAATACAATCAGGGTTTTATTTGTCGACACAGAATTTGAGAATTCTTTGAAGTGCTTCAGGATGGTAAGCAGGTGCTCGATTTTTTCTTGTTTTATGATATTCTCTACATGGGTATTTTGTCCAAGTTTCAGATCTTCTCTATAGGATTCCAGGAGAATGTAGCTCTGGTCCGCTTGAATCTGCCAGAGAGCATAACGAATTGTGTTTCCACCTATATAAATCAATGCGAATTTTTCCATTTCAATTCCCTCGCTTTTTAATATTGTATTCATTATACTACAATAGATTTTACAAGAAGCAGTTCAGGATAAATTTTACAAGCAGTGTAGGGGCAGAACTTGATCATTGGGACTTCTTTTGGAACTGCAGTACCCAGAGTATGGACGAATGAGGCGCACTGTAGTAAAATGGATAAGATATAGATTGATATAGAAGTCAGAGCGCCCCAGAGGGGACAAACAAGGAGGAAGAACGATGGATTACAAAGCAGTCATAGCAAATAAGATCAGCAGTGTGCTGAATATCGGTCAGGAAGATGTCATGAGACTTTTGGAGATTCCACCGAGACCAGAGATGGGGGACTATGCTTTTCCGTGCTTCTCCCTGGCAAAGACTTTAAGAAAAGCACCCAATGCCATTGCCGGCGAACTGAAGGAACAGCTTGATATTAAAGAAGTGGAACGTATTGAGGTTTTAGGTCCTTATCTGAATTTTTTCTTGGATAAGACGGAGTTCTTGTCAGGAGCTGTAAGCGAGATTCTTGAAAAAGGCGAGGCCTATGGACGAACAGAAACAGGGGAAGGAAAGACTGTCATTGTGGAATACTCCTCTCCCAATATTGCGAAGCCATTTCATGTAGGACATCTTTTCACAACGGTAATCGGAAATTCTCTTTCAAGAATTTTTAAATCCCAAGGATATAAGACCGAAAGAATCAACCATCTGGGAGATTGGGGCACACAGTTTGGAAAACTGATCTCAGGGTACGAACGATGGGTGGATCTTGAAAAACTGAAAGAAGCTCCGATTGAAGAACTGAACAGAATCTATGTGAAGTTTCATGAAGAAGCGGAGAAAGAGCCCAGTTTGAACGATGAAGCCAGAGCGCATTTCAAGAATCTGGAAGATGGCAAAGAGTATGAGGTGAAACTCTGGAAGGAGTTCAGAGAACTTTCTCTCATGGTTTTTGAAAGAGTCTATAAAGAGCTTGGGGTAGAGTTCGATTCTTATGCCGGTGAGAGTTTTTATGGGGATAAGATGGACGAAGTTGTGGATATTCTGGAAGATAAGGGTATTCTTACAGAAAGCAATGGAGCTCAGGTTGTTATGCTGGATGAGTATAATATGCCGCCTACCATCATTAAAAAAGCAGATGGAGCTACCATTTACGCCACAAGAGATCTTGCAGCGGCTATCTACAGAAAAAGAACGTATGATTTCTTTAAAAACATTTATGTTGTTGGCACACCACAGTCTCTTCATTTCAGACAGGTTTTCAAAACCCTCGAACTTGCTGGGTTTGAATGGGCAAAGGATTGTGTGCATGTAGGATTTGGGCTTGTTAAATTTCCAGGTAAAATGATGTCCTCCCGAAAGGGTGATGTGGTTCTACTGGATGATCTGCTGAAAGAAGCAGTAGTAACAGCTGAAAAAATCATTCATGACAAGAATCCGAATCTGAAGGATAAGGAAGATGTAGCGCATAAGGTCGGTATCGGAGCTGTCATCTTCACCTACCTGAAAAACGGCAGGGAGAAGGATATCATCTTTGATTGGGATGAAATACTGTCCTTTGATGGGGAAACCGGGCCATATGTCCAGTATACCTACGCCAGGGCAAAGAGTATTCTAAGGAAAAACGATACGTATAATGATGCTGATTTATCAGTGCTTACCGGTACAGAGGAGTTTGAACTCTCCAAGACTCTTGCATCTTTTGCAAGTGCAGTAAACCAGGCTATGGAAAAATATGAGCCTTCAGTCATCACCAGATATGTGCTTCAAGTGGCCAAGGATTTCAATAAATTCTACAACAATTGTCCGATAAATTCGGCAGAGACCAGCGTTAAAAAAGCAAGACTCCAACTGGTGGATGCCACTACGGTTGTCATCAAGAATGCTCTGGCGCTTCTTGGTATTGAAACAGTAGAAGAGATGTAATAATTCATAAGATAGACACAGCTTTTTAAAGCTGTGTCTTCTTTGACGGTTGATTCAGAGAGAGCTGTTTAAGATCGCTCTTATTTTTATCTAGTGAACCACAGATTATTAAATACTATAAGTTCAGTTCCTGACATTTGAGAAAGGGGTGATAGATATGATCACTGTAGAAAATTTGACAAAAGAGTTTAAAATCAATAAAAAGTATCCTGGGTTCAAAGGCGCCATAAAATCCTTTTTTTCCAGAGAATATACCGTAACAAAAGCTGTAGATGATATCAGTTTTACAATAAACAAAGGGGAGATCGTTGGATACATTGGTGCGAATGGTGCAGGAAAATCAACAACGATCAAGATGATGACTGGAATTCTCACACCTACAGCAGGTACTGTGACTGTCAATGGCAGAGTGCCTTATGAAAACAGACAGGTCAACGCAAGAGACATTGGGGTGGTTTTTGGGCAGAAGACTCAGCTTTGGTGGGATCTGCCTCTATCGGAGACTTTTACTCTGTTAAAAGATATTTATGAAGTGCCGGATGATCTCTATCAGAAGCAGATGGCGTTTCTGAGTGAAGTGCTTGAACTGAAAGACTTTATGCTCCAGCCTGTGAGAACTCTTTCGTTGGGGCAGCGAATGAGAGGAGATTTAGCTGCAGCACTGATCCATAATCCCAAGGTCATCTATTTGGACGAACCCACCATCGGTCTTGATGTGGTGGTGAAGGAAAATGTGAGAAAAGCCATCAAAAAGATCAATGAGGTATACGGTACAACCATCATACTTACAACCCATGATCTTATGGACATCGAAGAGCTCTCCAGCCGAATCATCATCATTGACCGTGGCAGGATGCTCTATGACGGAAATCTTGAGCATATTAAGGAAACATATGGCTCTCAAGCTGAAATAGAGCTGATTACAAAAGAGCTCATCCCGCTGGAGAAACTGCCCATTGCTTCGCGGCTTGAAAGCAGAGGCTGTACTGTGACATCAGAAGATAACCGGTTATGGATCAAATACAACAAAAATCTATTATCCAGCACTGAGATACTGAAAGATCTGATGGGTACACTGGATGTGACAGACTTTAAAATTAAAGAAGTATCCATTGAGGATATCGTGAAGAGAATATACAGGAATGAGGTGTAGAGGTGAAAAAGCTCAAGATGTATCTTCCATTTACATTCAATACATTCCAGATGATTCTCAGCTATAAAGCCAATGTGATCATCTTCATGATGGGGGAGTGGCTGATGCTGTTGGTGAGTTTCTTTCTTTGGAAAGCAATCTTTTCCAGCTCACCGGATCAGATTCTCAATGGTTTTACACTGGAGGAAATGTATGCCTATATTATGTTTTCGTTTTTAACTGGACTGATGACATCTGTAGATATTTCTTTTGACATCTCCAGAGAAGTGAAAGACGGCACCATTGCCATCAATCTCATCAGACCCATCAGTTATGAAATGAGGATGCTTTTTCAGGCGCTGGGAGGAGTGCTGTACAATTTCATCGTGATATTTATCGCAGCTTTTCTGGTGGTCAATGTTCTGCTTTATCAGGCGACAGGCACACTCTACATACAACAGCTGCCACTTTTTGCACTCAGTCTGAGCATTGGACTGTTGATTAATTTTTATTTCAGCTATACCTTTGGCCTTCTTTCATTCAAACTGACCAATATGTGGGGAGTCAGCCAGATTATGGGTGCTTTATCACAGCTGCTGTCTGGTGCGCTGATCCCTCTGGTGTTTTTTCCTGATCTGGTTCAAAAAATTATCCAGGTTCTTCCTTTCAGCTCCATCATCTACACACCTGTGATGATCTATCTGGGAAAGCTCTCTGGAATGGATGTGGCATACTTCATTCTCCTGCAGCTGTTCTGGCTGTTGGTTATGGTGATGTTGTCCAGAACTGTCTGGAAAGCGGTGGTAAAGTCATTAACCATACTAGGAGGCTAAAATGAGAAGATATAGTAAGCTTTATCTGCAGTTTCTGAAGCAGTACATCAAGATACTGATCGAATATCGTGCAGACTTTATTTTTGGCCTTGTTGGCTTTATTCTGGTCCAATTTTCAGGTGTGGTCTTTATTCAGCTGATTTTCAGAAGTATACCTGCTTTATCTGGGTGGACTTTCCACGAAGTTCTGTTCATCTATGGATTTGCACAGATTCCCAGGGGGATCGATCATGTTTTCACTGATAATCTATGGTTGTTAAGTGGGCGGATTCTTCTGGAAGGTGGGTTTGACAAGTATCTTCTAAGACCTATCAATCCATTGTTTCATCTGCTGTCTGAACGGTTTCAGCCAGACGGTTTTGGTGAGATCATCATAGGAAGCATTCTGGTTGGTTACAGTGGTGTGTACCTGGGGATGGAGATCACACCAGGGAAAGGGATTCTCTTTTTGACTGCAGTGTTCTTTGCCAGCATCATTTATACAGCCATCAAGCTTGCCGTATCAAGTGTTTCTTTCTGGATCAAGTTTGCACAGTCCTATCTCTATATGACATATCAGATGAGCACATTTACGAAATACCCCATGACCATTTACCCCAATGCGATTCGGGGGCTTCTGACTTTTGTGATTCCCTTTGCCTTCACAGGATACTATCCAGGAGCCTATTTTCTAGGGAAGGCTACATTTGCTCAAGGCATAGCTATGACTGTTCTTGTGAGTATCATCAGCATTCTGGTTGCATATCAGATTTGGCTGAAGGGTCTTACCAAATACGAAAGTTCAGGATCCTGAGGAAAGATAATTATTGGAATGGACATTCTGGACTGAATCTGTGAGAAGCGACAGATAATGAGCGCTTCTCACTTTTTTTTGTAATGCTGAAATCGTTCTATTCTGACGAATATAAAGTCAAAGGTGCTATTATTCTTTCGTTCTTCACAATTTTTCTCAGATGATTTACCTTACTGGTTTTACTGTGATAAGATAACCACGTTGTTAAATTTTTGCTAGGAGAGTGAATTATGAGAAAAGACCTGCTGTATACATTAAAACCTCATGAACTGACCAAGGAACATCTGACAAGAACCCTCAACAGTCATCCAGAGGTGCAGTTTGTATCCTTGGCGGCCGTTGATTTGATCGGACACGAAACAGATACCAAAATACCGGTGCGTTTATTCCTGGAGGATCTGGACACCTATCTCTACGGCTTTGCAGCTCAGACAGACGGGTCCTCTGTATTTCTCCCGAAGATTGCCACACTCAATAATGCAAAAGTTGATATGAAAGCGGATCCCACGGTCAATTGGTTCGTTGAGTATAATGAAACTCTGATGGATCTTGAAACAGGAAAACCTGTGGGCACCCTGAAAATTCCATGTTTTCTCTACCATGATGGAGTTGCAGTTGACTCGAGACATATACTGCAGGAAGCTGAAACTGTCATGAAGAAGGATATCCTGGAAGCATTTCAATCGCCCTCACTCCAGAAAGAGTTTGGGTTCACCGCCGAGGATATCGACGAAGTCTGCCTCACCACGGCTACAGAACTGGAGTTTTGGGTGAAGTCACCCAACACTTCTGGAGATATTGAGGCCCTCAGCACTTCGCAGGAACTCAAGGAACAGTACTGGAGCAAAACAAGAGGTGCAGTGAGGAGCGCTCTTGAAGAAACATTGATCCTCATGGACAGATATGGGATTGAACCCGAAATGGGCCATAAGGAAGTGGGAGGTGTGCGGGCGAAGCTGAATGATCATGGAAGGTTTGAAGGGGTTTTAGAACAGCTTGAGATCGACTGGAAGTTTTCATCACCAAAACAGACTGCGGATTATGAGCTTTTTGTCAAGAATCTGGTGCGGGAAGTTTTCATCAGATACGGACTGGAGGTCACTTTTCTGGCCAAACCACTTGATAAAATTGCGGGCAGTGGAGAACACACGCATTTCAGCGCTGCTGTAAAGCTGAAAGATGGGAAAAGAGTGAATCTTTTCCACAGCACACGAGAAGATTTTCTTAGTTCTATTGGCTATGGAGCCATCATGGGTGTACTGAAAAATTATGAGGTCATCAATCCTTTTGTGACTTCATCCAATGAAGCCTTCAAAAGACTGAAAAAAGGATATGAAGCTCCCATCAGTATCGTTTGCTCACTGGGCTATGAACCGGCAGTGCCTTCAAGAAACAGAACAATTCTGATTGGTCTCATCCGAGATGAGAAAAATCCTCTTGCCACAAGATTTGAACTAAGAGCGCCAAATCCACATACCAACACCTATCTATGTATGGCTTCTATGTTTATGGCTATGAAAGATGGAATCAGCTATGCTGTTCTGAAAGAACCGGAAGAACTGCTGAAAGAGCTTTCTAAAACACCGGAAGAGTCCTTTGACTATCTGGGCAAAGGAAGAGCCTACCGAACGGAAAAAGATGTGTTTGATGATTTCAGTGATGAGGAAAGAGAGCGATATTTTGGCGTTGCTCCTGAAACGGTTTATGAAAATATCAAGGGATTCTTCCAGTATCCAGAAAAAACACAAATCTTAAAAGCGGAGAATGTGTTCAGTGAAAAAATCATAGACAGCTACATTGATGGTTTATTATATAAATGGTACACAGAGATTGATCATAGGATCATTCCAACATTTATTCAGGAAATCCGAAGCTTCAGGAAGTTCCATAAAGATGGCGTTTTCCTCGATGATCGGGCCAACTGGGATAAGGTGGAAAGATTAAAGATTTCCCTGATGAAAAATACAGACAAAGGAAAAGGCGTATTCAATTATATGCGACAGGCTGTGGAACAGAAAGAGTGGGATACACTCTCAGAAACGCAAAAGCTGATGTATGACAAGATGGATGAATTGAGGCTTGCCTACAAAGAATACAAAGAAAACCTGCTCGACCTTCAATAGGAAAACAGCCTCCTTTCATCAGGGGGCTGTTTTTTTGGTGTGCCCGGCATGGGTATAATCTAACGGGTGAAAGTCCCCAGTGCGGGCTGATAGCGCCAAGCACATAGCTTAAGGCAAGG
>RCMY010000796.1_pt1 | contig 30087 bp, 31 predicted proteins | sample 2041341 | NCBI WGS metagenome assembly RCMY01 (sample SAMN09708234, study PRJNA481090) | Marine sediment metagenome, whole genome shotgun sequencing project. | reverse complement strand
TGTTAAATTGTGTTCTTAGAGTCTGTTTAAAAATCCGTTAATTATTTTTTTATGTCCTTTTTTGCACATTATTTCGTTAAAATTATGAACCGTAGCTAAGGCTATGCCTAAAAATTTTGCCTCATACTGCACCAAAAATGTCTGTAAAAATTCTAATCACAAATTCTTAAACAGACTCTTAAAGTAATTTGGCACAGCATTTGTAAAAAAGTTTACTTAACCCTAATTTAAACACATGAGAAAATTTATCGTATTATTTGTTGGTTTCATATTCGTCTCCACAACATTAATTGGACAAACAAAAGCAGAAAAAAAAGCTATGAAAGCTGAAGCTGCTCAAAAAGAATATACAGAAATGAAGACCTTAATCGATTCGGGAGCTTATACTTTTGTTGCCGATTGGGCGAACAGCCAAGGTGGTGGTAGAATAAATTTGATGACTAATCCGAATTATTTAAAATTGGACAATGAAAGTGCAGATGCTTACTTACCTTATTTTGGAGTGGTTCAAGTACCTAAAATGTCGGGTAATGGCGGAATAGAATTTTCGGGTTCTGTTGAAAATTATCGGGTGGAATACATTGATAAAAAACAAAAAGCATTGATTCGATTTAATGCAAAAGATGATTCAGAATCTTTCAATATAACCTTAACTGTTTTTCAAAACAAAAATTCTTATTTAACAGTTTCAAGTAGCGGAAGAAATAGTATAAACTACGATGGTAAAGTTGCAGAACCTGAAAAAAAAGAAGAGAAAAACTAATTTACTCCTCTTGCATTGCATTCCAACCTTGTGCAATAATTTCAATTTTTTGATTGCCTCTGGTAATTAAATTTTTACCTTCCGAGGCATCGGTAATATGTCCGATAACAGTTAAATGAGGATTTCCTTTTATTTTCGGAAAATCCTCTTGAGAAATCGTGAATAATAATTCATAATCTTCTCCTCCGCTCAAAGCAATGGTGGTGCTGTCTAAATTAAATTCTTCACACGTGGAAATTACCTGCTGATCTAAGGGTATTTTTTCTTCATATAAATTGCAACCCACTTTAGATTGTTGACAAATATGTAATATTTCTGAAGACAAACCATCGGAGATATCAATCATTGCCGTTGGCTTTACTTCTAATTCTTTCAATAATTTTACTATATCTCTTCGAGCTTCCGGCTTTAACTGTCGCTCTACTAAATAGGTGTAATTTTCTAATTCAGGTTGCGCATTGGGGTTAACTTGAAAAACCTGCTTTTCTCTTTCTAAAACTTGCAGCCCCAGATATGCAGCACCAACATCTCCCGAAACAACCAATAAATCATTCGGTTTTGCTCCGTTTCTATACACAACATCTTTTTTATCGACTTCACCAATAGCAGTAATGCTAATCAACATGCCTTTTGTAGAAGAAGTTGTATCTCCGCCGACCAAATCAATATCGTACATTTTACAGGCCAGATGAATTCCGGCATATAATTCTTCCAGTGCTTCCAACGGAAATCTATTCGAAACCGCAATCGAAACGGTAATCTGTTTTGCCATTCCATTCATGGCATAAACATCTGATAAATTAACCATGACCGCTTTATAACCCAAATGTTTTAAGGGCATATAACTCAAATCAAAATGCACGCCTTCAATCAACAAATCGGTAGTTACAAGGGTTTGCTTATTTTTATATTCTAAAACAGCACAATCATCACCAACACCTTTGATGGTCGATTTATGCTTTAAGGTAGCATCTTTGGTTAAATGTTCAATTAATTTAAATTCTCCTAATTCAGATAAAGAAGATCGGGTTTCGTTTTTGTTTTCTAGCATTTGGCAAAGTTACGCAAGTATTCACGAGTTTTAAAATTTTTTGCTTTGCTAAGCGATATTTTAATTATTTTAGGCATTCTTAAAATATACTCTTGGGAATAGTAAGTCAAACGATAAGCCGAGCATTTAAAAATGCCGAAAAAATTAGCATCAACAGTGATTCAAAAATCATATTTTTTAGTGATTTACACAAAGGGGATAATAGCTATGCGGATGATTTTGCACACAATTTAAAAATGTATAATTACGCTTTAAGAGATTACTATAAAAAGGACTTTACCTATGTTGAAGTTGGTGATGGTATTGAACTTTGGGAAAACAAATCGTTTGAACCCATTTTTAAAGCACATCAAAAAACCTTCGATTTACTCAAATTGTTTCGAAGGAAAAACAGACTTTTTCTTCTTTGGGGTAATCATGACATGGAATTTCGCGATCCGATAATCGTAGAACAAATCATGCGTACATTTTTTCTACCGAAAAACATTGTTGCTAAAAATGAATTATTCGATTTAAAATACCATGAAAGTTTGCTTCTTGAAATTGAGAATACCAATAAAACTATTTTTGTAATGCATGGTCATCAAGCCGATTATATGAATTACAGACATTGGAAGTTCAATCGTTTCTTTGTTCGTTATTTTTGGAAATACATGCAAGATTGGTTTGGTATTAGTGACCCAACGAGTCCGGCAAAGAATTATACTAATTTAATTCGCGTCGAAAAAAATATTAACAAATGGATTCTTAAAAACAACAATCAAATGGTTATATGCGGTCACACACACCGTCCGCGTTTTCCCGATCCGGGAGAAATTCCGCATTTTAATGACGGAAGCTGTGTACATCCGCATTCTATCATCGGAATTGAAATTCAAAATCTAAAAATTGCTTTGGTAAAATGGTATGAGCATAAAAACGAAGATGGTTCTTTACAAATGAAAAAGTCAATTTTAGAGGGACCTACCGATCTGCATAAATTTTTATAAAACAACCTTCAAATAGCTCGTTTTTCTCTTATTTTTTTCACAATTCACAATTACTATCGTTTTAACCTGATGATTCTCATCTTTTTAAATGACCCGAATCAGTGTTTTTTTATTTACATAAACTTATTTTTAAGAAGTGAAATTCTCATTAACTAATCTAAAATAACTAATTATGAAAAAAATACTTCTTGGTTTTTTAGTTCTTGGCTTAACCACCCAAGTGCATGCTCAAGTAGTTAAAGAAGAATTACTTTCTGAAGTTATTGTTGTGGCTACCAATTACAAATATTTAAATGACGTGAATCGAACCGTAGAATCTGTTCCTGTTAAATTATTACAAGACAAAGTTGCCACCTACGATTTGAAAAATTCTGAATTGTATCAAGATGAATATGATACTTATGAAGTTTCCTTCTTCATACCTGAAGGTAGAATTCTTGCGGCTTATGACAACGATGGAAATATCATCAGAACCATCGAAAAATTTCAAGATATTGCTTTACCAAAAGAGGTGTCAAAAGCTGTTGCTCAAAGATTTCCTGGATGGACAATTTCAAAAGATGTGTATTTGGTAAATTATAATGATAAATCTGGTTCTACCAAAAAATACAAACTTACACTTGAAAATGGTGATAAACGTATGAAAGTAAAAACAGATGAAAAAGGAAACTTTATTTAAATTATAATCCAATACTAATTTCAAAGGACCACCCAAATTGGGTGGTTTTTTTATATCCCAAAATCAATATTTTCTAAACCAAAATTTCTGCTTTTCAGAAGGTCAGTGCTTAAAATTCTATTTTTTTAGATTACATTTGAGTGAATTATCAAATCATAACACAAATCCTTATTCATGAAAAAAATTATCTACACCCTGTTTATCACAGTTTTATTCATTTCTTCCTGCAAAAAAAATGAAGTTCAAACGATAAAAACCGACATCAAAGCTCCCGTAGCAAAAAAAGTTCCAAAAGAATTAAGTATTCATGAAGATACTAGAGTTGATGATTATTTTTGGATGCGATTAAGCGACGAACAAAAAAATGCAAAAACACCGGATGCTCAAACACAAGATGTTTTGGATTATTTGCACGCAGAAAATGCCTATTTAGATACCGTAATGGCGCATACAAAAGGTTTACAAGAAAAATTGTACACCGAAATTGTGGGCAGAATCAAAAAGGATGACCAATCTGTGCCTGTAAAAGATAATGGATACAGTTACTATTCTCGTTATGAAGAAGGTTCTGATTATGCTCTGTTTTGCAGAAAAAAATTGGATGAAAATGCCAAAGAAAACATCATGTTAGACGGCCCTAAAATGGCTAAGGGATTTTCTTATTTCGGAATTGGTGACCAATCGGTAAGTATGGATAATACGATTTTAGCCTATGGAATCGACACCATTTCACGAAGACAATACACAATCTATTTTAAAAATTTAGAAACGGGAGAATTACTAGAAGATAAATTGGATATGACTGGCGGCAGTGCGACTTGGGCTAATGACAATAAAACAATTTTTTATGAAAAAAAAGATCCTGAAACTTTGCGCCAAGATAAAATTTACAAGCATGTTTTAGGCACCGATCAATCAGAAGATGTTTTAGTTTTTGAAGAAAAAGACAATACTTTTAATACGGGTGTTTTCAAAACAAAATCAAAAGCATATTTGATGATAGTCAGTGATCAAACTCTTTCTTCGGAATACCGATATTTAGACGCCAATAATCCAAACGGAACATGGAAAATTATACAACCAAGAGAAAAAGATTTAGAATACAGCGTTGATCATTTTGGTGATAATTTTTATATTCGAACCAATCTAAACGCTAAGAATTTTCGATTGGTTAAAACTCCGATATCAGCGAGTGCCAAAGAAAATTGGGCAGACGTAATTCCGCATAGCGAAACCGTTTATTTAGAAGATTTTGACTTATTCAAAAACTATTTAGTCGTTACCCAAAGAATAAATGGTTTGGTTGCTATTCGAATTCAAAAATGGGATCAAGAACCTTATTATATGGATTTTCAAGACCCAACGTACTTAGCATATACCTCATCAAACTTAGATTTTGACACTAACATTTTACGATATGGCTACACATCGCTAACCACTCCAAATAGTACCTATGAGTACAATATGGACACGAAAGAAAAAGTACTTTTAAAACAAGAAGAAGTGGTTGGCGGAACCTTTGCACCCGATAATTATGTTTCCGAACGCATTTTTGCAACGGCTACAGACGGAACAAAAATTCCGATTTCCATCGTATATAAAAAAGGAATAACAAAAAATGGTAAAAATCCATTATTATTGTATGCTTATGGCTCTTATGGTTATAGCACAGAAGCCACATTTAGCTCCAGTATTTTGAGCTTACTCGACAGAGGTTTTGTTTATGCCATTGCCCATATTCGTGGCGGACAAGAAATGGGAAGAGATTGGTACGAAAATGGAAAACTATTAAAAAAGAAAAACACGTTTACGGATTTTATCAATGCCGGTGAATTTTTGGTTAAAGACGGCTACACCTCCAACAAACATTTGTACGCTTATGGCGGATCAGCAGGCGGTTTATTAATGGGCGCTATTATTAATATGAAACCCGAATTATGGCATGGAATTGTTGCTGCTGTACCTTTCGTCGATGTGGTTTCTACCATGTTGGATGAGACCATACCCTTAACAACTTTTGAGTTTGATGAATGGGGAAATCCGAAAGAGAAAGAATATTATGACTATATGAAATCGTATTCGCCTTATGACAATGTTGAGGCAAAAGCCTACCCAAACCTATTGATTACAACCGGTTATTGGGATAGTCAGGTGCAATATTGGGAACCAGCCAAATGGATCGCTAAACTTCGCGATATAAAAACAGATGACAATATCTTACTACTAGATACCAATATGGATACCGGTCACGGTGGAGCTTCCGGTAGATTTGAACGTTATAAACGAACCGCATTGATGTATGCCTTCTTTTTAGATTTGGAAGGAATTCAATAAAAATCGTTACACCAATGAAAAAAATATCAGAATCATCATTTTGATTACTTTAAAAAACAGTTTAAAATAAAAAAACGGGATAGCCAAAGACCGACTAAAGTAGGCAGTAATAAAAAATAAGTAAAATGAAAAATGCAATTAAATTTTTCATGTTTTTTGCAGTAGCCATGTTATTATCAATTTCAATGCATAGCTGTAAAGAGAAAACCGAAGAATTTGAAAAAATTGAAACTCCGAAATCAGCAACTATGGTAGAGCTCGGACAAATGAATCGAGATTTTGCAAAAGCTTTAACGGCAAAAGATGCCGTAGCAGCAGCCATCGTATATGACGAAAACGCCTCCATACTGCCTCCAAACGAACCAATTGTTACCGGTCGTGCCAACATACAAGCATATTGGCAAGGAGCTATCGATGCAGGAATTATTGACGCAAAAGTTGAAACAATCGATGCCAAAAGCAATGGTGATTTAGGCTATGAGATCGGAACGTTTACAATGCGTTTTCACGGAGCAAAAAACGATACCATCGTAGAAGTAGGTAAATACACAGAAATATTAGAACGAAATGACGAAGGAAAGTGGATTTCCACTTATGGTATGTGGAGTAGCAACGAACCAATGCCAACCGAATAAAAAGTACATACGTTCAGTATATTTTTTATAAGTGTTTAACTGATTTTTACTTCTGGAAGATTTGAATGCGATAAACGAATCGCATTGATGTATGCCTTCTTTTTAGATTTGGAAAGAATTCAATAAAAGTTGATTTAAATTAAGAGTGTAAAAATTAGTTTTAATTCGTAGCTATATTTCAGGTCGAACCAGTTTCTAATAAATATAAAATGGAAATTAATGATTTCATTTCTAATTTTTCAAAATATTTTAAAACAGAACAAGACCAATTACCGTGGCAATTGACAACCAATTTAAAGGAAATTATTGAAAGAATAATACCCAATCTTAGTGCTGATTTCAAAATAATTGATGGAATAGCTATTCATAAATCGACTATTATAGAAAACGGAGTTACAATTAAAAGACCATTTATTGCCATGGAAAATTGTCATTTAGGAGCGAATTCCTATTTTCGAGAAGGCGTGTTCTTAGATAAATCGGTTAAAATTGGACCTTGTTCCGAAATAAAAAGGACTATCATCTGTTCAGAAACTGCAATTGCACATTTAAACTATATCGGAAATAGTATTATTGGACAAAATGTAAATTTTGAAGCAGGTTCAATTGCAGCTAACCATTATAATGAAAGGGTAAATAAAAGAATTAAGATTAAATATAATAATAAAGTTATAGATACCGGAGTAGAAAAATTTGGCTCTTTAGTTGGTGATAATTCAAGAATTGGTGCAAACGCAGTTTTATCTCCAGGAACTATTTTGAAAAAAAACTCTGTTGTGAAAAGATTGGAGCTAATTGACCAATTTTTACTGGAATAAAAGTGGATTCAATAAAAAAGAAACAAGTTAACATATAATTGAGTATTGCTTTATATTTTAAGTTAGGTGCAAGCGGTAGGACAAAAATGAGAGTAAAAGGAAATTCTATATAAATTAACATTAAAAAGGAAATAAGATGAATTTGAAAAAAATATTATTGGGATTTATTACTTTTTTTTCTATTACATTAATTGTAAGCATTGGGGTGACTTATCTATGGAGTTTGATTTTTCACGATGTTGCAACAGTAGATTGGGAAACTTCATTTCGTTTTGCAATTATTTTTGGTATTGTTCTTCCAATAATTGATGTAAGAAATAAAAAAAGTTAAAAGACTATTTCTTGTTTAAGTATGTTGCTTATTGAAATTCAAATCTGAAACTAATCTGTAAACAGTGTCGTGATTAGGACATAAGTTTATCCAAGGTCATCTAATACTGTGTATTTGAAAAAGAAGAAAGCTCTTTGATTTTTAGAGATAATAATCGAAATATTGTAACAAATTCGGTCACAGAATATGAACAGCAATTATACAACGAGAAACGCCAGCACCTAACAAAAAATATAGTGCATTTGGCGTATAGTGCTAAATATTGAAGTGGTAGCAATAAATAAAGATAGTAGTAAGTTGAAAAATTGGTACGTTGAAACGCCAAACGCACCATATTCAAACCGTTGGCAATAATTTAAACAAACCCAAAAAACATATGAATAAACTATTTTCTTATCTAGTACTAATTTTTGTATTATCTAGTTTTACAACAAAAAATTCTTTTTTTGAGACTAACTATGTAAAAGAAATTCCATTCAATTTTGATTACGGAGTACCAATTATTAAAGCCTCAATTAATGATATAGAATACAACTTCTTATTTGATACTGGAATGCCAACTACTCTTTCTGAAATTATAGTTAAAGAACTTACTTTAAAAAGTAAAAGTTCTGTGATGGGAAGTGATGTTAATGGCAACAGTCAACAGGAAAGTTATGTTATGGTTAATGAGATTATTGTGGGCGGAATCAGTTTTAAACAAGTCAAAACGCTTTCAACCGATTTAAAATCGGGTTTTGAAATTGGTTGTTTAAATTTAGACGGCGTCATTGGAAATAATTTAATAAAGGATGCTATTTGGGAAATAGATTATGAGAAAAAGGTAATTCGCTTAACTGATAACATTGTTAATTTTAAAATTCCTGACGACGCAGATGTGATTAAGTTTAAAACAAATGCAAAAAAAGGATACTATTCGCCAAATATCGAAATTGCAATAAATAATAAAAGCAGGAAGGATGTGAAATTTGATACTGGTTCAAATAAAGGAATTAATTTGCCTTTTGATTATTATTCAAGTGTGCTTGACGTCAATAAAAGTGTTGAATATTATGGTCAAGCTTCTGCCGCATTGTATGGTAAAGGTGAAAACAAAAAATATTTAGATTCAAAAGTGGAATCCATTAAAATAGGTGATTTACAATTACAAAATCAAATCGTGACATTTGACGAAAATTACCCTACAGTTGGCAATAAATTATTTGAAAATTTTAAAATTTTCATAAGCTATGTTGAGAATAAAATATATATGGTAAAACAAAAAGAATACACTAATACAATATTGGAGAATTTTGGTTTTCAAACTGCTGTGATAAACAAAAAAGCTATTGTTTCTATCATTTATAAAAATTCTAATGCGGAAAAAAAAGGACTTCAAATAGGAGATGAAATAATCACAGTAAACGACTTAAATTTCCCTGAATTAATATCTAAAGATGCTTGTGATTTTCTTTTAAATAATCCTATTAAAAAAATGAATTCAATTAATATTGTTTTTTCAAGAAATGGAAACAAACAAACTTTACAACTAGAAAAAGTAATTTTGATAAATTAAAAGCAAGTGTTTTACGGAAAATAAGAGCTAATTTAGTCGCAACAAATCATACAAGAAATACGTTACCACACATTTGAGAAAATCCGTTGTAAATTCAACTATTTTACTTACTTTTGGCGTTAGTAACGTGAAAAGATATGATATTATCCTTTGGTTCAAAAGAAACCGAAAAGATTTGGAACGGAATCCGAGTTAAAAAAATGCTGATTGAAATTCAGAATGTTGGACGTCGGAAATTGAGAATGCTAAATAACTCACAGGACATTGCAGATTTGCAAATTCCACCTTCAAACCGACTTGAAAAACTGACTGGAAAATTAAGCAAATTTTATAGTATTCGGATTAATAAACAATGGAGAATTATATTCATTTGGGAAAAGGGAAACGCAAGCAAAGTGGAAATAATTGATTATCATTAAAAAATAATAAAATGCAAAAGTTAGCAAATGTACATCCAGGAGAAATTTTGAATTTTGAATTTCTTGAACCTCTTGAAATTACTGCATATCGACTTTCAAAGGATTTGAAAATTCCACAAACCCGAATTTCTGAAATTATAAAAGGAAATCGTCGAATTTCGGCAGACACAGCTCTACGATTGAGCAAATATTTTGGAAATTCTGCCAAATTCTGGCTTGGAATCCAAGATGATTATGACATTGAGGAAGAAAAGAAAACGAAAGAATCGGAACTGAACGAAATAAAGCATTACGAAAATAAAAACGTTGTCTAACGCCGTGTATAATTCATTGTTTTTAAGTGATTTAGCGAAATATAAGAGCTTTTTAATCACAACAAATCATACAAATACGTTTTGCTTCATTACCACAAACCGCTAACCAATGATAAAATTCTTTAGAAAAATTAGACTAAATAGTATTAAGGAAAATAAGTTTATTAATTACCTGAAATATGCTATTGGAGAAATTGTTCTTGTAGTAATCGGAATTTTAATTGCTCTACAAATCAATAACAGAAATGAATTAAATAAAGGCAAACAGCAAGAATTAATAATACTTGAAAATATTCTTCAAGACCTTAAAAATGACGAAGTCGGATTAAAAAATATAATCAAAAGAAGAACAAGTAAAGCAGCTTCAGCTAAAATTATGGCAAGTTATTACGATGGAGTGAAAGTAGATAAGTTATCTGACTATTATTCTCATTGGACAAATGTACTCTATTGGGAGGCTCACTATCCGAGAAATGTTGCGTTTAAAGAATTAGTAAACTCTGGTAATGTATCCATTATTAAAAATGCAGAGATTAGAAATTCACTTCTTGATATAAACGCTTCTTATGAAGAACTTTTTTCAGTAAGAAATCATATGTATGATGATTATGAACTTTATCTCTACAATCCCTATTCTGGAATAATAGATTATGGGGTCGGAATTGAAGTTTGGTCTAATCCAAATTTCGAGATAGAATTATCTGAAGAAGACATTGAAGTCGCATTGAAAAATAAAACCATAAAAAACGGTTTTACATTAGCTAACTTCAATAATGTAGGACTGAAAGAACAACTAATCGAAATATTAAAAAATGTCGATTTGACCATTGACTTAATTAAAAAGGAAACTAAAAAATAACGAAAGCACAACTATAAAAAACGGTATCGCCGAAAACCGAACAAAGTAGGCACTAAATAACTTTCATTATGAAAAAACTAACCAAATTAACAAATCAACTGACTTTAGTTGTAGTGTTTCTTTCATTGACTTTTATAACTCAAAGTTGCGAACAAAAGGAAAAAGAAACAACGAAAGAAGTTGAAAAAGAAGTAGTTGTCGAATCTGAAAAACCTGAATACTTTTTACTTCGACCAGAAGTGGAAAAAGCATACGGATATTCACACGCTGTGAAAATTGGAAATGATATTAAAATTTCTGGAGCTGTAAGTATGGACGATGCAGGAAATGCTACTGCGATTGGCGATTTAGGACAACAAATGAAAAACTGTTATGCGGATTTGGAAAAAATACTGACACACTATGGTTGTACTTTCGATGACGTTGTTGTCGAAAATGTTTTCACGACCAATATGCCATTATTTCTTGAAAACGCAGCCTACCGAAATGAAATTTACACTAAACAATTTCCGACTGGTTCTTGGCTTGGAGTTAAAGAATTAGCACTTCCAGAGTTTATGATAGAAATCGAATTAGAAGTTCATAAATCGGAATAAATTACGAACGCACAACAAAGACGTATAAAATTAATTGCTGGTTTTAAGCCTATTTACGAAAGTCAGTGCTTAATCACGTAACTAATCATACACAAACACGACGTTGTGCTTTTTACTCAATTCTAAAGTTTACAAAAATAATCAGATTTTTGCTTCCGGAAGATTTGAACGTTATAAATGAATCGCATTTATGTATGCCTTCTTTTTAGATTTACAGAAAAAACAGCGTAAACAAAAAGCCCGATAAACTTTAATAATCGGGCTTTTTGTTTTAAAATATCTTCTAAAAATCGCTCTAAAATCCTTTATAAAAATTTCGCAATCTATTGCTTAAATTTGCATGAATTGGTCTGGTAAATTCTACAAACATTTGTTGCGGAGGAATCGGAGGTATATTTTTTTGATTACAAATATTGAATTGTTCATTGGTCAAAGCTCTTTTATCTCCATTATAAGAACCCCATTCATTATACCAAACATATTGTCCGGAAAAATTTTCATTCAATAACATTTTATCCCCAAAATCTGGCTGGGTGATTTGTAAATTAATGATTCCTTTTGAAATTACTTCCATCCTAGAAATAGTAACTTCTGCAAAAACCACATCAAAAATATCTTTTTTACCACCTCTATCAAGTGTTATCTGACCAACTTTTACTGTGTCACTTTTCATCTTTTCAACACGTTCTTTTGTATGGGTTTCGCCAACAATAAAATCTTCAAAATTAATTTCTAATAATTGATCCGGATTTTGTAAATCCATCTTTTCTGCTTCTTCTAAAGAAAAAAAGCGAATAAATTCATTTTGTTCAATTTGTTGTAACGTTTTCTCTACTTCCGAATAAAAAACATCGGCACTTAAATCATAGACTCTCGATTGCACTGGTTTTAAATCGGTAATAACTTTTAAAATGGATAGGTTAAATGAATCTTCAATTCTTGAAGCAACATCTTTATAATTATCAACAAACTTGTTAGCTTCTAAAAAATAAAAATAAGCTTGCTTATAATTTTCTCTATTTCCGATGGAGAACTGCTCCAATCCGGCTTGATATTGTTCTTCAGCTGCTAAATTTTTTATTTTAGCAATCTCGTTATAATATTTTTTTGGATTAGATATAACTTCTTTTGCCGCAGGAGATTGTTGAATTTTTTCATACAATCTATTCATATTTTCATACATCGAAACCGAATGAGAATTTATAAATTCAGATTGTATTGCTCTGGAATTTCGTATTTTATCTAAAAAATCATCTACTGCCAGCGGATAAGCTTGCGCAAGAACTTCACGTGCTTTTTTATTATCTGGATTACCTTGCAGTTTTTCCACTGACTGCATTACGGCCTGGTAATAATTGCCAGTTTCGAGCATTTTTTTACTGCTATTACAGGAAGTTAATACGGCTATACTTGTAATTAAAAAGAATAAAAAAGGTTTAAAATATTTCATAATAGTTTGGCTTTGGTCAAAATCAAAAGAACATAACTTTTGATATCTTACCCATAAACGATTTAAGTGGCAATATCGTATATCTACATGAAAATTTTGGGATCTAGCAATCCATCTTTTTTTTACAAGACCATATTACAATAAATCTGTTACTAATTGTTTCAAATTAAAGTATGCAAAAAGGTTAACTGGAATCACATTCCTCTTTCTTTTTGAATGTGTTCATAGGCTTTTTGAACTTGACGGAATTTTTCTTCGGCACCTTTTACATGTTCCGGCCCCAAATTACGAAGTTTATCGGGGTGGTATTTTTTTACCATTCGACGATATGCCGATTTCACTTCGTCGTTAGAAACTGATTTATCAATTTCTAAAATTTTATAACTTCCGTCCACCTCATCATAAAACATCGCTTTTATCGAGGCGAAATCATAAGAACTAATATTTAAGTAACCGGCAATGGTATTTATTTTTTGCATTTCGATTTCCGTCACATTCCCGTCTGATTTTGCAACACCAAATAAAAAGTGCAGTAATTGCAAACGAGCTGCATGATTCATATGTTGATTGATTTGCAAACAAACTGCACGAGTAGAAATATTCTTATCAGCGATAATACCTTTAAACAACTTAAAGGCGCGATTGGCACGTTCAGCTCCGTACATGCTTATGAAAGTAGAGCGAACAAAATTTAACTCTCGCTTATCAATATTTCCATCTGATTTGATAACAATTGCCGCTAAAACTAACAGACTTATTTCAAAATCTCCAGAATTGGTATCTTGTGCAGAACCAACTTTTTGACGATATTCATCAAAATCAACTCCTTTAAAGTCATCCATAAAACTTCCGAAAACGAAACCTAAAATCGCCCCAATCGGACCACCAAAAGTCCATCCTAATCCGGCACCAAGCCACTTTGTAAATTTTGCCATAAAAAAATAAAATAAGCTGCAAATATACAGGTATAGAGAAATAAAGTAGCCATTAAACTCTTAATATTTTTTCAACTATTACGCTTAAAAGCATGGAAATTAATCGAATTGGGTCAAATCACAATTTAATGGCTTCTTTTTGATACTGGTTTTTATCGATATTTTAACTTATTTTTTTACGCTGCTTTACCTATCTTTGCATTCAAAATTTTAACTAAAAATATTAAAAATATGTATCCAGAAGAGTTAGTAAAACCGATGCGTCAAGAGTTAGTAAACGCTGGTTTTGACGAATTACATACTGCACAAGAAGTAGAAAATGCCATTCAAAAAGAAGGAACAACTTTAGTTGTTGTAAATTCGGTTTGTGGATGTGCTGCAGGTACAGCCCGACCTGGTGTTGTTGCTTCTTTAGCGTTTGATAAAATCCCTAAAAATTTAACAACGGTGTTCGCTGGTGTTGATGTAGAAGCTACTTCTACGGCAAGAGAAAAAATGATTCCTTTTCCTCCGTCATCTCCATCGATTGCTTTGTTTAAAGACGGACAATTGGTGCACATGCTTGAGCGTCATCATATTGAAGGAAGATCGGCTGAAATGATTGCTGCCAATTTGGTTGGTGCTTATGAAGAATTTTGCTAAAATCTATTAAAAATAATAGTTTAGAAACCTCTGTTTTTCAGAGGTTTTTTTTATTTTGCACCAATGAATAAAAACGAAATACTTACCAAAACTATTGAATTTGTTCAAAAAACTCTCGCTTTCGCGGAAGGTGGTCACGATTGGTTTCATATAGAAAGGGTTTATAAAAACGCACAGCTCATAGCCAAAAATGAAGACGTCGATCTTTTTGTTGTGGAATTAGGAGCATTACTACACGATATTGCCGATGCCAAATTTTACGATGGCGACGAAACTATCGGACCAAAAAAAGCAAGAATATTTTTAGAGTCTTTACAGGTAAACGAACCTATTATTCAACACATTGAAAATATAATTACGCATATTTCCTTTAAAAATAGTTTAGACGTTTCTAAAAATCCGTTTACTTCAAAAGAATTGGATGTTGTTCAAGACGCTGACCGATTAGATGCCATTGGCGCTATTGGTATTGCCAGAGCTTTTAACTATGGCGGCTTTAAAAACAGAGCTATGCACAATCCTGAAATTGCTCCGAATCTTAGTCAAAATAAGGAAACCTATAAAAAAAGTGCCGCACCAACCATCAATCATTTTTATGAAAAGTTATTGCTTTTAAAAGACCAGATGAACACAACAACCGGAATCAAATTAGCAAAACAACGTCATGAATTTATGGAAATTTATTTAGGGCAATTTTATGACGAATGGAACGGTAAGAAATAGTGTAATAAAAATTAGCTTTCCGTTTTTCCAAAAATGCAGTTGTACCTTCAGTAAAATCCTCAGTATCAAAACATTATTTCTAATGCTATTTTTTACATTTTTATGATCAAAAATAAAAGTGGAATAACTTGATTAGCTATCCCACTTTTAAACATCTTTAATCAACAAACCAATCGTTTAATTTTGTTTTAGGATTGTAGTTACCTTGGCATTACCCATTGCAGGTAAAACCTGTTCCATTTGGTTCGCCATTTTTTTATCAACATCAATTAACATAGTGGTCAAGTCTTTTTCATTTTCAACGTTGGAAATATTCACTTTCCATTGATTATTTTCTTTCCCTATTACTTCTAACTTCATGGTATTCAGTTTTTGTGACATTACATCCAAGCTATAAAAAGAAGTTTGATAACCTTCTGCCAAAGGCAAACGTGCAACTAAAAAGTCATAACCAGCACCGTTGGTTAAATATGCACCTTCGAATGGCAAATCTTTGGTTTTACCCATCATGGTCAACGCAATATTCTTTTCAGAATAGTTGATTTCAATGGTTTGTCCACCTTGCGTAATCACGCGTTTAACTGGTGTCATGTTTTCTAAATAAAGAATATCTTCACTATTGCCCATAGCAGATGTTGAGGCATCTTTAATGACCCATTGCTTTCCTTCTTTTTTAACCTCACGTGTTAGTTGCATCGGAATATTTTGTCCTTGAACTTCAATAGCAACATCATATTGATTTGTTGATGCTACTAAATCATCACTTAACGCCGGCAAAGCGGATGCAACTTCAACTTTCTCAGTTTTAGTATAAACAACTTTCGAAACATCTTGCGTAATTTCTTCAAGGCGTTTAGCCACTTCGTCGGACATATCTTTTTGATAACGGCCACCTAAATGCTTCGCTAAAAATTTCTCGATAGAAACCCACATCGCCATATTGTTATTAGGTTTTGCAAATCCGTGACCTTCATCGTCTGCCAAGATATACTCAACATCTTTACCAGAATCACGCATAGAAACAACAATTTGATCACTTTCTGCTTGTTTTACCCTTGGGTCATTTGCCCCTTGAATAATCAATAAAGGCTTTGTAATTTTATGTGCACTAAATAACGGACTAGCTTCTGTAATTAGCTTTTTACCTTCTTCAGTTTCAGGGTCGCCAGTCATTTCGTACAGGCTTTTTCGGAAAGATTCCCAATATGCCGGGATAGATTCTAATAAGGTAAACAAATTACTTGGCCCAACAATATCGACACCACAAGTATAAACTTCTGGTGTAAATGCCAAGCCTGCTAAAGTGGCATAACCGCCATAACTTCCGCCCATGATAGCCACTCTATCTTTATCGGCAACACCTTCGGCAATAAAATGTTTTACGCCCCAAGTAATATCGTCTTGCATTTTTTTGCCCCATTCTCTATCACCAGCATTTAAAAATGACTTACCATAACCTCCACTTGCTCTAAAATTTGGTTGCAAAACGGCATATCCTCTATTTGCTAAAATTTGGGCATAAGAATTGTAGCCCCAATAATCTCTTGGCCCTTTTGGTCCTCCATGCACTAAAACAACAAGTGGTAAATTTTTCTTTTCTGCACCAAAAGGAATCGTTAAATAACCCGGAATTTCTAATCCATCACTACTTTTAAAAGAAATAGGTTCCATTTTTGCTAAATATTGTTCTACTTCTTTTAAACGCGGTCTTGGGGTATATTGATGAATTAATTTTTTGGTATCCCAATTAAAATAATAGGTTTCAGAAGCCGAATTATCACTACTTATAGAAATTAACATTTGCTTATAATCTTTGGTAAAACTTGCAAAACCAATTTCTTTCCCTTTGAACTTTCCCTCAAGGAAATTGAACATTTTTTCCCATTTTTTATTTTTCCATAGACGCTCTCTTTTGTCATAGATATAAGAGGTATATAAAATCTCACGTGTATTATCATCTATAAACATTCCTCCAAAATCTACTTTGTTTTTAGGATCACTTTCAATTTTTTCAATTTTTTTCGTTTGAGGATCCATGGAATATAAGGTAGAAAAATTTACATCTCCTTTATTAGATATCAAATACATTTTGGTATTGTCTTTATTCCAACCTGCAACAGAAGCACTTTCTTGTAAGTTAGTTTCATAAATTTTCGTGAATTGATTATTACCATCTACACGATGAATTTCAGAGAAACCAGCTTCATTGGTTCTATAAGCTAATCGCGGATTCTCGTCCCAATCAAAATTCCAACCAGTAATTCTATTTTTGTTTTCATATAACAACTCTAATTTACCTGTACTGATATCCAATTTATACAAATCGTGCCATGCTTTATCCCTATCGTTGATACCGACCATTATTTCATTAGGATTTTTCTTACTTACCTGAAATATTTGAACCCTAACATCTTTCATAGGACTCAGGTTTTTAGAAGCTGGAACACCAGTTTCTTTATCGGCTTCAGCTTCAGGATTCACTGCATAAACATTATAATTTTCATCGCCTTTATTGTCTTTTACAAACAGGATATTTTTGCTGTCATAAGTCCAAAAATAACCTCCAATAGGTCTTTCATTATTGGTTAATGGTCTAGCCTTATCAAAAGGTTCATCAAATTTTTTGACCCATATATTCATAATACCATCATATTCTTTTAAGAAAGAAATCCAATGTCCGTCAGGACTTAATTGTCCAGCTGCTATTTCCGGATTACCGAAAAAGATTTCACGGTCAATTATAGGTGCTTTGTTTTGTTGTGCATTTACAGTTGCAATTAGCAACGTAAATAACGTTAGCATTGTTAGGATTTGTTTGTTCATGGTTTAATAAATTTAAGTTTAGTATAGTTTTTTAATTTGTTTCTCTGGTAATGGCATAATAAATGACATAAAGCCAACTAAATATACCGTGTAAAATAGCCCATAATATGGATTTATTTCTGTGCCAAGATACCGTTACGGCAAGGACACTGCCTAAGCCCACTCCATTTTTGATGACTGTTTGTTTAATTTCCGGGCTAACCGCATTCTGACTGTAACAATCTAATGAAAATAATAACATGATTAACAAGGAGAATAGGTAGGTCTTTATTTTTTGATTTTTCATGATTCAAATTTTAAGGTTAAATTAAATAATTACTACTTCTATTATTTTGATGATTACTTCTATAACTAATACTATCATTTTTTCTACGGTTTTAAATTAATTATTGAATTACACCATTCTTAATGGTTACCGTTTCATTATTTTGACTATTATTAAATTCTAATGTAAGTTGGTCAATGGCATCAAATCCACGAACTTCTTTGTTTAGAATCTTATTGATCCGAATAGCTTCTTCTTCAATGGATTGATACTTACAATCTATCAATTCATATTCTGCTTTTTCCGTTGAGATACCATCATTACCGAATTGTAAGCCTTTGGCATAAATACTTCGGTAATTTGATCTGTGTCTCTATTTTTAGGAAATCATTTAGTTTATTATATTCAACAAAATCATCCTCTAAAATGTCTTGACTATAAATACAATCTACTTTTAAAAAAGTAAAGAATAAAGTAAGTACTATTATTTTGTAAAAAAAATTCAACAAATAAGTTTTAGAATTAAAAATTAGCTTTCCTTTTTTCTAAAAAGGCAGTTGTACCTTCGGTAAAATCTTTTGTACCAAAACAATTACCGAATTGTTTTATTTCTTCATCAAAACCATTAACGCCATCTTTATAATTTGCATTTACCGCTTTAATTGCGGCAGAAATTGCCAATGGAGAATTTCTCATGATTTTCTCTGCTAATTTTTCACAAAAAGGTAATAATTCTTCTAAACTTACGACATGATTTACCAATCCTGATTGTTTCGCATCTTCGGCGGTAATCATTCCGGCAGTCATAATCATTTCAAATGCTTTTCCTTTACCGACTAACTGTGGTAATCTTTGTGTGCCGCCGTACCCAGGAATAACGCCTAAAGAAACTTCGGGTAAACCCATTTTTGCGTTTTCACTTGCTACTCGAAAATGACAAGCCATTGCTAACTCCAATCCTCCGCCTAAAGCGAAACCATTAACAGCTGCAATTACAGGTTTCGATAAATTTTCAACAAAATCAAATAATATTTCTTGTCCTTTTCTTGATAATTCTTCTCCTTCTTCCACATCAAAATCTGCAAATTCAGAAATATCTGCACCGGCTACAAAAGCTTTTTCTCCGCTACCGGTTAAAAGAATCACTCGAATCGATTCATCGTTTTCCAATTCCGCGAAAGCGTTATGCAATTCATTAATCGTTTCTTTATTTAAAGCATTTAATTTTTTAGGTCGATTGATGGTTATTGTTGCCAAACTATCATTTTCTTCGATATGTATATTGTTGTAATTCATGTGTTTATTTTTATTGTTTTTTAACGGTCACATGCTGTTCGCTATTAATCATTCCCTTGGGTAATGAAATTTTCAACATGCTCGTTTCATGTTTTTATAAAATTTAATTATTTACTCTTTTGGTAAAGTTACGGTAAAAGTTGCTCCTTTTTTTCTGACAGAATCAACGGTTATACTACCATTATAAGATTCGACAATATTTTTTACCATGGCCAAGCCTAATCCCATTCCGCTTGATTTTGTTGTGAATTTGGGTTCGAAAATTCGATTAAAATCTTCCTTTAAAATACCAACACCATTATCTTTTACTACCAAAACAACCTCTTTCTCCTCATCAAAGACCCATACTTCAATTTTTGCATTAGCCTGTTTATCAATAGATTGAATTGCATTAGTAAGTAAATTTGTCACAATTCGATTCAAATGTACTTTATCTAAATTCGCAGAAATAATTTCCTTTTCAGGATGATACGTAATAAAAGGTTCATTAAATATGTCGATATCTAATTTTATTTCCTCCACAACATTCAAAGCTTCTTTTTTTGCGACGGGCATTTCAGCAAAATTTGAAAAGGCAGAAGCGATAGAACTCATCACGTCAATTTGTTGAATGAGAGAAGAGCTAAAATCATGCAATTTTTCTTTGATATTCGGGTCGCTTGCATCAAAGCGTTGCTCAAAACTTTGTACCGTTAATCGCATCGGTGTCAACGGATTCTTTATTTCATGTGCAACCTGTTTTGCCATTTCTCGCCAGGCCTGTTTTCGTTCAATTAGAGCTAATTTGGCAAAACTTTCCTCCAACTGGTCAATCATATTATTATAAGAGTTGACCAAATTGTAAATTTCTAAACTTGCATCTTTCAAAACAATTTTTTCATTGGTTTTATCTAAACCGGTTTGCTTCATTTTGTTACTTACATAAGCTATCGATTTTGTAATATATTTTGATAAAAAATAGGCAGTAATGATGGCAATAATCAAAATAATAACATAGACTAAAGCAAGTCGCTCTAAAAATTCTTTTAACTCCTCATCTTGAAAAGAATTATCTTGTAAATATGGAACTCCGATTATTCCAATAGGTTTAAATTTTTCATCAATAATATAGGAATATGATGATTTGAATTTTTTTCCTTCCGGAGAAATCTTAGGAAGAACCAATCGGTGTTTTCCACTATTTCCAATTTTTAATAAAATGTCTTTTCCCAACTTTGTGTCGGTGGTATCCGCATCAAATCGGGCATGAGAGCTTCGAAGCAAATTTCCTTGTAAATCGTAAATATTGATATCTAAATTATGAATATCAGAAATTTCATTGAGCTTTCTATCCAGAATTTGAGAGAGGTATTCGGTCTTTAAAGGATGGACCGTGTCTCTTCTCATTTCATAATTAATAGCCGATTTTATGGCCTCCTCTTTTCTTTCTAATCGTACTTTATGGTAATCATCCGCCTGCTCATTGTACTGAAATACAGTAGTAGCGGCAATCATAACAGAAGCGACAATTACCAAAAATATCATGGAAATAAAAATACGAGTGCTTAACGAAATTTTTTTTTGCTTCATAAAAATAGATTGCAATCAAATTTAATAAAACGAAGGACAATTTCTATCAAAATAAGACGAAAATGCTTATTTGGCAGTAGAAATAACAAATTTTATGCCGAATTCAAACCAAAAATTACTTTAAAAATTTATCGATAAATTTAGGAATTTCTGGTATCGAATTATCTGTAATAAATTTTACAAAAGCAGAACCAACAATAGCTCCTTTAGAGTGTTTCGTGGCTGCTTTAAAAGTTTCTTTATTTGAAATACCAAAACCAACAATTTGAGGGACTTTTAAATTCATTTTTGCAATTCTATCAAAATAAGAAGATTGCGCATCTCCAAAAGAAATTTTTGCTCCGGTGGTACTCGCCGAACTTACCATATAAATAAAACCGTTTGAAATCGAATCGATATATCGAATTCGCTCCTCAGAAGTTTGTGGCGTAATCAACAGTACATTGATTAGGTTGTATTTCTCGAATATTTTTTGATAATTCTCGTGATACACATCTACTGGCAAATCAGGAATTATGAGTCCGTCAATTCCAATTTCAGCACATTTCTGGCAAAATTTTTCCATTCCATATTGCAGCATCGGATTAAAATATCCCATGATTAATAGCGGAATTTTTACGCTTTCGCGGATATTTTTTAGCTGTGAAAATAAAATTTCCGAAGTCATTCCGTTCTTCAATGCTTTGGTGCTGCTTTCTTGAATGGTTGGTCCATCTGCCAAAGGATCAGAAAAAGGCAATCCGATTTCAATCATGTCAACTCCTGATTTTTCTAAAGTTTCAATAATAGAAACTGTATCGTCAATTTTTGGGTAGCCCGCGGTAAAATAAATAGATAATAGCTTTTTATCTTCTTGTAATTTTTCAGTAATTCTATTCATTATTTCAAATTAAAATAGTCAATATAAGTGCTTAAATCTTTGTCGCCTCTGCCCGATAAATTAATAACAACAATATCCTCTTTTTTGAATTTTTTCTTTTTCAAAACCGCTAAAGCATGGGCCGTTTCAATTGCCGGGATAATTCCTTCGAGTTTGCTCAATTCTAAACCGGCTTGCATTGCTTCATCATCGGTAGCATTTAAAAATTCCGCTCGACGGGACTTATATAAATGTGCATGTTGCGGTCCAACACCCGGATAATCTAAACCTGCCGAAATGGAATAAGGCTCGGTAATCTGACCATCAGCAGTTTGCATTAATAAGGTACGACTACCATGAATAATTCCTTCCTTTCCTAAAATACTGGTTGCGGCAGATTCGCCAGAATCAATTCCTTTTCCGGCTGCTTCTACGGCAATCAAACCAACATTTTCATTATCTAAATAATGATAAAAAGCACCGGCAGCATTGCTTCCTCCACCAACACAAGCAATAATAAAATCGGGGTTTTCAGTACCTTCATGCTCTTGCAATTGCCATTTCATCTCTTCAGAAATTACCGATTGAAAACGCGCCACCATGTCTGGATAAGGATGAAAACCAACTACCGAACCAATGATATAATGAGTATCTACCGGACTATTAATCCATGCTCTAATTGCTTCATTGGTAGCATCTTTCAAGGTTTTACTACCCGAGGTTGCAGGGACTACAGTTGCTCCCAACATTTTCATTCGTGCCACATTAGGTGCCTGACGAGCAATATCAATTTCGCCCATATACACCGCGCATTCTATGCCTGACAAGGCGCAAACCGTTGCTGTCGCCACACCGTGTTGTCCAGCTCCAGTTTCAGCAATAATTCTCGTTTTACCTAAACGTTTGGCAACCAAAATCTGACCAATGGTGTTGTTAATTTTATGCGCTCCGGTATGATTTAAATCTTCGCGTTTGAGATATATTTTAGTCTGATATTTTTCGGATAAACGTTTGGCAAAATATAAAGGAGAAGGTCTGCCAACATAATCTTTGAGCAAATTTTGAAACTCTTCTATAAAAGAAGGTTCATTCATAATATCTAAATATCGTTCTTGTAATTCGAGCATATTCGGATACAGCATTTCAGGCACAAAAGAACCTCCAAATTCTCCGTAATACCCTTTTTCATTTGCGTGATAACCTATTTTCATTTGTTCTTTTTTATTTTTTTTATTTGTCAGATAGAATTCGCCTTTCAACAATTTGGTTAATATCCAAAACTGTAATGGCTCATTTCATTTGTTCTTTTTAAGAAATAATATTATTTTTAAATTCTTGTAATTTTTCAACATCTTTCCATCCTGGTTTTATTTCAAACTTGCTATTCACATCAAGCGCGTAACACAATTTAGAAACATCTTTTTGAAGGAGTTCTTGTAAACTTTCTATTTCTTCTAGCCCGATTCCGCCACTTAAAAAGAAAGGTTTTTTACTTGGGTATTTTTCTAACAACTTCCAATCGAAAGCAACTCCGTTTCCACCCTTTTTCTTTCCTTTGGTATCAAATAAAAAATAATCACAAACACCTTCAAATTCTTTCAGCACCGAAAAGTCAAAAGATTCTCCAACAGAAAAAACTTTAATTATTTCTAAGGGATTTTGACTTCTTTCTTCTTCTTGAATATCTTGCAAGGCTTGCTTTAATTTTTTACAAAATTCGGCATCTTGATTGCCATGCAGTTGAATCGCATCGAGATTATATTTTAAAACCTTATTTAAAATTTTATCCAACTTACTATATACAAAAACACCTACTTTTTTTATCTCTTTTGAAAATTCCTGCATTTTACCTTTAAAATGTCGAGGAGATTTCTTGTAAAAAATAAATCCCAGATAATCTGGTTGTAGTTGCGCTACTGCTTCTATGTTTTCTGGAAATTTCATCCCACAAACTTTAAGTTTCATCTGCTACTATTTATTGTTTTTTAATTGGTCAGATGGAATGTCCAAATTATCATTTCGGTTGGTTTGCAACTGCCTAATTGACATTTCATACGTTTAAAATTACTAAGTTAGCTTTTGTAAAAAATCGATGGCTGCTTGCGCAGGATCATTCGTCTTCATGAAATTTTCTCCTATTAAAAAACCTTGAAAACCGCATTGTTTTAATTCATTGATAGAAGAAATAGAATTGATGCCACTTTCCGATATTTTTATTTTATCCTTCGGAATTAATGGAAACAAACTTTTACTTGTGTCTAATGAAACTTCAAAAGTTTTTAAATTTCGATTATTAACGCCAACAATATCCACGAAAGTGAGATCAGATTTTTGCAGCTCTTCTTCGTTGTGAATTTCTAATAGCACATCTAAATGCATCTCTTTTGCTAATTTCGAAAAAGCTATTATTTCATTTTTAGTCAAAATCGAAGCAATCAACAAAATAGCATCTGCACCAAACGCTCGTGCTTCAAAAATTTGATAGGTTGAAATAATAAATTCTTTGCGAAGAATCGGAATTTTAACGGTACTTCTCGCTTGCAATAAATCATCTAAAGCGCCACCAAAATACTTCGTATCTCCTAAAACAGAGATGCCGGAAGCGCCTGCAATTTCATATCCTTTTACCACATCTATCACATTACTCAATTGATTAATGACCTGTTTTGATGGAGACCTACGCTTGAATTCGGCAATTATCCCGCTTCCTTCGACAATACTTTTGGATAAAGAAACCGTTTCTCTTTCAAACAAGGGTGATTTCAATAAAAAATCCATTGTAAACGAACTTTTTTTGGCAGTTACTTCCTCTCGCTTATCTTTTACTATTTTATCTAATATATTCACTTTAAAAATCTAAAATGTTATGATTAAATTATTCTACTGACTTAATTCTTGCAATTTTTTAAAGGATTTCAACGCATTTTTGTTTAGTAATGCTTCTTTTGCCACAGCGAAACCTTCCAAATGTGAAATCTTATTCGCCACTGAAATTGCCAATCCCGCATTTGCGCAGACAACATTATTTTGTGCTTCTGTACCTTTTCCTTCTAAAATATTGATAAAAATCAAAGCACTTTCCGGAACAGTTTTTCCACCATAAATATCGGATTGCTCGATGGAGGCGATGCCTAATTCTTTCGCTCCAAATATTTTATCTTCGGTATTACTGATCATTTTGGTATTGTCTGTCAGCGAAATTTCATCATAACCTGCTAAATCGTGTAGAATTGCATAATTCTTATCGGTATTCTGATAGAGATAACCATACATTCTCGCCAATTCCAAATTAAAAACTCCCACAATTTGATTTTTAGGAAATGATGGGTTTACCATCGGTCCGAGCATATTAAAAAAAGTTTTTACCCCTAATTCTTTGCGAATTGGTCCCACATTTTTCATGGCGGGATGAAATAACGGTGCGTGCAAAAAACAAATTCCGGCCTGATCGATAGCCTTCTCTAGTTTGTCTTTTTCGCTGGTAAAATGAACTCCTAAATACTCTAAAACATTAGAAGAACCACAAGAAGAAGAAACTCCGTAATTTCCGTGCTTTGCAACTTTTACTCCCGCACCGGCAGTTACAAAAGAAGACAAGGTAGAAATGTTGAAGGTATCTTTTCCATCTCCTCCCGTACCGCATAAATCTATCGTATTATAGGCTGATAAATCTATTGCCAAACACAATTCTAAAAGTGCTTCTCTAAATCCATCTAATTCTTCAATAGAAATGCTTCGCATCATATAAACCGTTAAAAATGAAGCTATTTGACTCGTATTATAATCTCCTTTTGAAATATTTACCAAAACATTTTTCGCTTCCTGCTTGGTTATTTTTTCGTGATTTATTAATCTGTTTAAAATTTCTTTCATCTGTTCTTTTTTAAGCTTCCACCCAGTTTTTTAAAATTTGTTTTCCTTGAGGAGTTAAAATCGATTCCGGATGATATTGTACTGCTCTTACATCGTATTCTTTATGTCTCAGCGACATGATTTCTCCGTTTTCATCGACGGAGGTCACTTCTAAAACTTCCGGTAAATCTGTAGAAACTACCCAGGAATGATAGCGTCCGACTTCGATTTTTTTAGGAATATCTTTATACAAAATTGCATCTTCGTTAATTCTTTCAATTATGGAAGAAACGCCATGATACACTTTGTCTAAATTTTCTATTTTCCCTCCAAATACTTCGGCAATCGCTTGTTGTCCAAGACAAACTCCTAAAATACTTTTCGTCGTAGCGTATTTTTTTATAATCGGTTTCAATAATCCCGCTTCATCCGGAATTCCTGGGCCTGGAGAAAGTAAAATTTTATCATATTCTGCAACCTCTTCTAGTTCTAATTTATCATTTCGCTTGACGGTAACATCACAGTTTAAATCATTCAAATAATGGACTAGATTATACGTGAATGAATCGTAATTATCAATAACTAATACTTTTTTCATTAGATTTTTTTTTGAAAACGAAATGGTTTTATATTTTTTCTGCTAATTCTAAAGCTTTTTTCAAAGCTTTTAACTTATTATATACTTCTTGCAGTTCATTTTCTGCCGTTGATTTAGCCACAATTCCGGCACCCGCCTGATAAAATAATTGATGATTTTTACTTAAAAAAGAACGGATGATGATTGCATGATTGAAATTGCCTTCAAAATCCATAAACCCAATGGCTCCACCGTAAAATGCTCTATTCGTTTTTTCATATTTTTCGATTAATTGCATGGCTTTATGTTTCGGTGCGCCGGATAAAGTTCCTGCCGGAAAAGTATCTGCCACCACTTGAAATGTAATTGTATCGTCAAACTTTTTACCGGTTACTTTAGAAACCAAATGAATTACATGCGAGAAAAACTGAATTTCTTTATAGGTTTCCACCACCACATTGGATCCGTTTCTACTGAGATCATTTCTAGCTAAATCAACTAACATGACATGTTCTGCAATTTCTTTTTCATCTTCGGCAAGAGATTTTGCCGCAATCAAATCTTTTTCATCATTGCCTGTTCTTTTGAAAGTTCCTGCAATCGGATGAATTTCCGCTTTGCCATTTTTAACTACTAATTGCGCTTCTGGTGATGATCCAAAAATTTTAAAATTTCCGTAATCAAAATAGAATAAATAAGGTGACGGATTTATCGAACGAAGCGCTCGATACACATTGAATTCATCTCCTTTAAAACTTTGCGAAAATCTACGTGATAAAACCAACTGAAAAACATCACCTCTAAAGCAGTGTTTTTTAGCCAATTCTACATGTTCTTTAAACTCTTCATCGGTTAAATTTGAGGTTTCATCAGAGCCGTTTTCAAAAGTGTAAGAAGCAAAATTTTTGTTTTCAATCAATTGATTGATTTCTTCAATATTAGGTTCGGTATTATACGTATGCGCAAAAATATAGGCCTCATTTTTAAAATGATTGATGGCGATTATATTTTGATAGACAGCATAATAAATATCCGGAATATTCACATCCCCTGGTTTTTTAGAGATCTCTACCTCTTCAAAATATTGTACCGCATCGTAATTAATATAGCCAAATAAACCATTATTTATGAATTTAAATTCCTGATTTTCTGTACTGAATTTCTGACTGAAATCATGAACTATTTTTGGAACATCAGTTTGTGAATCTATATTCTGTTGTTCTATTTTTCCATCAGGAAAAGACATTATAATTTCGTTATGTTGTACCGTGATACCGGCGATTGGATTGCAACAGATATAAGAAAAACTATTTTCATTACCATGATAATCAGAGCTTTCTAACAAAATACTGTTTGGATATTTATCTCTAATTTTCAAATAAATACTTACTGGAGTAATGGTATCTGCAAGTATTTTTTTATAATTGGTTTTTAATTGGTATTTCATTTTTACTAATGGTATTCAAAACGGTTAAAAAAAAAGGCTTGTCGTGAAGACAAGCCTAAAGTTATATTTATACATAGCTGTTTACTTCACAAGATTTGATTCTGCAAAGTCCACCACCAAGTATTTACTAATTGTTTTTTCATAATTGAGTCACAAATTTAAAAACATTTTTGATTTATCAAAATATTTTTTTTAGAAACTTTTTATTAAGGCACTAATTGCACTTGCTTCCATGCCGTTCCGTCATGAAAATAAAGATTTCCATCCGTGCCAACGTATAAATCACCTAAGGCTCCAGTTGGCGCTGTTGCTTGCGGCTCTAATCGCATTGCTCCGCCAATATGTACTTTTTGTTGTGGAGTTTCTGTACCAACACCTAAATTTCCGTTTACATAAGAATCGGCATCAGAAGCAGAATATATCGCAAAATTATCAGTCGTTCCTCTATTAAAATTAGCTGTAATGTATAAGCCATAAGAATTAGTTACTGTTCCGGTATTTCCCGAGAAATCGATATAGGAACCATAAGCATTTGAAATAGTACCCGTATTAACAAAATCTAACCAACCGGCATAAGCATCGGTCATGGTAGATAAATTTCTTACTTCTGTGTTTTGACCAACTACCGTTGTCATTGAACCTGAATTTTCAATGTAGGAATTCGTAGCTGCTGCATATCCAATGGATCCTGTATTGTAAATTTGTGGCCAAATACCAACTCCAATATTGATTGTTCCTGCTGCATTATTATTTCGTACAAATTCCTGGGTTCCGATAGCATAATCAATAGTGCCTGCACCATTGTTAACGGCAGAAACTCCCATACCATAAGTAGCAACACTAGTGCCAGTACCTGTGTAAATCGCATCAATTCTTGTTGCCGTGTTCGTGCCATCTGTAGATTTTATACCTTCAACGTATAGTTTATGCGCTGTTGAAAAAGCATTTCTTCCAATACCAACTCTACCATCGTAATAAGCTATATCCGCAGCAGCACCATCAATAAATTTACCTGCTCCTCCAACACCTTCCATCCAAGCAGTACCATCATAACTCCATGTTGATTTCGTATCTAAATCGTACACTTGTAATCCAATTGCAGGAGTTGCGATTGCTGTTTTTTGCGCCGTTGTCATTCTCGGCATTAAAAAGCCTTTATCTGTCGCAGTAACATCTAAAGCTGCCGAAGCATCTGGAGATGCAGTTCCGATTCCCACTTGTGCAAAACCTATGGTAGTGATTAAAAATAAGCTTGCTATTAATTGTAATTTTCTTTGCATAACTAACATTTTAAGTAATTATTCTATAATTATTTTTTTGACACCTTGTTTACCTTCATATTCAAATACCACGAAGTAAATTCCCGAATTTAGATACGATTTTTGAATTGTACCAATTCCATTATAAGTTGAAATTTGGTTATGAGATTGCACTTTTCTGCCCATGATATCAAAAAGGGAAACTCGCATTTCTTTCATTTCTGTTATCGTAGAAAATTTTATAACGTTTTCTGATGCTTTAACAGGATTTGACAGAATTGTAATTTTATTATTGAGCACCAAATTAGAAACTTTTAAAACAACCTGATGGTCAATACCAAATGTAAATTGAGAAAAGGTGTTCAAATTAACTTCATTGGCAGCATCGCTGGTTACTGTACCATTCAATAAATCACCCGTTACGGTATTAGTTTGTGGCGCACTGACCAAATTCCAATCACCACCGTTGTAGCCGACTACAGAAACAGAACTCAAAGAACCACCATTGTCATTGACAAAATTAGTGATGTCACTGGCATTATTCCAAGGAAGTGAAATAACAGCATTCCCTGTCAACTCCCAATATTCTTTATCAGAAACAGCATCTACATCAGCTCCGTTAGTTCCGGAGGTTGGCGTTGCATTGACATACTTTGCCGTTATCGTACCGGTATGATTTGCAGTTACTGGAGCATAAACTCCGTTATTTCCTATATGCAAAATGGTTTCACCAGTGCCATAAGCGATTACGGTTCCATCTACATATTCTTGATCAGATCCCCAATCAGTTCCTGCGCCGACAGCAAAAGTCCCGGAAGGGTCAACCGTTACTACGGAATTACTTGTCGTAAAATCTGTGTTATTCTCCAAGTAAAATTCAGATCCTGAACCTACAAACAAATCTTGAGCAAAGCTCAAAGTGCAGGAAAAGACAAGAAATAGGAGTAATAAAAAAGTTTTATAAAAATGTGTAAAATTTCGTTTCATAAGCAGCTAATTTTGACAAATTTAACAAAATATTATTACCTTTTTCCTATTTTCTATAAA
>RCMY010000794.1_pt1 | contig 30111 bp, 25 predicted proteins | sample 2041341 | NCBI WGS metagenome assembly RCMY01 (sample SAMN09708234, study PRJNA481090) | Marine sediment metagenome, whole genome shotgun sequencing project. | reverse complement strand
CCCGCTTCCCGCGGTCATCAGCGTCACCGCCGGCGTGGTCGAGCCTCGCTACCCGTCCTTCAAGGGCATCATGGCCGCCAAGTCCAAGCCGGTCGACGAAAAGTCGGCTGCCGATCTCGGTTTCGACAGCGACGCCGTCGGTTGGGCCGGATCTGGTCAAGAAATCATCGATGTCACCCAGGCGCCCACCCGCGAGGCCGGCGACATCATCGAAGACGACGGCGAGGGCCACCTCAAGATCGTGGCGTTCCTCGAAAACCTCAAGGTCCTCTAGGAGCTGACATGACTCTCGATTCAATCTGGGTATACGCCGAAGCCGTCGACGGCACCGTCGACAGCACCACCCTCGAACTCATCACCAAGGCCCGTGACCTCGCCGACTCGGTGTCGTGCGTCTTCGCCGGAGACGCCGATGATGTCGCCGAGACCCTCGGTGCCTATGGCGCCGAAACGGTCTACGCCGTCGACGTCGACGACGCCCTCGTCGGTGTGCCGGTGGCAGCAGCCATCGCCGCAGCCGTCGATGCCGGAGACGGCCCCGACGCCGTTCTCTTCGCCACCACCTACGACGCCCGAGACATCGCTGCTCGCCTGTCGGTCAGGCTCGACCGCACGGTGCTCAGCAACCTCATCGGTCTCGAGGTCGACGACGACACCCTCGTCGGCACCGCCTCGATCTTCGGTGGCCAGACCGACATCCAGACCAAGTTCACCGGTGAGGGTCCATTCCTCGCCCTGGTGCGACCGAAGTCGTTTGTCGCCGAAGCCACCGACGGCGATGCCGCCGACACCGAAGACCTCGACGTCCCCGATCTGGGCAGCGCCGGTGGCGCCACCGTCACCGATCGCTTCGTCGAAGAGTCCGAAGGACCAAAGCTCGACGAGGCCGCCATCGTGGTTGCCGGCGGTCGTGGTCTCGGCGAAGCCGAGAAGTTCGAGATGGTCGCCGAGCTCGCCAAGAAGCTGAAGGGCGCAGCGGGCGCATCCCGTGCCATCGTCGACGCCGGTTGGGTGCCCTACTCCCAGCAGGTCGGACAGACCGGCAAGGTCGTCAAGCCCGACGTCTACATCGCCTGCGGTATCTCCGGCGCCACTCAGCACCTCGTTGGTATGAAGGGCTCGAAGAACATCATCGCGATCAACAAAGACGCCGAGGCCCCGATCTTCGGGATCGCCGATCTTGGCATCATCGGTGACGTCCACAAGGTCATGCCTGCCCTCCTCGAGGCCCTTGCTTCTCGTTGATCTGGTGCCCATCGCGGGCTCAGTGTGAAACCTCATCCTGGGCTAACATCCCGGCATGAGTATTGATGAAACCACGCTCGACCGTCTCAGCAATGAGACGGTCGAGCTGCTTCAGGCCCTCATTCGGAACCAGTGCGTCAACGACGGACGTCCCGAATCTGGTCAGGAAGACGTCTCGGCTCGACTGCTTCGAGACGAGCTCGAAGGCACCGGCGTCGACATGCAGATGTACGAGCCCACGCCGGGTCGCACCTCGCTCATCGCTCGGTATCCCGGGACCGATCCCGATGCGCCGGCGCTCTGCCTGATGGGACACACCGATGTCGTGCCCGTGTCGCCCGACGGCTGGGACCGGGATCCCTTCGGCGGGGAACTCGTCGATGGCGAGGTCTGGGGGCGCGGTGCGGTCGACATGCTCAACCTCACGTCGTCGATGGCCGTCGCGTTCAAGCACATCGTCGCATCGGGCAAGCGCCTACCCGGCGATCTGATCTACTTTGCGGTGGCCGACGAGGAAGCTGGTGGCCGACACGGTGCCGAGGTGCTCGTCCGCGACGAGTGGGACGCGCTCAAATGCGATTATGTGCTCACCGAGTTCGGCGGGATCCCGTATCACAGCCCCAAGGGCATGTCGATGCTGATCACCACCGCCGAGAAGGGGATCGGCTGGCGCCGCCTGACGGTCAAGGGCACGCCCGGACACGGCTCTCAGCCCTACGCCACCGACAACGCGCTCGTGAAGGCGGCCGAGGTCGTGCGGCGACTCGCCGAGTACAACCCGAAGCCCAAGCTCGACGAGCTCTGGGGTGCCCGAGTGCTGGCACTCGGTCTCGACGACGACATGACCACCAAGCTGCTCGATCCGACCGCCATCAGCGAAGCCCTCGCCGATCTGTCGCCGGGCCTGGCTCGTTCCCTGCATGCGTGCTGCCACACCACGTTCAGCCCCAATGTCATCGAAGGCGGCGTGAAGACCAACGTCATTCCCGACTCCGTCGTGGTCGAGGTCGACATTCGCACGCTGCCCGGCGAAACCCACGAAGACGTCGAGCAGCACCTTCGAGACGCGCTCGGTGATTCGATGGACCATGTCGACGTCGAGGTCATCGGTGACGACCCATCGACCTCATCGCCCATCGGCAATCCCCTGTGGGGGGCACTCACCGACTCGGTCAACCTCGCGTACCCCGAGGCCAACGTGATCCCGAGCATCGTCACCGGCGGAACCGACAGCCGGTTCTTCCGTGATCGTGGCGCCATCGCCTACGGTGCCGGTCTCCTGAGCCCCAGCATCGACGCCGGCGAGTTCTTCCGCCGGTTTCACGGCCACAACGAGCGCATCGACACCGAATCGCTACGGATGACTACGCAGCTGTGGTTCGATGTGATCGACCGGTTGTGGGTCTGACGAGCGCCAGCGGGCGTCGGCCGACGGCCGTGACCGTAATCTCGGCGTCGGGGTCGGTCCGAACGATGGGCCAGTCGACCGAGAAGGTGAGTGGGCGCACGCCCGGTCCACCGAGGATCAGCACCCGGCCGTCGGCCAGGGCTCGAACCGTCAGCTCACCCTTGAGGTCCTTCGGGAGTTGAATCCCGTCGGCCGTGACCGTCCCGACCGTGATCGTTGCGGTGCGGCCCTGATCGTCGACGAACGACAGCATCGCCCCGGGGTCGGCGTCGATCACGACGTCGGTCGCTCCTGCGTCGAGCGGTCCGGCGGGAATCGCCACCTGGCCGTCGAGCGCGATGTCGAGCGTAGGCCATCCGGCACGCCAGGTCTCGAGGACGTCGAGGCTGATCAGGCCCGAGGCGACGATGTCGCCCGGATCGCCGACCACCGGATCGCGAACGACGGCGGCGGCGGGGAGCACCCGAGCAATCAGGTCGAGGAACAGCGGGTGCTCGCACATCGAACCGGACACGGCGATCTGGCTGACCGAGGCCGAGACGGTCGACCACTCGTCGGAGCGCAGGAGGTCGTGGCCCGAGCGCAGGCGGTCGAGTTCGCGCACCACGGAGTGGAGGCGATCGATGATGGTGTCGACCGCCTCGTCGGGTCCGGAACTCAGGGGTGTGGTGAACGCGATGCGCTTTGCGTCGGTGTCGACGGCGCAGACCGAGATCTGGCCACCGTCGTTGTCGAGCACGAGCATGGGGCCGATCGGGTCGGGGCTTCCCACACTGCGCCGATGATGGAGCCAGGAGGCGAGGGCGGCGACGGGTCGCTCGACGAGGTGGGGGTCGTCCAGTTCGATCCCTTCGGCGTTGAACCCGTCGACCATCGCAGCGCGACACGCCGGCCCGAAGGCCGAGGGGACAGCGACGAACGGGGCCGAGGGAAGTGCCTCGGGGAAGACGCACTCGGCGACCGATCGGGCGATCTGGACGGCTTCGGCTTGTTCGACGCCGGCCTTGCCGAGCAGTTGGTCGGTGACCCGGTGCTTGCGGCCATCGGCATCGACCCAACGAAGAATCAGGCCTCGATGGTGGGGAGCGAGTGGCACCTCGGTGCGGTGGCCGGCGATGTCCGCCACACAGAGTGAGCGGTGACGCGCAAGATCGAAGCCGATCGTCACGTCGTGCGGCGCAGCCGGAGCATCGCTCTGCTGGAGGTGGATTCGATCGTTCAAGGGAGGGGATGGCCTCTCGGGCGGGTCGACAGGCGAACGTGTACCACGACAAGGTAGCCGTTCAGATCGCGAACGACCAGGGCCATTCGGGGCGATCGACACACGGCAATCGACCCAGCCGCGGTTTGTCGACCACGAAGAGTGGGATCGGTGGCCGGGGGCTCGTGGGAACTGCGTGGCCAGGGTCCGTGATCCCCAGAAACCGCCGCACTAGGGTCGGTCGAACATGTGTAGCGACGAATGTTCGGGGGACTTCGTGACCGGTGGCTCGACTCGATGAAACACCTCGGTGCGAGCGCGCGTGTCGGCCCCAAGAGAGCGGTCGGCGCGGTGATCGTCGCCCTGCTCGTCGCCGGGTGCGGATCGGGTGATTCGTCGGCGGTGGGAGGGCAGACTGGCACGACGTCGGCTGGTGTCGCCGTCATGACCGCGAGCACGCTGCCGGCGAGCACCGCAGCTCCCATCACGGCCGAACCGACCACGCGGCCTTCGACCACGCGACCTTCGACCACGACGGTCCCCACCACGGCCGCACCCAAGGCGCCGGTCGTCATCGGTGTCGCCGGTGACACCTCGTTCACGAATGGTCTCGACGGGCGCGATCCGCTCGCTCAGGTCACTGATCTGCTGTCGGCTCCCGACCTCATGATCGTCAATCTCGAGACGGCAGTCGCCGACCCTGAGGTCGGCAAGGTGTTCGTGCAGAAGGCGTTCCTCTTCAAGTCTCCGCCGGCGTCTCTCCAACTGCTCGTCGACGCCGGTGTCGATGTGGTCGGGTTGGCCAACAATCACACGCTCGATTTCGGCCCCGAGGCGCTCGAGCAGACCCTCGACGAGGTCGACGCCGCAGGTTTGCTTCGGGTCGGCGCCGGCGTCGACGAGACCGACGCCTACCGGACCCTCGTGGTCGAGGTCGGGGAGTGGAGCGTCGGCGTGGTCTCGCTCTCTCGAGTTCCCTGTGACTGGTCGGCGTCGGGTGACAACGTGCGCCCGCAGGTGGCCTGGGCGTGTCCGCCGTTCCTCCATCTCGCCGATGCCATGGTCGAGTCGACGATCGCGTCGTCCGACATCACCATCGTGATGGTGCACGGGGGCGAAGAAGGCGTGCTGTGCCCATCCGGTTTCATGACCGAGCTGACCGAACACTGGGCAGCGCTCGGGGTCGACGCGGTCGTCAACGGGCACCCACACGTGGTGCAGGGGCTCACTGCGATCGATGGCATGTTGGTGGCGCGGTCGTCGGGGAACTTCGCCTTCCCGTCGGCCAACGGCATCACCGCGAACTCGGCGGTCTTCTTGTTCGATGTGTCAGAGGCGGAGGACGGTGAGCCGCAGCTGCACATGCGCATCGAACCCGTACGGGTCGACCGAGGAGTCGTTCGTCCACCCAGCGACGCCGAGTGGACCGCGATCATCGATCAGATCGACCTGCACTCGTCGGGTGTGACCCTCGGAGCAGATGGCGTCGTGTCGATCGATCCTGAACGATCAGGCCGGTGCGACTGAGCGACGAGAGTGGCTCAGTGGCAGCCGAGGCAGGGGGTCGGACCGAAGTGGGTCACGTGGTCGGTCCAGTCGCTGCCCGAGAAGTATCGCATGCGATGCATCTCGAACGGATCGCTGTACCAACCGGGCGCCGTTGCCTTGGTTGCTGCGCTTGCGATGGTTCCGTCGTCGTCGTGCGACGAGACGTCACTTGGCCGTGTATCGAACGTTGTCATGGTCACCTGTCATCTCCGTTGATGTGGTGATGTACCGAGCGCCGTTGCTCGGTCCCCGCCGTCCATGGAGGAGCTCAATGGACTGTCGGCCCGAGAGTAGGGCCCCTTGAGGAAATCGCAACGGGAATTGTTCCCAAGGTGGGCAGGATCGCCCAGGTGGGGCCGTTCGACCCGGTTCATGTGGCCGATGTCTCGGCCTGAAGGGGCGACGCCGGGATCAGACGGAGACGAGCGCCGCTCCAGGGGCGTGGGCGTGGAGGATGCCCTCGTCGTGGCGACGCTGGAGTTCTGCTCGGCCCTCGTCGCACTGGTTGGCGAACGGGCACCAACCGCACAACACACCCGGCCGAGGATCGAACGAGTCGGTGGAGCACGACGTGGTGATGCGTTCCCAGGTGCCGGCGAGTTGGCCCGAGACGTCGGCGAGGCGGTCGTCGGTGACGTCGATGTCGATCGTCTCCTGGCCGAGGTAGAGCAGGCGTGAGCGATCGGGGACTTCGCCGTCGGCGGCGGCCACGGCGGCGGCGTAGAGCAGGACCTGCTGGATCTTCTCGTCTCGGTAGCGGACGTGGGGGGCCTGTCCGGACTTGTAGTCGCTGATCACGAGCTTGCCGTCGATGCGATCGATCCGGTCGACGATGCCAAGGAACGGCACGTCGTCGAGGGTGGCTTCGATCTTGCGTTCGGTTGCGACGACATCGACGGTGGCCGGATCTTCGAGCTTCCACAGCCCGGCGATGGCGGTCCAGGCCTGCCACCGGAAGGCACGTGCGTCGTCGTCGGAGAGGGTGAGGTCGGCGAAGTCGGGCATGGCTTCGACTTCGGGCCAGAACTCACGGGCGAGACGCTTGGCCTGATCGAGGGTTCGGTCGCCTGAATCGAGCTGGCACAGGTGCTCGAGTACGAGGTGGGCGAAGGTGCCGACGACGGCCGATTGGCCCGATGGCTCACGCAGGCCGTCGACGTACTTGAACTTCCACCGCCGTGGGCAGCCTTCGTAAGACGAGGCCGATGAAGGGGAGAGGTGACGGGGGAGTTCAGCCATGTGTCCATCATGGCAACTCCCTGTGACATTGACGGCGATCTCGTCCGATTTCCGGCGTTCTGCCTGGCTCAGCGACGGCGGGAACCGCCACCTCGGCTCCGGGATCCGCCGGCTCGTCGGGTCGACGACGAACGGGTCCTCGATCCACTGGCACGCCGGGTGCTGGTCCGGCGGGGCGATGAGCGGCGTGTCCGGGAGAACGGATCGTTCATCGTTCGGCCGGGGGAGCTGCCCCAACTGCCCGAACTCGCGGTTCGGCGTTGGGTTCGCCGGCTCGTCTGCCTCGGCCTGCCGCCGCCGAGCAGGATCTGCCCGAGGATGCCGCCCAACATGCCACCGAGCCCGCCTCCGCTCGAGCGACGCGAGGTCGGCTGCGACCGGGGTCCGGGGGCTCGGGTGCTGGTCCGGCTGCGTCTCGAATCGTCGAAGACCGATTCGTCGGGACCGAGCGCCGGACCGGTCGGCGCCGGCGGGTTCGCCGCACGTTCTCGTTCGGCCGGTGACGGGGGTTCGGGCTCGCCTGCGAGGCGAGCAGCGATGACTTCGAGCTGCCACTCGGCCTCGTCGATTCGATCGTCGAGTGCATCGATCTCGTCCGCGGTCGTTGCCTCCGGAAGGGCCAGCGACACCTCTTGATAGGTCGTGCTGGCGACTTCATAGAGGGAGATGAGTGAGGCATCGCCGGTGGCGATGACGGGGTCTCCGAGGTCGATGATCCGGTCGGCGTTGTTGCGCAGTTGTTCGGCGATCTCGTTGCGGTCGACCTCGATCGCCGCCTGCTCCGCGGCCTTGCGCTTGCGTTTGTTGGAGAAGTAGCGAATCCCGAAGAACCCGGCGACGGCAGCGAGGATGCTCCAGAACCACGGGAATCCTCCGGACGAGTCGGATGTCGATGCGTCGGAGCCTGCATTGTTCTCGTCGGTGACGCCGTCGTCGGCGGTGCTGCTGCCGAGTCCGTCGGTCGTGATGCCGTCGGCCCCGGTGACGGAGTTGGTGAAGCCGTCGATGGCGCCGGCGTCTCCACCGGTCGTGAACCCTTCCTCGAAGGCGTCGAATGCCTCGTTGAGTTCCAGGCTCGAGAGATCGGCGACCTCGGCCGCGATCTGCATCGGAGTCAGGCTGAGAATGGCGGTGTACTCCGAGCCGCTGTTGCGCATCTCCTGATCGACGAGTGGGGTCACGACCTCGAGATTGAGCGCCGGGTCGGCCAACCACACGGCAATCCCCGCTGCGTTCGCTCGAGTGATCGCAGCATCGACGTCGCTGTCGTCGCCGATGGCTGCGGGGTCGACGTACCGTCCGGTGTCGTTGATGGTGTCGACGATCTCCGCAATCTCGGGGAACTCAGGTGGTTCTTCGTCGACCGAGATCTGGGCCGACGCCACCGACCCGCCGAAGCCGAGACCCAGGAGCAGCAGAATCGAGATCACCAGAAGTCGTCGCACCGGATGACTCTAGCGGTCGGGGCTCACAGCAGTCCGAGCGACGAAACCTCTCCCCAAAACCCAGAAGTTCCGTCGCTCGAGCCCACTGGTGGCCTCGAACGACGAAACTTCCTTGTTGGTTGGGTTGCCTGCTCAGCCGGTGTACTCGTGCTGCCCGATGGGGGAGTCGTGAGCCTCAGCGAACAACTCCGGAAGAGACGAGCGTGAGCGAGGAACGGTGTCAACCCTTGACGGAGCCGGCGAGGAGGCCCTTCACGAAGAAACGCTGGAGGGAGAAGAACACCAGCAGCGGGACGAAGGCCTGGACGAAGGCGCCGGCGGTGAGCAGGTGCTCGTTCTTGCCGAAGTCGCCGGCCAGGTTCGCGATGGCCACGGTGGTCGGGAGGGCGTCGCCACCCGATGATCCGAGCATCGTGACGGCAATCAGGTAGTCGTTCCAGGTCCAGAGGAACTGGAAGATGGCGAACGCTGCAAGCACCGGCACCGACAGTGGCAGCACGAGCCGCCAGAAGATGGTGAAGTGATCGGCCCCGTCGATACGAGCCGACTCGAAGATGTCTTTGGGAAGGCTCACGATGTAGTTGTGAAGCAAGAAGATCGCGAACGGCATGGCGAAGCCGGTGTGGGTGAGCCACACCGAGATTGCCTGACCGTTGAGTCCCCAGGCCGGAACCAGCGTGAGGGTCTTGTCGACGATCGGCAGTGTGAGGTGGGCACCGCCGATGTACATCTTGAGCAACGGGATGAGCGCCACCTGCAGTGGGATCGCGAGGAACGACACGACGGCGATGAACATCCACTTGCGGCCCTTGAAGTCGATCCACGCAAAACCGTAGGCCGCAAAGGCGGCGACGGCGATCGGGATGATCGTGGCCGGGATGGCGATGGCTGCCGAGTTGAGCAGCGAGTCGCCCATCGAGTTCACCGTGCCTGCGCTGAGGACGGTGTCGTAGTTGTCGAGGGTGAAACGAGTCCCGACGTCGTCGGGGGAAAGCGTCCACCAGCCGCTGTTGCGCTGGGCGTCGCGAGGTCGGAGCGAGTTGACGAAGAGGCCGAAGGTCGGCAGGAGCCAGATGACGGCCAAGGCCCACATCGGAACACGGCTGAGGGCCGAGTAGATCCTCGACGCCATGCTCGTCGCACCGGCGGGTGTCACAGCTGCAGCCATGTCAGTCCTCCTTCGTCAGGTTGTAGATGTTGAACACCATCACCGGCAAGATGCCGAGGAAGAGAACCATCGCCAAGGCGGCACCGACACCACGGTTGCTGAACTGGAATGCCTCGGAGTACATGGCGTTCGCGAGCACCTGGGTGTCGAACTGGCCGTTGGTCGTGACTTTGACGATGTCGAACACCTTCATCACGTTGACCATGATCGTGGTGGCGACCACCCCGATGGTGGGAAGGATCTGCGGCACGGTGATCCGCCAGAAGATCTGGCCTTCGGTCGCCCCGTCGATCTTGGCCGCTTCGATGTAGTCCTCGGGTACGGCCTTGATGGCGGCGGAGAGGATCACCATCGCGAAACCGGTCTGGATCCAGATGAGGATCATCATCAGCCAGAAGTTGTTGAACGGCAGGCCCTGCACGAAGTTGATCGGGTTGGCCCTGATGGTGCCGTCTTCGAGCGGCAGGTAGCCGCCGATGCCATCGCCGAAGGTGCGGAGGGCGACCCACAGCGGAACGACGGCGAGCACGCCGTACAGGCCCGAAACGGCGGGCGAGTCGGACAGGCTCCGCACCATGGCAAAGATCAAAGCTGCGGCAGCGAGCAAGAAGATGCCCCCGATGACCACCTTTCCCGCGGTGCCATTGGTGAAGTCCCCGAGCCAGACCCAGATGGCGTTCAGCAGGCCGGTCTGTGCCTTCGAGGAGTCACGAGCCTGATACATCATGAGGCGCCAGATGATCGAGGCGCCGACGAACGAGATCGCCATGGGCATGAACACGAACGACTTTGCGACCGGTTCGAACTTGGCGCCGTCGGCCAACTTTGCGATCGTGAGACCGAGCGCCGTCGAGAGCGAGGTGACGGCAACGACCCACCAGATGTTGTTGATGATCGTGCCACGAAGGTGGGTGAAGAGAGCGAAACTGAACAGGCCGGCGCCCATGAGGAGCGGCATCAGCGGTGCGCCGGCGAAGTTCAGGCCCTGCTTGGTCTCTCGACCGAGCACGATGGCCAGGAGGACGCCGGCGGCGATGAAGAAGGCGGCCCACGGCAAGATGGCCGAGCCCCAGATGTCGCCGAAGCGGCTGGCGTCGATGTTCTTCGGGTTGGTGAAGATCGATTGGTAGTTGTCGAGTCCGACGAAGTCGTAGTTCTGGGAACCGGCCTCGACCGGCTTGTTCCCCTGGACCGACAAGATGAGTGTCTGGATGGCGGGGATGATGAGCATCACGGCGATGAAGAAGAAGGCCGGCCCGACGAACAGCCAGGAGCGACTGCGGTTGTCGATGTTGGCCTTGGCGACGATGTCGGGATTCGTGGTTCGACCAAGACGTGCGCCGCCGACGGCGCCGGCGACCACGCAGGCCAGGATGGTCTCAGTTCGACTCGACGTGAGTCCTTGCAGGGCTCCGCCGAAGGTCCCGATGGTCCACCCGACGAACCCGCCGGTGAGCGCAGCATTCAGGAGGTTGCGCTTGCGAAGCAGCCCGAGACCAGCTCCGACCACCGCAAGGGCGACGGTCCAGCCGATCATGGGCATGGTGCGCATCGACAGGAGGTAGCGGCTCTTCATGGTGAAGGCGAGGATCAGACCGAAGGTGACGCCACCACCGAGCCCGATGGCAAGACGCTGCATCGGATCGTCGATCATCGCCAAGGCGATCCCGATGGCGGCACCGATGAGTGCACCGATCACCGGCCAGAACAAGTAGATGTGGAGCGACCCGATTTCGAAGGTCGGGGGCCGTGTGCCGATGCCGGTGATGAGGTTGTTGCCGTCGATGACGGTCATGAAAAGAGCGCCGACGATGGCACCGGCAAGACCGCTGAAGCGCCGGAAGTCTTCGGTCACCTGACTGAAGAGGAGATTCGCTCCCACCCAGAGTGCTGAGAACGCTCCGACAGCGATCAGCACGCTGACGATGGTCCAGATCAATTTGCCCATGGATCCCCCCTGATTCGAGTTGCACCACCAACGAGCGGCAGGTGATGAGTTGACATTGTTTTCGGCCGTCCCGCAAGCACGACGGGTAAAAGGCCCTGCTCCGGGCCGATGTGCCGGTGCCGAGGTGGGGAGTCGGACCCCGAGACGCAACGAGGGCGCCGGCTTGGCCGGCGCCCTCGTCACAGTGCAGTCATCCGATGGCGTTCAACCATCGAGAGGAGAAGGCTCGTCCTCGATCAGGAAGGCCAGGAAGCGTCGATGTTGGCCGTTGCGGTCTCCGCATCGATGTCGCCATTGACGAACGAGGTGCCCTCGCTCCAGAAGGTGCCGGCGCCGACGTCGGCGGGCATCAGGTCGGAAGCGTCGAATCGAGCGATCTCGCTGGTGGCGAGGATCTCGAGCATCGAGGCCTCGAGCGGGGCGTAGAGGCTGGTGTCAGCACCGTTGACGGCCGAGAGGAAACCGGAGAGGGCGTCGCCGCCACCCTTGTTTTCCTTCTGGGCTGCCTGACGGGCGTTGGCGTACTCAGGGGTACCGAGGTACTCCATGACGGTCCAGACCTCGGCGCGGTTCGAGAAGGCACCTGCGAGGGTGCCGGCGGCGAGGATCGGACGGGTGTCGTCAGCCTGCGGGAAGTAGAACACGTCCACGCCATCGGGACCGAAGGTGGTTCCTTCGGGGATGAAGGCGGAGAAGAACGATGCCTGACGGTGCATCAGGCAGTCGTCGTCGACGAGGCCCTGACCGTTGTCGCCGAAGGCGGTTGCAGCAATCGAGCCGCCGGAGGCGAACACGGCCCCGTCGATGCTCCACAGATCATTGATCTTGTTGAAGATCTCGACCATGCCGGGGTCCGAGAACGGAACCTCGTGGGAGACCCACTGGTCGTAGTAGTCAGCACCCTGGAAACGCAGGGTGAGGTCTTCGACCCAGTCGGTGAAGGGCCAGCCGGTGGCCGTGCCGGACTCGATACCGACACACCATGGGGTGTCACCGGCAGCAGCGGCGGTCTCGGTCAGAGCGACGAGCTCGTCCCAGGTCTGGGGAATGTCGTAGCCGAGCTCGGTGAAGCGAGCAGGCTTGTACCACACGAGGGACTTGAGGTCGGACTTGGCCGGAACACCGACCTGGGTGCCACCGACGTTGCCGAAGGCCATCCAGCTGTCGGCCCAGTTGCTCGAAACCGATGCTTCGACATCGGAGGGAAGCGGCTGGATCGAACCGGCGGTGTAGAAGTCGGCGAGCTTGCCGGGCTGGGGGAAGAAGGAAATGTCAGGAGTGTTGCCGGCTTCGACCGCAACATTGATCTCTGATTCCCAGTCGGCGGAGCCGAGGTAGGTGATCTCGATGCCGTTCTCGGCACCGAAGGCGCTGAGAACGGTCTGGATGGCTCCGGCTTCGGATTCATCGCGCTCGGGACCGGTGATGGTCACGACGCCAGTGTCGGCGTCCATGTCGGCCATCGCGTCGTCGCCGGCGTCGTCGCCTTCGGCGGCGTCATCCTCGGCTGCGGCGTCATCGCCGGCAGCTTCGGTGGTTTCGGTGGTGTCGTCGCCCTCGGCGGCAACATCGGCTTCGGAGTCACCACTACAGGCTCCAGCTGTCAGCGCAAAGGCGAACAGCAGGGCCAGCAGCGTCTTCAATCGCGAAGATTGCATGCGGTACTACCTTTCATAAGCGTCGGTTGATCCGACGGGTTTCTCCCCAGGAAGCTCCCGACACTCCGACGACGGATTTCCGACAGACGGCGATGGTGAAAGCTCCATGTAAGCGCTTGCATGGCAAGCGACGAGCACGATAGCGGAGTCTGTCCACCGCTCGTCGAAAAAGGTGAGTCGGGCGTCACCCGTGGCTCGAGCGACTCGGCGTTCGCCCAGTTCAGGAGGCGCCGGTGAGGGAGATTGCAACTCTCTTACGATGTCGCGCCGGCAGCCCGAACTGGCATCGCTGGACGATTGGAGGAAGACTGCGGCATGACGTGACCACCGTCACCTCATGCCACCGTCTGCCATGCTCCGAGGGGGACCCATGGATCTGCTCACCGCTCACGCCCACGCCACGCCCGACAAGGTCGCCGTGATCGACGATCGACCGGGGGAGGCGGCTCGACAGATGACCTTCGCCGAGTTCAACGCCTGTGCGAATCGCCTCGCCAATGGCATCGTCGACGCCGGGATCGAACCCGGGTCGAAAGTGATGTGGCTCGGTCAGAACTCGATCGAGGTCTTTGCCTTCTCCCACGCCGCACGAAAGGCGAGCACCATCTCGGTGCCGCTCAACTATCGATTGTCCGACCCCGAGTCGGTGTATGTGATCAACAACTCCGACTCTGCGCTGGTGTTCGCCGACGTCGAGTTCGCCCCGTTGCTCGCACGCATTCGTTCGGAGATCCCCGCGGTCCGCGAAGTGGTGATCTTCGGAGGCGAGCCGCTCGAAGGGCAGATCTCTCAGGAGCAGTTCATCGGTTCCGACGCCGAGGTCGATCGCGACCAGGCGGCATCGGGAACGATGATCTACACCTCGGGCACCACCGGCAATCCGAAGGGGGCGGTGCGGCACAGCACGTCCTCGGCCGAGCAAGGCGCCGGGTTGCTGAACCTGATCGGCTACGCGCCGGGCGACGTGTACGTGACCTGTGGCCCGCTCTACCACAGCGGGCCCGGGGGTTTCGCGGCGATCGCCCACACGCTCGGCAACACCGTCGTTCTTCAACACAAATTCGATCCAGAGGACTGGCTGCGCCTGATCGACACGTACAAGTGCTCGTCGACCTTCTCGGCTCCGACGCCGATTCGGATGGTCGTGAACCTGCCCGCCGAGGTCAAGGCCAAGTACGACACGGCGAGCATGAAGATCATGATCGCCAACGCGGCGCCCTGGCCTCATGCGCTCAAGGAGGCGTACGTCCAGGACTTCCCGCCGGATTCGTTGTGGGAGGTCTACGGCTCCACCGAGATGGGCGTCAACACCGTGCTCGCACCCGAGGACCAGATGCGCAAGCCCGGGTCGTGTGGGAAGCCGGCGCCGTTGGTCGAGGTCGCGCTCTTCGACGACGACGGCAACACGATCGACGAACCGAACGTTCCTGGTGAACTCTTCGTCCGAGCATCGTCGGTGTTCGACACGTACTACAAGGCCGAGGAGAAGTACGCAGCCGACGATCGCGACGGCTGGCACACGGTCGGCGACATCGCGTACCGAGACGACGAGGGCTACCTCTTCATCTGCGACCGCAAGAAGGACATGATCATCAGCGGTGGGATGAACATCTATCCGGCCGAGATCGAGTCCGCCCTCGAAAAGCACGAGGGCATCTACGAGGTCGCCGTCATCGGTGTCGAATCCGAGCAGTGGGGCGAGACCGTGATGGCCATCGTGGTGCCGACCACCCCAGACGACGGATCGGCGCCGATCGACGTCGACGAGATCAATCGCTTCGCCCGTCAACAGCTTGCGAGCTACAAGGTGCCTCGGATCATCGAGATCATCGACGAGATTCCCAAGACCGGCTCCAACAAGATCCTCAAGCGTGAGCTCCGGGAGCGTTTCGCCGACGTGAAGGGCTGAGGCAGGAGGCGGCTGGTTCGGCCAATCGGGTTCGGTCAATCGGGTTCGTGGTCGTGGCGCCGGTGTCGGCGCTGTGCCCACCGCGTTGCCTCTGAGCGCGCCTCGACCTCGGCCGGGATCGCTCGATAGGCCTGATTCCACCGGCGGCAGCGCCAGAGCTCGGAGGCGAACGCACCGAGATACCCGGTGACGAAACGGAGGGGGCCCTGCTGTTGCCATTGGCGAACGTGCACGAGTTCATGAGCCAGCAATGCGCTGGTGCCGTCGACCGGTTCATCGGTCTGGAGCACGACCAAGGGCCCCAGCGTGACACCGACGTACCGGCCGGGAAGGAGCGGGATCTTTGCCACACGCACCTTCCGGGCCAGGTCAGGATCCAGATGATCGTACGACTCGAGTTCGAGGTCGCTGAGCGGGCGGAGTCTCGTGGGTCTGGGCGTCACCGGAGGTCTGCGTTCCAGGTGCCGAGGGTGAGCTCGTAGCGATCGACCCAGGCGCCGGTACTCGGGTCGAGGGTCCGACCTTGGAGCGACATGCCGACCGACTCGACCGCGTTCGCCGCTGCGAGATCGCCGAGCAGCACGTCGGCGCCGAGTGTGGTGATGTCGTGGAGCCCGAACGTCCAGTCGATCACAGCGGTCAGGGCTTCGATTGCGAGGGTGTCGGCGTCGTGGTCGTCGGTGGACCGGGTGCGCCACACCAGATCGAGGGCGGCGTCGGGGGCGGGCCGAGCCTGCACGCCGGCGAGGCCGATGAGCGAGCCGGAGTCGAACGACTCCAGCGCGAAGATTCCGAATCCGTCCGCCGCCCACGAACCTTCGAAGCGTTCGAGAGCCGAGGCAGTCGGCTCGTCGACGCCCAACACCGAGAACGCGTTGGAGTTGAACAGCAGAGGCTCGTCGGTCTGAGCGCCATCGGGGACGAGTCGGAGGAGATCCGGTCCGTCTTCGACGCGCCAGGTACGCAGCAGCAGCCGAGGCGTTGCCAGACAGATCATGGCCCCACGGTAGAGGCTGGGTACCCCGAGTTCTCCTGTCGGTCGGCTTCTCGTACCATCAGTCCATGAAATCGTCTGGGTACTCGACGTTGGCCGGACTCGCCCTGGTGGGCGGCGCTCTGGCTGTGCGGCGGGCCCGTGGGAAATCAGGGGAGCTGGCCGTGTTGGGAAGCCGGATGGCGGCCCGAAACCTCCGGCTGGCCCGCATGGGGGCAAGAGGCGGGAGGCGTTACGCCGTCAGCAAGGCCCGACAGACCTTCGCCTCGGCCGAGCGGCGAGAAGCCATCGCGCTCGAGTTCCAGATGCAGACCGCGGCCGACGTGACGCGCGAACTCGGGAACATGAAGGGCGCGATGATGAAGATCGGCCAGATGGCCAGCTACATCGACACCGGATTGCCCGATCACGTACGTGACACGCTGGCCTCGCTGCAGCACGATGCGCCACCGATGAGCCCCGAGCTCGCGGCATCGGCGATCCGCGACGCCTTCGGTGTCGGGCCCGACGAGCTCTTCGCCGAGTGGGATCCGATCCCGATCGCAGCGGCGTCGATCGGCCAGGTGCACCGGGCGATCACCCACGACGACCGAGCCGTGGCAGTCAAGGTCCAGTACCCCGGTGTCGCCGAAGCGGTTCGTTCGGATCTGGGCAATGCCGACTGGATCTTCGGAGCGATGTCGTCGATGTTCTCCGGTCTCGACTCGGCACCGATTGCCGCCGAGCTCAAAGAACGGTTGATCGAGGAACTCGACTACGAGAACGAGGCGGTCAACCAGCGCTACTTCGCCGAGTTCTTCGACGGCCATCCTCGCATCCACGTCCCGAAGGTGGTCGACGAACTCTCTCGATCACGGGTGCTCACCACCGAACTCGCCACCGGGCACCGCTTCGACGAGGTGCTCACCTGGAGCCAAGACGAGAAGAACCTGGCCGCAGAGACCATCTTCCGCTTCTCCTTCGGGTCGATCTATCGACTCAGCGCGTTCAACGGTGACCCCCATCCCGGCAACTATCTGTTCGAGAAGGGTGGGCGGGTCACGTTCCTCGACTTCGGACTCGTCAAACGATTCACCGAAGACGAGACCCGACTGTTCGAGGAGTTGATCACGAAGATGGTGATCGAGCGCGACATGACCGGCTTCCGCACGCTCATCGAGGACGCCGGATTGCTGAAACCCGACGCCCCGTTCCCCGACGAGCAGGTGGCCGAGTACTTCCGCTTCTACTACCGGTACGTCTACGACGACGAGACCGTCACCATCGACCAGGACTACGCCCAGGGTGGTGTGTCACAGCTGTTCGACGCGAACGGGCCGAACAGCGAGTTGATGAAACAGCTGAACGTGCCGCCGTCGTTCGTCGTGCTCCAGCGGATCACCCTCGGGCTCATCGGCATCCTGGCCGAACTCGACGCCACGAGGAACTTCCGGCGCATCGCCGAAGAGCTCTGGCCGTTCGTCGCCGGTCCTCCGTCGACGCCGATGGGCGAAGAGATCGAGCAGTGGCGGCAGGGCCGAGCCGAAACACGGTTCGGGCTCTGAGCCACTGTCGCTCTGAGCCACTGTCGCTCTGACACCCGATGTTCTGGCCTCAGCGTCGGGCGATGAGTTCGATCTCGACGTTCGAGCCGAGCGGGAGCGAGGCGACACCGATGGTGGTCCTGGCCGGGAAGGGTTCGTCGAATCGAGCGGCGTACGCCTCGTTCATCGCGGCGAAGTCGTCCATGTCGGTCAGGTACACGTTGACCTTGACGACATGCCCGGGGCCGAGGTCGGCCGCGGCAAGTACCGAGAACAGGTTGTCGAAACACTGATGGGTGCGGCGGCCGACGTCGCCGACGACGAGCTGACCGGTTGCGGGATCGACCGGTGTCTGGCCCGAACAGAACACGATCGGATCGGCATCGATGCCGTGGCTGTAGGGGCCGACCGCATTGGCTGTCGGACTCGTGATGGGTGTGCGCATGAGGCAACCCTACGACGCCGGTCGTCGTCAGAACAGTGAACAGGCAACCCGAGATGTCGACCGTCACAGCTCTCACCATCGCCGCTCAGAGGCCGATGGTGAGACAGTGATCGACCAGTCAGCCGCCCAAGCACCAGACGCCTCGACTCGCAGGTTTTCGATGGCGCTCGTCGGTTGCGCTGCGGCCTCGCTGGTCGCTGTGGTCGGCATCGTGTCGACACCGGTCGAGCATGAGCTCCCGGTCTTTCCCGAAGCGGCGCTCACGCTCCCCGCCGACGCCGTCGTGCGGGCCGACGAACTCGTCAGCCTCCCGGGACAACAGATCGTCGAGCTCGAAGCCGACGCTCCGGCGGCACTGGCCGGCTATTGGTATGCACTCGGTACGTACGACGACGACGGGTGGCAGATCGACTTCGGCGACGCCGGTGTTGCCGGCACCGTCGCCATGGAGCGAGCAGCACTCGGCGCCTTCGAAGACGATCGACCGATCGAACGGTCCGGCTCCCTGGAGCTCGCCGGTGTCGGCGAGCCTCCGTCTCTCCCGATCGACGGCACGTTGGCCGAGCGTTCCGCCGCACTCGCGGCCATGGCCGAAGTGAGTGGGACAGCCGACGGCGTGCTCGCCAGTGTTCCGGCCAACCGCACCGGTGAAGTCCTCGACCTCGCCCTGTCGGTCGGACTGGATCCAAGGGTCGTGCCCAATGGCCTCGAACGAGATCTCGTGCTCGACCGAGTCGAGGATCTGTTGGCGGTGGCCTCCTGGGACTTCGGTTGTCTCGACCGGGTTCCTCTGGTGGGAGACCGTGGCTGTGACGGGCCGACATCGAAGCTTGCCTTCGTCGACGAATCGACCGCGCTCGAGTCGATCACCGATTGGCGGGTGGCGACCACCGGACCGTTGGATCGACAGGAGCCTCATTGGCTTGCCGCGAACGAGGGCGGCGTCCGTTCGACCAACGGCGAGGCCCAGCAGTACCGAGACACCTCGGTCGATGACAACGGTGACGGCTGGATCCTGACCGCGAGCCCGACCTCGGAGGCTCGGATCGATCGGGCCCCGTTCGATTCGGGAATGATCATCTCCGAAGCCACCTTCGGGTGGGGGCGGATCGAGGTCGATGTCGTGCTGCCGACCGGGGACGGTTTGTGGCCGGCGATCTGGCTGCTCGACGCCGATGCGTGTGCGGGGCCGGGGGAGTGCGCCGGGTATGCGACGACCGCTTATCACGAGATCGATCTCCTGGAGACCAGCGGAGGGACCGATGTCTCCACCTCGGTCCACTGGTTCGACGAGCGAATCCGATCGATCACGACCACCGAGTCCCGTCCATCGATCGCCGACGGATCGGTCCGCACCATCGGGCTCGATCGCCGACCGGGACTGCTCATCTGGACGCTCGACGGTGTCGAGATCGATCGAGTGACCGGCCCGGCAGACTCGACGATGGGACCCCACCGGGCGACACCGATGAGACTGATCGCCAACCTCGCCGTCGGTGGCAGCTTCGCCGGTGACCGTCTGCTCGGTCCGACGAGCGGGTGGTGGGGGTCGTCGGTCGTCCCCGCCGCCTATCCCGAGCTCGACTGGACCACTGCATCCCTGCAGGTGCTCGAGGCTCGCTTCACGGGTCTCGATGATGCGGTGCTGACCGACCCTCGATGATCGAGGGTCGATCCGTGGTCGATCTAGCCCCCTGGACGTCCGGTCGGACGACCGGCAGGGCGAGCGGGAATGGCACAGTGACCCTCGGGGCATTCGTCGGGCCACGGCCCCTCGCTGCCGAGGAACAGTCTCGGAGTGTCAGACAGGCGCTCCTCGACGAGTTCTCGGATCATCGAGATGAACCTGGGTGCCGTGCCGACCGTCGAGGCCCGTTCCATGTGGATGCCGAGTCCGTCGGCGATGTCGGCGGCGAGCGTGTCGAGGTCGTACTTGACCTCCATGTGATCGCTGACGAAGCCGAGCGGACACACGACGACGTCGGTCTGGCCGGCCTCGGCCAGTGTGCGTAAGTGGTCACCGATGTCGGGTTCGAGCCAGGGGACCTGTGGTGGCCCACTTCGTGACTGGTAGACGAGATCCCACCCGCCGCCGTGGCCGATCAGCTCGCAGATCAGACCGGCTGCCTCTTCGAGTTGCTCTCGGTAGGCAGAGGTTGCAGCCATCGAGACCGGAACCGAGTGCGCCGTGAACACCAGACGGGGTGAGGCGTCGGCGTCGAAGCGATCGAAGGCCGCAGCGACATTGGCCGCTGCGGGCTCGAGGAATCCCGGATGGTTGTAGAAGAGCCGGAGCTTGTCGAGGGTGGGGCCTGCGCCGTCGGGCAGCGCCGCCCGCACGAGATCCTCCCGGTACTGGCGGCAACCAGAATAGGAGCTGAAGGCCGAGGTGGCGAACACCAAGGCATGACGAATGCCGTCGGCAGCCATCGTCTCGACGGTGTCCCCGACGTATGGCGCCCAGTTCCGATTGCCCCAATAGATCGGCAGGTCGAGACCGTGCGCCGAGAACTCGTCGGTCAGTGCCGCGATCAACGACCGGTTGTGGTCGTTGATCGGCGAGACACCGCCGAACAGTTCGTACTGCTCGGCGACCTCGGCCAGACGATCATCGGGGACGTCACGTCCCCTGGTCACGTTGCGAAGGAACGGAATGACGTCGTCGGGGCCCTCGGGCCCACCGAACGACAGAATCAACAGGGCATCGAACACGGCGGCAACGTAGCCTGATGTCGGCTCGGCCGAGTCACCCACTGTTCGCAGACTCGAGGGAGTGTTCGGCTCCGAGCGACCGCCCGGCCTGGAGTGAGTGGTCGAAGTCGAGCGAGTAGTCGGCTTCGAGGGAGTGTTCCGGGACCTGTTTGGCCCGATCGCGAGCCTCGATGACCGACCGGCGGCTCGGCGACCGCGGGGCGTAGCCGGCCGCCGCTCGCTGCTCGTCGTTCTCGCCGCCCCAGAAGCCATGTTCGCGATTGAGTCGAGCACTCTTGCGGCAGGCCATGATGGCCGGGCACGACAAGCAGTACGTGAGGGCCAGGGCTTCGCGCTCGACCCGCCGTTCGGGTCGTTCTGCCTGCGGCCCGAAGAACACGTGAGACATGTTCTTGCAGGCGGCGATGTCTTGCCATACAAGATCGGCATCGGGGTGAGGCGTGAAGTCGGTGTCCATTGGGGTCGCTTTCTCGTCAGGTCGGCGGCGTGATCGGGTCGTGTCGGAACGGCCCTGCATCGTTCGGGTGACACCATCGACACCTCGACCTTTGGGGGGCACCGCCGTGTTGTTAACAACCGCTGGGATCTTCAAACATTCCCCTGCGTACTAACCTCGAGAATCGCCTCCACATGCATCAATCAGCGCATCCGATCGACACACCATCCGGTGACGATCGCAACCTGACCAGGCAAAAAGGCGGAGACGACCGGGAGAATCACATGCGGATAGCGACCTGGAATCTTTGGTGGAAATTTGGGCCGTGGGAGGCCCGTCAGCCGGCAATCCTCGAAACCCTCCAGGCAATCGACGCCGACGTGATCCTCCTCCAGGAGGTCTTCGGCCCGACCGCCGACCACGATCTCGACCAGGCCGCCTCACTCGCCGACGCCCTCGGCCACCACTGGATCGCCACCACCTCCCAGACAGCCCGAACTCCGTTCGGCTCTGACACGACCCGAACTCCGTTCGGCTCTGACACGACCCGAACTCCGTTCGGCTCTGACACAGCCCGAACTCCGTTCGGGAATGCCGTGTTGTCTCGTTGGCCGATCCTCGACCGCGCACAACGACGCCTTCCCGGATTCGACGGCAAGCCCTCACACCGGACCGCACTCTGGGCACTCCTCGACCACCCCGACGGCCCGCAACCGGTGGCCACCACCCATCTCGAGTGGCGATACGACGCCTCGAAGCTCCGTCAGCAGCAACTCGACGATCTCGTCACCTGGCTCGCCGAGCAGCACCGGCGCATCGGTGAGCAGCCGAGCGGCGAGGGAGCAGGCGGTGACGCAGGAGGGAACGCAGACCCGACCCGACACCGGCCACTCGTCCTCGGTGGTGATCTCAACGCCGTTCCCGAGTCCGACGAAGTCCGGAGGCTCGTGGGTCTCTCGGTTCCCTACGGGCAGCCGGGCGAGACCACGCCCGAGCATGCTGCCGGACGTCCCGTTCACGGCGATCGCATCAGCGTGTTCACCGATGCCTGGGCCGCGTGCGGCGATGGTCCAGGTCATACCTGGACCCGAGACAACGAACACGCGGCCGACGCCCAGTGGCCACGACGTCGACTGGACTACGTCTTCAGTTCCTGGCCACGGCCGAAACCGACCGGGAATCCTCTCAGCTGCCGTCTCGAAGGCCTGAAACCCGTAGGCGGCGTCATACCATCGGACCACGCCTGTGTGGTGGCCGAATTCGACGACCGTCCGGCCTTCGACGACGCCCCGCCTCCGACGACGCGAACGACTGATCCATGACCTCCCCGACACCACCCTCAGAACCGGCCGACACTCGACCCGTCGCGGGCTGGTATCCCGACGTCAACGAAGGCAAGCTCCGCTATTGGGACGGCAACGGCTGGACCGAACACCTTGCGCCGTACCCCGATGACGACCCCGGAGCGCCACCACCCCCCAACGCGGTCGACGCCGTGGCCCTCGCAGCGTCCAACACCCGGATGCGCCCGCTGGCCGAGTGGCTCTCGGAGACCTTCAAACTCGTCATCGACTCGGCTGGCCACCTCTTCACCCTCATCGTCATCCTCACCCTGGCCGTCGACCTCGCCACGGCCGCTGCCACCTGGTTCGCCGTCCAAGACCTCGTCGTGACCATCACCGACGGCGAGACCATCGCCGTCGCAGGAGCCAACGCCTGGCTCGCCGTCGCGGTCGTTGCGGTACTGCTGTCGATCGTGTCGAAGATCCTGCTCGCATCGAGCTCGGCTCGTCATGTGCTCGCTGCTCGCACCGGGGTGCCCGAGTCGTGGTCCGACACCCTGAGAGAAACCATGGCTCGGCTCCCTCGAGTCCTGGGTTCGACCCTCCTCTTCATCGGAGCGTTCACCGTGCTCTATCTGATCGTGGTCCTCATCCTCGGCGTCGTGGTGGCCGCCGCTCCCGTCCTGCAGCTGTTCGCGATCGTCGGAGCCTTCATCGGTTTGCTGGCCGGATGTACCAGGATCGGCTTCGGCCCCGTGATGGCGGTCGTGGCACCGATCGGTGAGGGCGGGATCCGTCGCAGCATCGCCCTCACCAAGGGCTCGACTCGAGATCTCCTCCGCCGATTCTCGATGCTCGCCCTGATCGGTTTCACCATGATGGTCATCGCCAGCCTGTTCACCGCTCCGTTGCTTGCGGGGGATGCCGAGCTCGTGTCCGGCGACGACGTGATCGACTTCAGCAAGGTCCTCGGTGACAATCCGGGCGCGTTCGGTCTGGGTCAGGTCATCAGCGGGCTCGTCGCCAGTGCGTTCACCGTCTTGTTGGGCGGTGGCCTCGGCCTCCTCTATGCCGACCTCGGAGGACCCGTCGACGAGTCGATCACGAACATCGACCCCGACGGCGCCGCGGCCCCTCCGGCATGAGCGACGACACCGCGCCCAACGCCGACGACACCGCACCAGCCGACGACCCACTCGTCGCCACCGAACAGGTCGTCATCGATCATGCCTACGCCTGTCTCGATGCGATGGTCGATCGAGCCACCGCTGCTCGTGAGATCACCGATCGTGCGGTCCGAGACGAGAACACCGCCGACGCTCGCGTCGCCCAATGGCATCTTCGCAAGCGTGAGGCCGAACTGGTCGCAGGGGCCGGCCCTCTCAGCTTCGGCCGGATCGACGAAGAGCCACTGCGTCCGGGCGTCGCTGCCGACCACTGGTACGTGGGTCGACGCCATGTCGAAGACGAAGCCGGCGAACCGGTCGTCGTCGACTGGCGGGCACCCGTCTCCGCTCCTTTCTACCGAGCGACGAGCATCGACCCCTGTGGCCTCACCAGCCGTCGCCGATTCAGCCTCGACGGGCGCACGCTCGTCGCCGTCTCCGACGAAGACCTGACCGATCCCGACGGCGAGAGTCATGGCGGTCTGCCCGACCCGCTCCTCGCCGAACTCGAACGAGCTCGCAGCGGGCAGATGCGCGACATCGTCTCGACGATCGCCGCCGAACAGGACGAGATCATTCGTGCCGAACTCGACGAGCTGCTGATCGTCCAAGGAGGACCTGGCACGGGCAAGACCGCCGTCGGGTTGCACCGAGCTGCCTTCTTGCTCTTCCAGCACCGTCACCACCTCGAAGACCGCAAGGTGCTCGTCGTCGGCCCGAACCCACTCTTCCTTCGCTACATCGCCGAGGTGCTTCCGTCACTCGGCGAGTCGGCCGTCGTGCAGGCCACCGTTCCCGGCCTGATGGCTGCTCGCTATCCGGTCCGAGCCGTCGACGACGACGCGACCGCGTCGGTGAAGGGCAGCCGCCGGATGGTCGACGTCGTCGATCGCTTCCTGGCAGCGAAGATCACCGTCCCGACCGACGGGATGGAGATCCGTGCCGGCATCACGGTGGTCCGCTTCGATGCGGCCGACATCGACGAGCTGCAGCAGAAGGCGCTGGCCCGCAAGCTGCCGCTCAACTCGGCACGCGACACCTTCCGTCAGCTGATCATCCAAGAAGGATGGCGGCGCCACAGTGAACGGCCGGGTGTCGAACCTGGGGGCCAGCCCCAGTTTGCGTCGGCGGTCAATCGCGACCCCCAGTTCAAGAAGGACTTCGACCGCTGCTGGCCTGCGTTCTCGGCACCCGTCGTCGTCCGCGAGATGTACAGCTCCAAGCGCAAGCTGGCTGCTGCGGCCAAGGGCATCCTCGAACCCGACGAACTCGTCTTGCTCGCCAGGTCCGCAACCAAGAAGGCCACCGACGAACGCTGGACCACCGCCGATCTCGGGGTGATCGACGAGGTCGTCGATCGCACGACCGGGGTGCCGACCACCTACGGCCACGTGGTGGTCGACGAAGCGCAGGACCATTCGGCGATGAACCTTCGGCTGCTGGCCCGACGAGCCGAGCGAGGGTCGATGACCATCCTCGGCGACCTCGCCCAGGCAACGAGCCCGGTCGCGCTGAGGAGCTGGGAACGTTCGATCGAGGCATTGGTCGAGCAACGGGGCGACGCCAACGCCCGTGTGGTCGAACTGACCGTCGGGTATCGCGTCCCTGCCGCCATCCTCGACCTGGCCAACCGCCTCCTGGCGACCGCCGCGCCCGAGATCACCCCCACACGTTCGATCCGTCCCGGCGGAACCGAGCCGATGATCGTTTCGGCATCGGCCGACGAGCTCGGTGAACGGGTCGTCGAACAGGTCGATGCGCTCCGAGAACAGACCGAGACCCTCGCCGTCGTCGCCGTCGGGGCCGCGCTCGACACGGTCGAAGCGGCCCTTGCCGCCGCCGGTATTCCTCACGACCGAGTCGGTCGTGGCTCGCTCCCCGGAGCCGCAGCGGTCGCCATCATCGACCCGGATGCGGTGAAAGGTCTCGAGTTCGATGCGGTGATCGTGGTCGAACCAGCAGCGATCGCCGAGCTCGATGCAGGACTTCTCCGCCTCTATGTCGCGATGACCCGGCCGGTGCAACACCTGGCGATCGTGCATGCCCGGCCGCTTCCGGCCGAACTCGTCGACAAATGACCTCCGCCTGACACGTCCAGACGTGTTCCAGGGTGCCAGACTGTGACGATGCTCCTGGCCGCTGCCGCTTCCCGCGAAGACAACTTCGTTTCGATCGATGTCTCCCTCACCGCCTGGATCGTGTTGGCAGCGATCGTCGTCACGATGCTCGCCATCGATCTGTGGCGTCACCGTGAAGCGCACGCGCCAACCCAGCGTGAAGCCCTGATCGAGTCCATCGTCTGGGTGATGACCGGCTTGGCGTTCGGCGTCGGCATGTTCGCCGTCTACGGCGGTGAAGCATTCGGGGAATACATCAGCGGTTACCTCATCGAGAAGTCGCTGAGCATCGACAACGTGTTCGTGTGGTCACTGTTGTTCACGACGATGTCGATCCCGATCAAGTACCAGCACCGGGTGCTTTTCTGGGGCATCTTCGGTGCACTCGCACTGCGGGGCCTCTTCATCGCCGCCGGCAGCGCACTCATCTCTCAGTTCTGGTGGGTGCTGCTGATCTTCGGTGTCTTCTTGATCTTCACCGGGGCGAAGATCATTCGCCACACCGAAGACGAGGGCGACGAAGCCACCGTCCGAGGTATGGCGACACTCGAGAAGATCATGCCGGTCACCCACGAGCTCGACGGCCAGAAGTTCTTCACGATGGAGAACGGCAAGCGAGCGGCAACGCCACTGTTCGCCGCCCTGGTGGTCATCGAGCTCACCGACGTGATCTTCGCCGTCGACTCCGTACCTGCCATCCTGGCCGTCTCTCACGAGCCCTACATCGTGTTCGCCTCGAACGCCTTCGCCATTCTCGGACTCCGAGCGATGTACTTCCTGCTGGCCAATGCCCGGGAACAGTTCCACTACCTGTCTCACGGCCTGGGTGCCATCCTCATCTTCGTCGGCGTGAAGATGACCGTTTCGCACTGGTACCACCTCGACACCTACGTGTCATTGGCGATCATCGCGGCGCTCCTCGGCGCGGCGATCTTCTTCAGTCTTCGCAAGGCCAAGCAGCTCGGTGTGAAACCGACCGAGCTCCACGACCACCACTGAGGAGACCTGGTGAGCTCATCGATCGGATCACCATCGGGGCCGAGTCAGCTCGTCGGACGGCGGGTGACGCTGCGTCCCACGGTGGCGGCCGATCGCGACGCGCTGGTTGCCATCCGCTCGACCGACGCCGTCCGTCGACGGTGGCGCGGGGATGATCTGATTGCCGAGTTCGACGAAGCACTCGCCGACATTTCAGCGGTGCAGCTCACCATCTGCATCGACGGGGGCACGATCGTCGGGCTCATCCAGTTCATCGAGGAAGACGATCCCGACTATCGCCATGCTGGGATCGACATCTACCTCGATCCGGCCGTCCACCGGCAGGGTCTGGCCTCAGACGCCATTCGAACACTCTCGAACCATCTGTTCGACGACGTCGGTCATCATCGGCTCACGATCGACCCCGCCACCGACAACACGGCGGCCATTCGCTGTTACACCGGGGTGGGCTTTCAGCCGGTGGGCATCATGCGCCGCTACGAGCGCCAGGCCGACGGCACGTGGGCCGATGGCCTGCTGATGGAGATGTTGGCCGACGATCGTCAGGAGCTGTCGGACTCGTCGGACTGAGGATCGGTGTCGAGGCGGGCACCGGGCAGCGTGAAGCAGCCGTCGACCTCGAAGCCGTCGATGTGTTCGATCACGTTCTCGTGCTGCTTCTTGCGCCAGAACATGATCGTGTCGAGCAAGCCCATGTCGCCAGTGTGCCACGCAACGGAATGAGACGCATCAGACGTCGAGCAGGCTCTGATCGATGAGATCGGAGTTGCCGATGATGTAGTCCTTGCGGGTCGCGACATCGGAACCCATGAGGATCTCGAACAGCTCGGCGGCTCTGGTTGCCTCTTCGCCGTCGGCCATGCCCATGCGTTTGAGGACCCGGGTGTCTTGGTTGAGCGTGGTCTCGGCCAGTTCGTCGACGTTCATCTCGCCCAGACCCTTGAACCGCTGCCAGCGGCCGGGGTCGATGTTCTTCTCGGCCCCGATCCGGTCTCGCTCGGCCTCGTCGAAGGCGTAGATCTGCTCGCCTCGCCACTTCACGCCAAAGAGCGGCGGCTGGGCGGCGTAGACCATGCCGTTGTCGAGCAGGGGACGCATGTGATGATAGATGAGCGTCAGCAACAGGCACCGAATGTGGCTGCCGTCGACGTCGGCGTCGCACAGGATGATGATTCGTCCGTAGCGAGCGGATGCGAGATCGAAATCCCGGCCGCTTCCGGCGCCGATCGCCGTGATCAGTGCTTGCGCCTCGGCGTTGTCGAGAACCTGCTTGAGCGAGGCCTTGCCTGCGTTCACGACCTTGCCGCGAAGCGGGAGCACTGCCATGATCTCGGCATCGCGCCCGGCCTTGGCCGGTCCCGCTGCCGAGTTTCCTTCGACGATGAGCAGTTCGGAGTCCGGTCCGTGGTTGCGGCAGTCGGCCAGCTTGTCGGGCATGCCATTGTTGCCGAGGTTGGCCGCCTTGCGGCGAGTCTCGAGCTGTTGTTTGGCGAGCACCCGGTTGAGGACGGCCTGGGTCATCTTGTCTCGGAGTGCGTTGACCTGGACCTTCTTGCCGCCGCCGCTCGCCCAGTCGGAGAAGCCGGCCTTGACCGCTTCGTAGACGATCTTCTGGGCTGCCGGGGTTCCGAGTTCCTGCTTGGTCTGGCCCTTGAACTGGGGTTCGGGGAAGGTGACCTTGACCGCAGCGACGAGTCCTTCTTGGACGTCGGCCGGCGTGGCCTTGTCGTTGCCGTCTTTCGCCAGCTTCTTCAGCTTCTTGGCATCGGCGACGAGGATGTCGTTGGCGACGTACGACAGGGACCGTTCGAATCCCTTGACGTGGGTGCCGCCCTCCGAGGTCGGGATGGTGTTGACGAAGCTGACGATCGTGGAGTCGTAGCCCTTGACCCAGCGCATCGCGATGTCGACGGTGCAGGAGCGGGTGACGTCGGTCATCTTGCCGTCGACCGGGACCTTCTCTTCGAAGGTGGCCTCTCGCTGGATGGTCATGATGTCGGTGATGTTCTCGCCGATCGACAGGTAGTCGACGTAGTCGGCCAGGCCACCGGCGGCGATGAACTCTTCGGGTTCGGCCCCGCCGCCACGACGATCGTGCAGCTTGATGTGAAGCCCGGGGACCAGGAAGCAGACGCGGGCGACGTGGTCACGGACCCGCTGGTATTCGATCGCCGCCTCGGGATCGAAGATGTCGAGGTCGGGCCAGTAGCGAACCCGGGTGCCGGTGCGACTCTTGGGGACCTGCTTGACCTTGGCGAGGGTCGACGTCGGCTTGAACGTGCCGTCCTTCAGGTAGTTGCCGGGGAGGCGATGTTCGAAACAGAGTCGCCAGGTTGCGCCGTCGCGATCGACCTCGGCGACGAGCTTCGACGCGAGGGCATTCACGACGGAGGCACCGACACCGTGGAGCCCGCCCGAGGAGCTGTAGGCCCCGGAGCCGAACTTTCCGCCGGCGTGCAGTTCGGTGAAGACGATCTCGAGCGCCGTACGGCCGTCGGGCTTCTTGTCGATGGGGATGCCTCGACCATCGTCGGAGACTTCGATGGAACCGTCGCGATGGAGCACGACCTCGATGTGCGACGCGAAGCCGGCGGCGGCCTCGTCGACACCGTTGTCGATGATCTCCCAGACGAGGTGGTGAAGGCCGTCGGTACCGGTGCCGCCGATGTACATACCCGGCCGCTTGCGCACGGCATCGAGGCCCTCGAGGACCTGGATCTGGGCTGCGTTGTAGTCGTTCTTCTTCTTTGCCATGTCGATGCGGGTCTCTCGATCGAAGGGCGAGCGCAGTGGCTCGCCCTACTTTCCTACCAACGGAGTGAACCGATGTGGAGGATTCGGTGGGGCGTCGTCGTGCTGAATCCGTCTCGGCGTGTCGGGCGCATGCCGATGGATTCGGGGGTGTTGTCTGGTTTGGTCGGGGCGTCGGCCTGGCCGACGATGGCGACGATCCGATCGGGGACACCGATCCAGGCGTAGTCGAGACGGTTCTCGTCTTTGAACTTGGTGAGTCGAACGCCGCCGGTGCCGCGGCCCTTGGTGGGGATCTCCTCGACCGAAGTCGACTTGGCCGTTCCGGTGTTGGTGACCGAGATGATCACGGCGTCGTCGGACGCGATGCCGGCGGCGAGGATCCTGTTGTTGCCCTTGAGTGCCATGGCAGCCACGCCACGGGCTGCTGGGCCCTGGACACTGACCGAATCGGACGGAGTCCGCAAGGCCTGGGCGTCGGAGGTGGTCATGACGATCTCGGCGTCGTCAGGTGCCTCGAGCACGGCGATGATGCGATCCTGCTCGTCGAGTTTCATGACCAGGCGGCCGCTCGTGATGCCGACGATGGTGGAGAGATCGATGCGTTTGGCCTTGCCGAGGGCGGTGACGAACAGGATCGGCGGGTTGACGGGATCGCCGGTGATCTTGCCGGGAACGAGCCCGACGATCGTTTCGTTCCGGTCGGCGGCGAAGACTTCCACTGCATCTCGTCCCCGACTTCGACCGCCGACCTCGGGGAGGTCGTTGGCGATGATCGACAGGACTCGCCCATTGGAGGTGATGGCGAGGACCGGTGAGCGCAGCGAGGTGGTGAGTGACGTGATGATGACGTCGTGGCGGCTGGCGGTGAACGACTTGGACGTGCCGATCGGCTCGCGACCGACGAGGCCCATCT